>Ga0187866_1000133_pt1 | contig 97652 bp, 150 predicted proteins | sample June2016WEW_11_1_3_FD_133013 | JGI IMG/M metagenome (GOLD analysis project Ga0187866, IMG submission 133013) | Peatland microbial communities from SPRUCE experiment site at the Marcell Experimental Forest, Minnesota, USA - June2016WEW_11_150 | ecosystem: Environmental > Terrestrial > Soil >... | reverse complement strand
TCGCCGAATAGGGTTCTTGCACCGAGGGCACGGGACCTTTCGATTGGCCAGAAGACCGGCGGCAACGGTAGCACCGATGGCGACTGCCGCGATTGCGATAATCGCCCCCGCGCCTGAGCCCGAGCCATCCGCCGTTCCCTTATAGAGAAAATGGTAGGTACAGGCAGGGCATCCTTCCTCGAGGAACTCGGGGGGCTTTCGCGGCATCTACTCCCTCGGGAACGCGTACTCGCTTCGAATCCTCCGAAGGCTCGGGAACCCACCCTCGCGAATCGAGTCCTGAATATCGTAGGTCAGGGTATTCCGCCAGAGGTCCTCCGACCGGCGGTTCCGCTCCCATTCAGATATCGAACGGTTCTCCTGTATCGCGGCGTCCCGGACGAGCATCTTATCGAGAACGTCATACCGCCGCTTCCAAACGACCCCGTCCCGCGTCTCGAGGTCGCCGTGCCGGCGGGCGACCCGGACGACGACGAGCGTTACGTCGTAGCGGCCCCCGGGCCCCCCGTCGATGATATCGATACGGTCGATGGAGGCTCGTCGCTTTGGATTCTCCCCGTCGCGGACCTCGCCCCGATAGTCGCGGCCGAGTTCCTTCCGGACGTATTCGTCCCAGACGCGCTCCATCTCCTTTAGGTCCGAGGCGTACGGCTTCTCGTCGGCTATCGTCATCGCTACTCCCTCCACTGTATTAGCCCCGTCTCCGTAGGCGGGAAACGGCGTCGCGCGACCGACTCTATCGCGATTAAGTCGGACCGCCGTCGTCCCTTCTGGATAGTATAGAGATGGGTACGGTCCTTATTGATAGGCGCCCCGGTAAGCGGGTCGTCCTCATACTCGAAGTTAAGCCGGTACTTACGAGCGCGGAGGTCATCGATAATATCGGCCATCCGCTCGCGGACCGCCCCGAGACGTTCTTCGATTCCTTCGATACGGGTACGGTAGTTCTCCCGCCATTCGAAGGACCAATGCTCGGCCTCCGGCCCGTTCTCGATACGCTCGTGCTCGAGTTCCGACTCGAAGTGGTTCTCCTCGACTCGGCTCTCGATATAAGCCGAGATTAGTTCCGCGTCCGTAGCCCCCGAGGGTCGTCGTCCGAAAATCATTCTACTCTCTCCTACCCTACGACGACCACCTGCGAGGTCGCTTGTACCGTAATCGAGCACGATAGGACGGTCGGGGTTCCCGCCCCGTAGTCGACGTAGACGAGGAGGAGCGCGTTCTCCGACCCGCCCGGGAGATTCCCCGGGACGACGCTTACGAGGGAGTCGCTAAACCCGGTAACGGTCGCCCCGCCCGGGGTCACCCAAGTCGTCGTAACGTTGAACCAATCGTTCTCCGCCGAGAGCGGCGTCGAGACGAGGAAGGTAAAGAGCATCCCGTAGTCGCCGCCGGAGCAGGCCGAGACCTCGCCGGCGTTCGCGAAGAGCGCCTGCTCGTAGTTCCCGCCGGGCTCGGGGAATGGGATACCGGTTAGGACGCCGGGAGTACTATTCGCGACGCTATTCGAGCAACCATCCGGCGCCGCTACCGCGTCGGAGTATATCGTCGACTGCTCCCCGACGAGTTGGGGCTCGAGGGCCGGGTCGGCAACGAAGTTCTGCGATACGTTCGCCGGAGGGAAGGTTCCTCGCGCGTCCCGTCCGTTCCCTCCGAAGGTAGCGGGAACCGAGACCGGCGGCGCCGCCTCGACCGTAACGTTCGTCGTTCCGAGCGATACCGGGTTCCCCGGGAACTCGACGTAGAGCGAGAAGGTCCCGTTCGTCGAGAGGGTCTCCGAGCTAACGGTCACGGAGACCGAGTTAACCCCTACGACTTCTCCCGAGGTATTCGAGAGGGTCCAGTTCGTCGTAACGTTAAACCAATCGTTCTCCGCGACGAGGGTCGCGTTCGCCGTAAAGTTCCAGACCTCGGCGAACCAGCCCGTCCCGCAACCGTAGCCTGGCCCGAGCGCGTTTACTACGGCCATCTGGGTACCGGGGGTCGCGTTCGGGTCGTTCGAGGGGAACGGGACCGTATACGGTACGGACCCGTTGTACGAGCAGCCGTTCGAGAACCAGCTCGCGGAGTCGTCGTAGAGCATAGGAACGGTCGTTACGTTCACCGTCGGGGTACCGAGGAAGTCCTGCGAGGGAAGGGTCGAGTTATTCGTATCGTCTACCGACAGCCCGCCCCGCGCGCCGAGGGAACCGTACGCTATCGTAGTCGCCGCGGAGAAGGCCGCTATGACGACGGTCGCCGCGATTGCGAGCACTACGATTACCTTCGGCATCTACTCCCTCCGTATCGAAGCGAAATCCTCGATGGTCTGCTCCCGTCTAGGAGAAGGCTCTTCCTCGTAGAGAAGCGTTACGTACTCCTTATGGAGGCGGTTCTCCTCGGTAAGGTTCGCGGGGGTCGGGTCCGCGGCAGCGATTCCCCGGGCCTTCTGGTAGGCGTCGTGGGCACGCTGGATTCGGGCCTCCCGCTCGTCAAGGGGGTTAGGACGGGGCATTACTCCCTCCGTAGGACCCGCTCGTCCCGTACCGGCTCGAGCGAGTAGCGCCGGCACTTCGGGCATCTCCGTTGCTCGCCGATAGGCGGCGAGAGGTAGAATCGCCGGTCGTAGCCGCATCGCTCGCATCGGTAGAGGCGACCCCGTAGCGTTTCGCGCGGAGGTTCGGGAGGCTCGGCGAGACGGCTCATATAAGCGGCTTCTCCCTTCGCCGGGGAAAGACCTCGGGGTGCCCGTACTTCTCGAGCGGAGCGCGAAGGGCGTTCTCGAACATCGGCCGGCGCTTCCGGCTATCCCGTAGGACCTGCGCGTACCAGCGAAGGCTCTCCGAGAGGTTCCGGCTCCGGCCGAGATAGTCCCAGTAGGCGACCCGTACCGGCGGGTCCGAGGCGGCGGCCTCGAGAAGCTCTATCTTCTTATCGAGGGCCTTCCGCTCCTGCATCCGCTTCGCCTTATAGAGCGCCCGGTCCATCCTCGCCCGCCGGACGAGGTCGAAGGTCATCCGGACCTTATTGATACACTCGGAGCCGACGTACGAGACGCCCCGGGTCGGGTGCCGAACGTAGAACTTGAACTCGATAGCATGGCCGCAGGCTTGGCACTCCCCGACCGGGGCGCCGAGGTCCTCGACGAGCGGCTCGCCGTTCTGCTCGACGATATCCCAACGGTTCGTCCCATCGGGGTCGAGCCAGAACTTCCTCCCCGTCCGGTAGATAAAGTCCGCGTCCGACTCGTTCATCGACGGCTTCCGGTGCGGGTCGGGTGGGTCGTTCGATTCCCGGAAGAGGTCGTCGGGCATCTAGTCCTCCCGTATCAGGTTCCGTAGAGGAATACGACGGTAGCCTTTCTCGTTCAGGTCCGATTCCATCTCGTCGAACGGGTCGGTCTGCTGCTCGAACCATCCCGAGCCTTCGGCGACGAGCTTCTTCCCGTCGTAGATATAGGCCCAGAAGTACGGACCATCGTCGAGCGTATCCTCGTCTACGTTCACCTCGGCGCGGAGCGACTTCTTGACGTACGTAGCGCGGAGCCAGCCGACTACCTCTTTCCGGATTCTCCTCTCCGCGGCCTCGACCGAGCGCTTCGTCATCTACTCCCTCCCTAGTCTCCGAAGATACGGTTGAGCGCCCTCGAATGGGTTCCCCGGGAGCGGGCGAAGTCGAAGGCGTCGTCCATCATGTCCTTCGGATAGTAGTACCACCAGCCGGTCGGGACGTAGTAAACGATAGCGCCGTTCTCGTACTTCTCGAGGTAGACCTCGTGGTACTTATCGAAGAAGTAGGTCTTGACGAGCTTCCCGAGATGGTCCATCGCGGCGGCCCAACGGGGGTCCGGCTTCTCTCCGTGGATACCGCCGTGCTCGACGTTCGTTAGGACCCTCGACCCCGGCCGGTTCGAGTCGCTATACCAGTTCGTCGCCGCGGCGTGGAGGTTCCGAATCGTATCGGGGTCGAGCCCTTCGTGGCTCTGCCCGCAATCAGGGCACTTCGCGCGCCGCTCCTCCTCGCGCGCGTCGTGCGCGGCCTCGACAAGGGCCTCGTGACGCATCTCCTCGTCGATATCGTAGTCCTCGTCGGGGTCGGACATCGTTACTCCTTCCTAAGAAAGCCGCTGACGCGGCGAGCCTGCCACCCCGGCTCCCATCCCGGCGCCCCGGGCTTCCAGCCCTCGGGCATCGGCTCTAGGCGGAGACGGTACGGGAGGCTCCGCCAGCTCATCTGGTAGTTGCATCGCGGGCAGGTCGCCCAGACCCACCAGCGCTTCCCGTTCTTATCGGAGAGGCCGCCCTCGTGGGGATAGCCGCGGAACGAGCGCTCGTTCAGCTTAACGTGATTCCCGCAGAGGCACTCGTAGCTCCCCTCGTCGACGTTCCGAATGAACTCCGCTACCTCGCCGCCGTCCTCGGGGCTCATCCGCTTCTCGTCGCTCGTCATCTTCTACTCCCTCCTCGGGGCCGTAACGGGCCTCGCGTAGCCGAGTAGCTTAACGACGAGGAGCATCTCGTCGGTCGGAAGAAGATGGCTCTCGGCCCAGTCCTTCGCCGCCCGCTCGGTATCGAAGTATCGTTCTATCGCGGTCCCTTCGTTATAGCTCCGAAGAACAGCGTACATCGGGAGTTCGCCCTTCGCCTTCCGACCGACCGGATAGAACGGCATCTACTCCCTCCTAACCGACGGGGTACGCCCTAGTCGGTTCGCGTAGCTAACGGGGTAGTAGTTCGTATAGTTCAGAACGAGCTGTCGCTTGACCTCCGCGATACCACCCTCGTCCTTTACGGCGTAGCTAATCGCATCGACCGCGGCCTTCTGCGCCTTCTTCCGAACGACCTCGGGCGGGTCGAGGTTCCAGAAGGAAGCCGTATCGACGAAGTGCCGGCCTATCCGCCAGTCCCCGAGCGCCGCCGCATCGGTATCGGTAAAGCCGAGCGACCTCGCCCCGTTAATCCAGCCCTCTACGACCGCGAGACGCTTCCACTCGGTAAAGCCGTCGAGGGACGTTAGCTGGTCGATAGTCCCCCAGAGGCCGAAGCCGCCCGAGAGTTCCTTCCCGAGGGCCCAGACTTCGTTCGCTCTCGCCATCGTTACGGACTTCATCTACTCTCTCCGGAGGCTCTTCTCGCGCTCGTCGTTCCGGCAGTCGCCGCAGATTTGGCCGCCCGAGTTTACGTAGCTCCCGAGCTGAACGTCGCGGCCGGTAATCTCCCGGCCGCACCGGTTACAGAGAACGTCCTCACGACCCTTATGGAAGGTAACGTAGTACTTCGGCTTTCGCCCGGTCTTCGCGCCGGTATAGTCGTTGCGTCCGTCGTTGTAGGTAACCTTCCAGTAGTCGGAGTCCCAGTAGCCCTTCCCCGTTCGCTTAACGGTCGTCCCGAGGGTCTTCTCGCCGTAGCCCGCGTAGGGGTAACGGCCGAGGGCGTCCGCCTTCCGTAGCAGGAACCCGTTGTACGGGAAGTACTGGGCCTCCGTCGCTTCGCGGTCGAGACTCGTCCACTCCTCGACCCAGTTCACTTGGTGGTGGTAGATTATCTTCCCCCGAAGGAACTCGCGGAACTCGGGCCAAGTCATCACCGTCGTGTTCCCCTTCCCGATTGCTAGCTTATGCGCCATCTTCCTACTCCCTCCATCGAACCGAAGGCTTTCGCGTCCAGCCGTGCTCCTCGATAATCTCGGCGAGGGTCGCCTCGGGGACCGTCGTCGTCTCGAGCGCGTCGTTCCCCCACGACTTCGTATTCGCTTCCCACTCATAGGTAAAGCGCCGCTTCGCCCCGTCGCTAATCGTAACGCGCCAGACGGCGTCCTCGAACTCGTCGCCCGGGCTTCCCCGTAGTCGAACGATGAAGCGACCGCGGAACGTCCGCTGCGCCCACCGGCGAATCTCGCCCGCTATCTCATCCTCGAGAAAGTGGGTGAACGCCCGCTCGTCCCTCTCACCCCGCGTCATCGTTCGTTGAACCTCCTCCCTAGTATATGTAACCTCTTCCTCAGAAGACGACGAAGAGGAGGACGAGCCCGATTCCGAGGAAGGTCGGCCCGAGGATAAACCGACGGAACGCGAAGAGGACCGCGCCGCCGATAAGCGATACGATACCGAGGAAGTTCTGTACGAGAAGGCCCGCCGGGGTAAACGCGGGGAACGCTAGCGCGGGTCCGTTCGTCGGGTAGTTCGGGGTACCCGTAGCGTTCGTAGAGTTACCGCTTCCGCCGGGCGGACTACCGCCGCCGGGCGGACCGCCGCCCGGGGTAGCTTGCGTAGTCGCCGAAACGCAGGCCGAGGCCGCACCCGTCCCGGTCGTATCCGCGGCGGCAATGGTATAGCTATACGTCGTCGTCTGCGCGAGGTCGATATCCGCGTAGGCCGTTACGACCCCGGCCATATCGAGCGTCGTTGGGCTCCCGGTACAGGTAGACGCGACGTAGACGTTTACGAAGGTATCCGTAAGCGTCCCCGACGGGTTCGTCCACGTCAGGTCGATTTCGGTATCGCTAGCGACGTTCGCTACGAGGCTCGTCGGAACGTCGGGGTAGGTCATCCCGGAGTGGCAGGTACTCGGAGCCGAGAAGCCGGTCGCATTCTTAGCGAGGACCTCGAAGCCGTACGAGGTCGCCGAAGAGAGCGAGCCGACGTTCGCGGAGGTTACGACGGAACCGATATCGACGGTACTATGGCCGCCAGAACAGGCGGCGGCTGCGAACTCGTAGTACTCGTTATCGGTTAGCGCCCCGACCGGGTTCGTCCAAGCGAGATGGATAACCGTAGCGTTCGTCGCCGTCGCGGTAAGGCCCGTCGGTGCCGGCGGGACGGCGTCCGGCTGGAGTCCGCTCGACCCGGTCAGGTTCGCGGTCGGTGCGGCGTGTACGGCGCTAAGACCGAAGACTACGGCGACGAGCGCGACGAGAACGAGCGTCGCGTAGCTCCCCTTCCGCTTCATTTTCTTCCCCTTCTTCTCTCGGTTACTCCCTTAGAGCACGTACGCCCAGAGGATGAACTCGACCGGGATAGCGATACCCGCGATAAAGGTCAAGACGACCGAGTAGTCGTTCGGACGCATTATCGTAAACGCTAGGAGCCCGACGAAGAAAATCCCGGTTATCGGGAGGTAGAGTTCGAGGTAGTACGAACTCGGGTTCGGCGCGACGACCGCCGGAACGTTCGTATAGGTAGCGACGTTCGAGAATACGATAGTCGACGTAGGGCTCGTCCAGAAGGCGAGGTACGTTGAGACGTCCGCCGTCGCGGTAATCGTCAGGTTCTCCGGCGCCGTCCCGCAGGTCAGCGGGGACGAGCAGACCGCGACGGTCGTTACCGTGAACGCCCCTATCATCGTATAGAGGTTATTCGACCCGACGGAGATAGACGTCGCCGAGGCGGTAAGGTTCGTAGCGAGGATTACCGGATTCCCGCCCCCGCCGGTCTCGACGACCGAGTAGATGAACTTCGCGCCTATCTGGTAAATCGTATTCGGCGCGACTAACGAGTAGAACTGCGTCTTCAGGGTGACCTGAACCGACTGCGCCGTCGACGGGTTTAGCGTAGCTCCCGTCGAGGCCGTCGGTGCCGACGGCGCGCCCTGCGCGCAAATCGTCAGGAAGAGCAGTACGACGATGGCGATAGCGGCTCCGATTCCGACCCATACTTTTGCCGACATTTTCTTCTTTCCTTATCCCTCCCCCGCCTCCCCGAGAGCGCTCGGCTCCCGATAAACCGGAGGGAGAGAACCGTAACGGTCGAACCCCGCGCTTACGCGACGGACGACCTCCTTAAGACCGGCGTGCTTCGAGAGGGGGACGGAGAAGATGGCCCGTCGACCGGCGTCCGGGTACGACGGGTCGTAGACCTCGACCTCGACCCGGTTCCGGCGTATCGGGCCGAGATAGAAGGTATAGCGCGTCTCTTCCGAGAGACGCTTCTCGGCCTTCCGGAGGACGCTCGGGTCGACCATCTACTCCCTCCGAGCGGCGTCCGCCCGCTCGTCCGAGGTACAGAGGTAGCACGGCTTATCCGTGTTATGGACTATGAAGGAGACCGCGCCGCCCTGGTGACGGACGTATCGTCCGTCGACGTGAACCTCGCGCCCGCACTTCCGACACTCGAGCTTAACGCGGAGGGGGTACTCTTCGGGCATCGTTACTCCTCCAGTAACTTTCGACGACGTAGTTCCGCGTCGACCTTACCCGCCGTCCGCTTCGCATGGTAGCTCGCCTTCTTCGACCGGTCCTTCGCGTACGACCCGGCCCTCTTCCCGAAGCCGAGGATATCGGACCAGATTTGGTCGCCGAGGGACTTCTCCTTCGGCTTCGCCGGAGGGGGCGGAGGCGTGGTTAGCTTCTCCTCGGCGGCGGTTTCGTGGTAGTCCTCGGGCATCGTTCTCCCCCCTACTCCGCCCGTAGCGCGAACTCGGCCGCGTCCCGGGCGTCCCGGGCGTTCGTTCCCCGGTAGTCGACCTTCGGGCTAACGAGACGATACCGAACGACGTCGTGAACGATTCCGCTGCTCGCATGCCGGTTCCGCTCCGCCGCGGCCTGCTCCGCGGGATAGCTATGCGAGTAGACCCCGAAGATAGACGGGCTCTCGGAACGTTCGGTACCCCGGACGACTACGGCGTAAACGAGCCTACCGGTCATCTACTCCCTCCTCGGGGCGACCGCGCCCTCGGCGCGCTCGAGCGCCTTACGAACGTTATCGCGACCGTTCCGTCCGGCCTTCTCGAAGATATAGGAGAGCGCGTCCTCGTGGATATGGAGAGCGACCTCCTGCCCAATCGCGGTCCGGACCCAGACGAATAGCTCGTCGTCCGGGAAGCGAGCCTCGACGACCTCGCTACGCCGAACGTAGAGGCTACCGGAGACCATTGCTACTCCCTCCGCGAAAGGTCTCGTCGCTTCTCGACCGGGTTCGTCCTCGCTACGAGGCGTACGGCGAGCTGACGGGCCGCGTCGCCGGTAAGCTGAAGAATCGTCTCGCTCGTCGAGTGATACTCCCCGAGGCGTACCTCGAAGATTTCCTCGACCTTAAAGAGGTCGAGGAGTTCCTTCCGATACTGCTCGATAGGCTTTACCGAGACGACCCGGTCGAAGACCATCTACTCCCTCCGTCCCTCGAAAGCTCGCTGCTGGTGCTTTCGACGGGCCTCGTGCCGTTCCTTCTGCTCCTCGGTCTGCCCGTAGCCCGTCATCTCGGCCGCCTCGATAAGGAGGCGGCCAATCTCGCGGGCTCCTCCGGGGTTTACGTCGAGCCTCCACGAGGGAGCCTCGGCGATACCATGCTCGTAGCGAACTATCGAGACGGTCCCCATCTCCGCCGTAATCTCGACCGCGTTCCCCGGCTTGTTCTTAAAGTAGACCCATTCGACCGACGTCATTTTCTTACTCCCTCCCGACGACCGAAGTCTCGGCCTCCCGACCGCACTGGTAGCATCGGCGGAGCGGCTTCTCGCCGCTAACCGCCCGGAAGACCATACCGACCTGTACGGACTTCTCGTTCCCATAGAGGACGTCCCGGTCGGCGATTACGTGACCGCACTCGAGGCGCTCCATCGGCATCTGGAGAGAAGGGTCGTACCGGTTCGGCCGGGTAAACTTCTCGACCGCCTTTCGCATCCGGTACGGCTGTCGCGGCATCGCTACTCCCTCCCGATAGGCGAGGTCCGCTTCCGTTCCCACGCCCAGAGCGTCTGGCTCGGTTGGTCCGACCGGTTCGGTACGAGCGTAATCGTTACCCGCTCGGTCTTCGGATTCCGTACCCGCCGCTTCGCGGAACGAATCGCGGCCGAGTGGTCCTCGTAGTACTTCTCGCGCGAGAGGAGGAAGTATCCCCTCGGGATTCCTCCCCCGGCGTCGGCCCCCGGGCCGAGAGGGTTCGGGGCGAGGTACTCTTCGTGAACTACGTACGTCATCGTTACTCCTTCATTAGCCGGTTGAACATCCCACGGGTCCCCGGCCGCTCGTAGTGAATCGCGACGCTCCAGCGGTACGGCGCGTGGCTCGGGGTCTTCCCCTTATCGGTGACCTTCGCCTCGTGCCACTCTCGGCCCGAGCACGCATCGCGGACCTTTAGGTAGGCGTTCTCGCAGGAGGCGGTAAAGGTCGAGTCCTTCTCGACGAACTTCATCTCCTCCTCGTCGTACCGCTTCGTTAGGCGAATCTCTTGTATCGCCCGCTCGCGGACAAACACCGGACCGTCGGGGGCTGCGATAAGCGCCTTCCCGTCGATTTCGATTACGACCTTATCGCTCGGCATCTACGTCTCCTCCCCTACGCTAAGACCCCCGCGATATCGAGGACTATCCCGATAGCGAGGAGCGCCGCTCCGACCTCCCATTGGGGAACCGGTACGGAGAGGTACGCCGTAAAGAGGAGGAGGAACCCGAAGACGTCGAGGATAACCCCGACTGCGAGCAGAACGAACCGAGGGGTCGGCATCCATCTACTCCCTCCATCCGTAGGTAGTCAGGTCGGGATACTTCCCGACCCGCTTGAGTTCCTTCTTCGCCTCGGCCGACCAATAGCGGGCGAGGTAGCGACCGTAGTCCTCGGGCGTACGGTCGAGGTCGGAACGCGGGGAACCGAGACCCCAATAGCCGAGACCGAGACCGCCGGTCGAAGTCCTAACGACCCCGGCGTTCGGGGCCGTAGCGAGGTGCCGCCGCGCGTGCTCGAGCCCGGTCTCGTAGGCGAACCGACCTACGTTATCGGGCGTCTTGAGCCAGCCGGAGATATAGCTCATCGTAATCGTCGAGAAGAACCGGAATCCCTTTCCGCGGTCGTACCGCAGTTCCCAACCCATCTACTCCCTCCTGACCCGGGCCCGGAAGAGGTCTCCCTTAGTCATCGGCGGCTCGAAGTCGGTACAACCGCACTCGTCTACCCCGACGCGCGCGAGGCGCTTCGGAACTCGGTGACGGCATTGGCGCCACTTCCCGCGTAGTCCTCCGTAGAGGGACTCTTGCGCGTGGTACTTCCCGGCGTGGCCGCAGTTAACGCACTTAACGTTGCTCGTCGCGGCTTCCTGCGCCGTCATCCGAGGCATCGTTACTTCCTCCGTAGGCGGTCTTCCGCTTCGAGCGCCTCGTTCCGAGCGTAGCCGATAGCTAGCGTAATGTTCCCGAGCTGTTCGAGTCGTTCCTTCCTCGTCCCTCGGAGCCCGTCGATAATCAGGATGAGCCGGTAGGCGCTCTCTTCGTCGACCGGGTAGCCGCCCAGGTCCTGCGTCGCGACCCCGAAGAGTCCGCCGCTCGTAGGACGGCGGGGGTCGCCCCAACCGTTCGGTAGCCGATGCCAGAGAACTATCCTAGAGTTCCCGGGGCGGGGCTCGGTCGACCAGCCTCCCTCCTCTCCGCTCTGAACCGCCCAGTAGCCAAGCTCGAACTCCTTCTTCGTCGGGTAGAGCTTCGCCCGCTTGAGTGCCCGGTTTAGGTCGCCGACGATTCCCTTCTGCCGGTCGAAGGTACGGATACGCGCGGGGTCTTCCGACGCGGCCTCGGCCTCGACATGCCGGACCTCCCGCTTGAACGAGCGGTCGTCGTTCTCGCGAATCTCGTTTAGCTCGTCCTCATCGTACGGCATCTACTCCCTCCGTATCCGGGTCCGGCCGTTCGCCCACGTAACCGGACGGCGGAGCTTCCGGTCCCAGACGCGAGCGGGCCTTCGCTTAACGGCCTCCTTAGAGGCCGCGGCGACAGTCGAATGACCCTCGACCCGACCGCTAATCCTCGGCCCGTTCCCTTCGAGAGCAACGACCCGGTCGCCGTAGATGGTCTCGAGTTGGACTACGTACCGCTTCATTAGTCTCGGTTCTCCCGTACGAGCGTCCGCCACGGGCTCTCGTGGTAATCCTCGGGCGCGAGGAGCCCGAGCTTAAGCGCCCAATCGTCTATCTCGTCCGAGAGGACGTTCGTTAGTCCCGGGGCTCGCCCGTAGATTCTCCCGAGCTTCTCGCTCTCCTCCGGGGTAAAGTATCGGAACGACTCGCCCTCGCGATGCTTCGGCGATACCTCTATCCAGCCCCACGCCGTTCCGCGAGCGCCGTGCGCCGAGAGATTCGTTAGACCGACTTCCCGAAGGCGGCGGTTGAGGACCTTTACGATTTCCGCGCGAGAGGGGCGGGGCCGAGGGGCCGGGGTCCCGGTACTCTCTCGCTTAAGCCGGTCGTAAACCGTCGCCGCCGCCTCGAGGTTCTCGGTCGACTCCGACTCGGCGTCTTCCATCGCTAGCCTCTGACGGTCCTCTTCCGAGATAGGCTGCATCTACTCCCTCCTTACGTCGGCGTGCTTCCGGTCCTTCTCTATCCGCTCGGACCATAGCCGCTCGTCCTTTAGCCGGTCCTCGCGGTAGTATCGAAGGTCCTCGGGACGGCCGACGCCCTTCTCGACATCGACGAGGTGAATATCGTCCGGGCCCCCGTTGTTGCTTAGGAAGTCCTCGGCCTCTTTCAATCCTCCGAGGGTGCGCGGGAAGACCTCGGTCTCCGTATCTTCGTCTCCTTCCTCCGAGGTATATCCTTCCTCGGAGAAGACCTGCGCCGCGAAGTGCGTCCCGTCTACGACGTCTACGCCCCACGGTCCCTTATCCCAAACCATCCAAGTCGACCCGTTATTGATATCGACCGCGCGCTCGAACTTCGGGCGCTTCGACCGCGGCATCTACTCCCTCCGTAGGCCGCGGCCCGAGGGGGCTCGGTCAATCTCGGTAAAGCCGACCTCGTCGGCGATGAACCACTTCCCTCCGTGCTGGATAACGTCGCCCATCATCATCGAGGTATGGCCCGTACCGACCTTCCGGAGGAAGGCGTTCGACTCCTCGCCCCGCCCCCAGTTCTCGCCCTGCATCTTCGCCCAGACGTCCTCGAGGCCGGTCGCGGCTATCGAGCCCATCCGGGCGTAGGTATGCTCGACCTCCTCGACGGTAATAGGGTTCTCACGGAAGTACTTCGAGTTCGTCCCGAACGCCGCGCGCATCTCAGGGTGGGAGAGGTCGTGGCCGGGCCCCGTCGGGCGGTACCGAGGTAGGTACCAGATTTCGTATGGGCCTTTCCCGTAGGCGTCCTCCGGGGTGAACATCTTCGCTCCCTCCCCCTCCGCTCGGGTTCCTCCCCTTTCTCCTTTCCTTCAGGCCGCCCTAGAGCGGGCCGAGTCCTCCGACGAAGTACCCTGCCCCGAAGCCGACGACGAGCGCGACGATAGCGAGGATAGCCCGCCATTCCGGGTTCCCCGGGATAATCGCCGCTACGAAGAGCCCGCCGAAGCCGATAATCAGCAGGCCCGTCGCGGCGTTAAACGGCTCAACCGACGGAGCTGGCGGAGGAGGACCCGTCGAGACGCATATCGGCGTCGTCGGGGTTCCGCAGGTCTGATTGTTCGGAGTCGTCGTCCCTACCGTAATGTTCACGACGTGGCTTGCGCTCGCCGTAGCTACCCCGAGGTACGTCGTTCCGGTAACCTTATCCGTTACCGTATAGCCCCCGCTCGCGGCGTAGGTATGGGTCGCATTCGAACCCGAGCCGGTACTGCCGTCCCCGAAGGTCCAAGCGAACGTGACCCCGGTAACGCCGCTTACTGTAGAGGTATCGATTACCGTAAGGACCCCGGCCGAGGTCGAGGTATACTTGAACGCGGGGGTAATCGACCACTTCGTCGTATTGCAGTTTATCTGGCACCGCGAGTTCGACCCGACGATGAACGCGATAGACTCGCTCGTAGCCGAGTACTTCGTTCCGAGATACGAAGACGTAGCGGTCGCCTTTGCGGTATGGTTCCCCGGTGAGAGCGTGTAGAACGCGGGCCCATTCGTATAGGCGTCTACCGAGTTTACCTTCGTAGTCGCGGTGAGCGCGACCGACGCGCTATCGATACTTAACGAGACGACGGGTTGCGTCATCCCCGAGGGGTAGTAGGCCCCCGAGATGGTAACGTTCGCGCCGGTCGTTCCCGGGGCGACCGTAAGGTACGCCGTAATCTCGGGAGTACCGCCGCAGCGGGGTAACGCCGTGCTACCCCCTACGATAGCGGTCGTCGGGCAGGTTACTGCGAGGCCGGGAATCGTCCCGATAGCCCCGAAGATTCCGACGAGGAGCCCGACGACCCCGATTACCGCTAGGATTCCCGACCACTGATTCATCTTCTTTCCTCCTTTCCCTTAGAGCGTCCCTAGAGACCCCCGACTACGTAGCCGATGGCCCCGCCGAGCGCGAACATGACGAGGATGATGACCGTTCCGTAGACCGGGAACCGCATTACGAGGAACCCGAGGAGGGCGAGCGTTCCGAACCCGACGATAAGGACTCCCGTTACGAGGTTGAACGAGAAGGTCGAGTTCGTCGTCGTGTTCGTCTTCGTTCCGCAAGTCCCGAAGCAGGGGAGCGATACCGTAGCGTTCGAGGTCGCCGAGTACGAGTTCCCCGAGTAGGTCCACGATACGGTCTCGGTAAGCGAGTAGTTCCCGTACGTCGAGTAGGTATGGGTAAAGTTAGCCCCGAGCGCCTTCGCCGAACCCGTCTGGCCGTCGCCCCAAGCGAGCGCTAGACCCGTAACCGTCGGAGAGCCGACGGTCGTCGAGGTATCCTTTACCGCCAGCGTGTAGTTTACGAAGCTCGTCGAAAAGTCTACGTTAACGGTCACTACGTTCGTACAACTGGAGCAGCCTACCGGTATCGTAGTCGAGAACGGCGCCGAGAAGGGCTCGCCGACGTAGGTCCACGATATCGTCTCCGTAGCGGTATAGTTCCCGGCGGCGGCGTAGGTATGCGAGAGGGAGAACCCGAGCGCCGTCGGGCTGTTCGTAGACCCGTCGCCCCAGACGAACTTAATCGAGGTCAGGGTCGGGGAGCCGTAGGTCGTCGAGGTATCCTTAACGTTAACGACGTTCCCCGTCGCAGTCGTATAGGTAAAGCCCGGGACGTACTTGTTCTGCCCCCCGATGCCCGAGATGGCGAACTGACCCTGCGCGACGATATCGGTCGTCTTGCAGTGGACGCCGCCCCGCCCGCCGGCGCATTGTTCGTGCGCGATAGTCTCTGCTACCGTATAGGTCCCGGCCGCGACGTAGACGTGCTCGAACATGTGCGAGATAGGGAGCTGGTTATTCGGGGGCGTAAAGGCCGAGGCCGGCGTACTATCGCCCCAATTGACGCTTAACGTCAGGTAGCCGTTCCTATCGGCCGAGTTCGCCCAGTGGGACGTATCGTTCAGGTAAATCGCATACCCGTTCTGGGATACCGAGAACGAGGGAGTAATCCCGGTACCGCAGTTCGAGACGCAGGTTACCGCGAGACCGGGAACGATACCGAACGCTCCGAGAATCCCGATAACGAGCCCGATAGCTCCGACCGCCGTTAGTACTCCGCCGACCTGTGCGCTCATTTTCTTTTCTCCTCCCCTAAGCCACCGCCGAGTTAAAGGCTCCGCCGGGTACGAAGAGCCCCGTTATCCAGCCGAGGGCATAGAGGAGTATCAGTATGGCTACGACCGCGATAGGTAGCGCGAAGCGGACCCACGGCGGTATCGGAACGAGTAGGACGAGGAGGACCGCCCCTAGGATGAAAGCCCCCATCAGGAGTATCGGCCCGATAATCTCCCAAGTCGTTACCCCCGACTGAAGCGGGTCGCAGGTAGCGCCCGGCGCGCAGTCGGAAGCCTTAATGCTGATAAGTTGGTAGCCGAAGAGCGACGGGGAGATATTCGAGGCGGATACCGCCGCGACCGCGATAGCCGTATCTCCGATGGGCGGGTTTACCTTAAAGGTGTACGTCCCGACCGCGTTCTTTCCGTCGTGCGTTACGACGAGGATTTGCCCGTTCGGGCAGGGCGTCACCCAAGCCGGAGCCGAACCGCACGAAGGCGCGGACGATACGCCCTGCCCCGGGGAGAGGTAGTAGACCTCGACGTCGATGCTCTGGACCATCCCCGAGTCCTGCGAGGCGTTCGAGTAGACGGTCAGGGTAACCGTATCGCCGACCGCCGGGTAGATGCCCGCTCCGCTACTCGTATAGGTAACGACGGGGGTCGTCGGAGCGTAGAGTGGATTGATAACGGTGAACTGCGTTATCTGCTCCGCTACCGTCGAGGCCGAGAGGACTCCGGACCAAAGGTCCCATTGGACGTCGTGCCCCGAGAGGTTCGTATCGAGGGTCTTCGGGATAGCCCACTTGTACTCGCATCCCGTAGTACAGAAGTTCGGAATCGTCATCGGGTTATTCGCGAAGTTCGTATCGAGCTGGCCGCCGTTCGGCCGTTCCGACGGGGTATCGATAGAGAACTTGTAGCCGTTCGCCCCGTTATAGGCGGTATAGAAAATCGCGGTTAGCGTCCCGCCGTTATAGTTGTTCTGCGGGTCGACGAACTGGAAGGAAGCCTGCGCGGACTGCCAGACGAACGAGGCCGAGGCTTCGGCGTTCCAGCCTCCGTTATTCCCCGTTCCGGCCCCGTAGGTTTCGGTAATCGCCTGCGAGAGACCGTAGCATTGGTTCGTAACGGAACCCGCGTACTTATCGCACCACTGTCCGTACGTACCGAAGTAGAGATTCATCGTCATGACGGGGTAGAGCCCGGTAAGCGTTACCGTATGCGTATAGAGGTTCCCGGTCGGTCCGTTATCGTTGTATCCCGTACCGGCTTGGCAACCGACTAGGTCCGCGAGGCCCGCCGAGATACTATCGTTCTGGGCGAGGTTCTGCCCCGACCAGGTCGAGCCCGTGAACTGCGTCCCGTCGATAGACCCCGAGACGGACTGGGGCCAGACGATAACCCACCACGCTTCGTAACCGCCCTGCCAAGCGCCCGACCGAGGGCAGGCGTCGTACGGAGAAAGTTGCGCGTACATACCGAAGCTGACCGAGGTACTCTGGTCCCCCGAGAGCATCGTCGTAATCGGATTCGCTCCCTGCTGGACGCTCGACTCGATATTGATTTGGATTCCCTGCTGCTTATCGGGGGAGGCCCAACCCGGGCTCATCGTCCAGCAGTACTGGTCCGACGAGTTACAGGTCTGTAGATTGTTCGAGCCGGTCACGGAGAGGGCTCCGAAACCGAACCCGAGGCCGACGAAGAGAGAGACGTCGACCAAGAGAGCTACCCCTATCACGAACGCTAGTATCTGCTTCATGTTCCTTTCTCCTTCCTATTCCGTTGAGCCTCAGACCCACCCCGATAGACCGAAGAGGTTGTAGACGTCGGCGAGCGTAAAGAAGATGAGGAGTCCGAAGGTCAGGATGATTAACGCCCGCCAGTCGGTAAGCCCTGCGAACGCCGCCGAGAGCACGATACCGAGGACGAGGACGATAACCCCGAAGACGAGGTATTCCGATACCCCATAGAAGTGCCCGACGAGGAGCATCCCGAGCCCGGTCAGCAGAATCGCGGTCGAGGCTATCCAGCGTGGGTCCATTCTTACTCCCTCCGTAGTTCCGGCGGGGCCTTCCCGAGGTTCGCCCACGCCCGCTCCCGCCAAGCTCGGGCGTAGCCCATCTCGTCGCCGGTAATCGGGCCGAGGAGGCGGAGGATACTCTCGGGGCAATGGTCCTCGTTCGGACCCATATCCTCCGACATATCCTTGTAGCAGAACGCGCCGTTCTTCCGGGTAACGAGGACGACGAGCGCCGACGGCGTCGGGTAGTTCTTGCTCCGGACGGCGAGGTAGGCGACCGAAGAACGGACGCCGACGTCGTAGAACTCCGCCTTCCGAACGGCGATACCGAGGATTTCGTAGCCGCCCTCGCCGCCGAGTTCGCTACGAAGTAGCTCCTCCGTCCGCGCCCCCCGCTCGGGCGTAAAGCACGTCCACCCCATCTACTCCCTCCGAATCGCCGAGGCGTCTTCCTCGATTACCTCGAGGGGCTGGCGACCTTTCCCCTCGGTGAACTTGTAGGTCCCGACGAGCCGCGGGTTCCAGCGGACGCCGACCCGAATAGGCTCGCCGGGTCCGGGCTCCCCGGCCCACGCCGCTCCGGTAACGACCCCGACCGTTCCCTTCCGTACGAGGGCCTTCGTTAGGCGGTCGTACTGGTGCTCCCCGATGGTCGGGTGGCCGTAGAGGTCGTAGCGGGCCCGTACGGTCTTCCCTCGGCGCGCCTCGCCGGTCCCGAGGACCCAACGGTCGTTCGGGTCGCCCGCGACGAGCTTCCCGTTCTCGTCGACCTCGACGAGGCGAGTCGGTATCGCTCCGCAGGGGCACATCGGATGGTCGACGAACGGGTCGTAGGGAATCGTATGGCCGTTCTCGTCGAGCCAGACGGTCGGCATCAGCATCCTCCCCCGACGCAGATGCTCCCCGAGCCAGTCGCGACGGACGAGCCGCTCTGGGTCAGCGTAACGGAAATCGGGTAGTTCCCCGCGGGGATATACCCGAGTTCGAAGTTCGTCGTCGCCGTAAGGGAGCCCCCGTTGATTATCGGGATGCTCGGGAACCATTGGTTCTCCGACTTCGAGGTACAATGAGAGGACCCGAGGCAGACGGTCATCGTGAACGTAGCCGTTAGCGCCGGGGGCCCTATCCCGAGTAGACCGCCCCAGTCGAGGATAGTCGACTGACCCGTAACGTGCGAGTTAACGCTCTGTATCCAGAAGACGGTCGTAAAGATTAGGGCTAGCTCGCCGGCCGTAACGCTCACTTGGACGTCGTAGTACCCGGGGAGCGGGGCGAAGGAGGCGACGGCAATAATTACCCCGAGCGAGACTACTGCCCAGACCCAAGCGTGCGCCACGACCTATACCCTCCCCTGCCTAGAGATGCAGACTCCCTCCGACCGCGACCATGAAGAGTAGAACCACGCCGACGACCGCCACGATACCGCCGATGACGCTAGTAATCACGTTCCCCTTCCCGACGTAGAGGATGACCGCCCCGAGGAGGATAGCGACGATAGCCGCGAGGTACTGGATATCGACGAGGACGATGACGAGGAGGAGGATAACGGCGATGCCGAGTATCCACCCGAGAATCTTGTCTATCCCCCGTTCGTCGCCTCGTAGGTTCCGGGGCCACTCGAAGAACTTCGGCATCGTCCTACTCCTACGGGATACCGAGAGTCCATCCGACTACAAGTAGGACAACCCCTACCAGTAGGAGAAGGACACCGGCGAGCGCTCCCCAGAGATGACCGATTCGGGCCGTTGCTCCGAAGAGGAACGCCCCGAAGATGACCAGAATCGCCGCGAACGAGACGACGACCGCGGCGGGGTCCAGAATCGCGAGGAGTACGAGCGCGATTACCGCAAAGATTAACCCGACGATAACCGGGTGCCCGGCTACCCCCGCGACGGCTCGTTCGTTCGCCCTTAGTCTACGCTCTTCGTTCCACATTTTCCTTTTCCTCCTTCATTCTCCTTAGTAGCGGAAAGTCACTCCCTCCGAACCGGCGTCATCGTAAAGTTCCCCTCCGGGAACGGGTCGTAGGAGCGGTACCTTCCCTTCGAGACGGAGCCGAGGAGCTTAACGAGAAGAACGCCCTCAGCGTCCGGGGGAGACTCCGTCTCCTTCTCGGCAACCTTCCGGGCCTCCGTCTCGGTATCGTAGACGCTATCGAGGACCCAACCCTGCGCGTAGTGACGGAGGAATCCGTAACGGGATTCGCGTTCGACCATCTACTCCCTCCGAGCCCGTCGAGCCATCTCTCGGGGCGTAAGGGCGGGGAAGGCTAGGTCATCGTCCGTAGCAATCATATCGCGAGCGAGGCGTAGGCCGTTCGCGAACATCTGCCGGCCGTAGCGGGTCATCGAATCGGCCCGCGGGTCCTGCGCCGCCTTAACCGCCTCGTCTATCTTATCGTCGATTCGCTTGAGGACGAGACTCTCCTTCATAGGAAGACCCCCGCGAGGATGAGGACCCCGCCGCCGATGACGAGCCAGCCGCCGACGCCGATAGCGAAGAAGCCCCCTATCGTAAAGATAGCCGCGACCGCGCCGAGGAAGAGAAGCGCGATACCCGCGAGGAAGAGGAGGATTCCGAGACCGATAGCGAGCGGATGCATCTACTCCCTCCGGGCGGCCGAACCTTCGCGCTTTCGTAGCTCCGCGGTAATCCGATTGATAGCCGCGGATTCTATCTTCTGGCTCCGAACGAACTCCGGCGAATGGGGTCGGCCGAAGTACTGGACCGCGTCGGGTCCGTTATAGTCCGGTGCCTGCACGCCGTACGTATCGCGCACGAACAAATAGGTACGCCGTATTTCGTCCCGAATCGTCCGGAGGACTCCGGTCGGCGTCCGCCCGAGAGCGCCATCGGTAGCTCGATTGACGTCGGATGCCCGGTCGTTCTTGAACAATCGCGAGGGGTAGCGAACCCGCTTACCTTCGGCGTTGTAGTACTCGCCGTACTCGGACTCGGGGTACTTTAGCGGCATCTACTCCCTCCGAACGGTCCGGTCGAGGCGAGACTGGTCGACCTTATACCCGGGATGAAGGAGGTCGTTCCCTGCTTCGTCAGTCGCGACCATCAGGTCGAGGCCGAGGTCGGGTTCCTTCGAGTTATGGTGCCACGCCCGCCAGACCTGAGCCGCCGCGCCATACATCGCCTCGGCCATAGCACGCTGAACGGCATCGGTCGCCCCGTCGCAGATAATCGTCATCTTGACCTGTTCGACCATCTACTCCCTCCGAACGAAGTCGGGGCGGTAGGATTCCCAGACGGTAACGTATCCGGGGAGGCGGGTAACCTTCGTCTGGTCGTGCCGCCGCTTCGCGTACCGCTTCGCGATAGCGATAGCTTCCTTCCGCGTACGAATCCCCGCGCGGTAGACCTTATAGGCCGAGTACGCGCGACGGTCGGTTACGAGGACTAAGTAGGTAGTCGCCATCTTCTTACTCCGACATCATCGCACGGCGCTGGAAATCGGTGTACTCCTCGGTATGGTACGGGCCGAGGTAAATCTCGATTTCCCGCTTAACCTCCGGGTTCTCGCGGTAGCTCGCGTTCTCCTTATGGACCTCTTCGACCGACCGAGCGTTCCGCTTTACCATCGCCTTAAACTCGGCGTAGGTAGTCGTCGGTGTAAGGTTGTCGGCGATATGCCGGCCGTCCGACCAGTCGCCGTAGAGGACCGCGTCCTCCGGCGAATACCCCTTCTCCCGAAGGGCGTCGAACCACGCCTTTACCATGACCTCGGGGTGCGGGTGGTTAAAGAGTTCGCTCGACCTCCAGAACCCGAAGCCGCCCGAGATTCGATTCCCGAGATTCCATAGGTCCCCGTACGAAGCGGAGGACCAGCGAGGGACTACGACGACCCCTTCGAACTCCGACGACCGGAGCCTTCGTCCGGGATAGCGCGGGTAGCCCTTCTTCGGCATCTACTCCCTCCGCATCTGCCGCTGGAATCGGTCCTCGCGGTTCGCGTCGGTCAGGAGTTCGTGGAGCGAGGGCATCTTCGCCCGGCCTCCGACCTCCTCGACGATAGCGTGGTAACCCTCGGCCATTAACCGGCGCCGCTCGTTCTCCGCGGCCTTCTCGGTTCGGAAGCGGCCCTTCAGGTGCCACTTGTAGAGCTTATTCCGAGGGTTCGCCCGCGTCCCGCCCGAGACGCGGACGTCCTTCTTACGGAAGAGGACGAGGAAGACCGGCGTCCCGACGAGCGCGTGGGACGGGTGTCCCGGTACTCGAGTACCGTCCCGGTAGTACGGCCCGACGTAGGTCTTCTCCTCGCGGTACGGGCCGGGCATCGCTAGAGCCTCCACCAGCAGACGACGGCTACGAAGAGCCCGACGACGAGGAAGCCCCACGCGATTACGTTACTCCAGACCGCCCCGAGGTCGACGGACATCCCGAAGAACGAACTCGAGGTCGTCAGGAGGAGTCCGAGGATGCCGATAATCAGGACGATAGTCCCGAGGACCGCCCCGCCCGCGCTAACGCCCCGACGGGATTCGGAGAGACGAGGCATCGGTCTACTCCCGCCGAAGGTCCTTATGCTCGAGGTTCGCCGCGACCCAACGCTGGTCGGTCCGCGCGACTTCGTGGAGCCGGAAGTTGTTCTCCCGGTTCGCGACGTTCGCGAGGTAGTTCAGTCGCATCCAGATTACGGCCGCTCCGTCCTCCCGGGCCCCGGTCCGCAGGGCCGCGTGACGGACCCGCGCCGGGCAGTGCTCGCACCAACCATGGAGACCGCCGCGCTTCATGTGTACGTGTTTCGCCCACTTCTTCCCCGCCATCTTCCTTTCTCCTTTTCCTCTACTCGCGCTTGTTCGTCCGTTCCTTAACCCGCTCTCCGACCGCCCGAACGTCGGCCTCGAACTTCGTAAGAAGCTCGTGTTCCCGGACGGACGACCACGGCCCGCTCCCGAGAGCGTCCCCGCCGTTAAGGTACATCGTCCGGTTATTGAACCGGCTACGGTTCGCAATCATCGTGAGGACCTCCTCGGCCTCCTCGTGAGTAAAGTTCTCCGCGCTCGGGAGCCACATCGTTCCGCCCTTCCGTCCCCGTCGGGCGGGCGTAGGCATCTCGACGTCGACCCGAATCTCCCCGTCCGTCGCGAGCCAGAGCTGGTAGTCCCTCGACATCTTCTTTACTCCTTCTGCCACGGGTAGCGAACGCCGCGGTCCTCCGGTAGGTTCGGGTAGAGGCGGCGGTTGTTCCGGCGGGGCCCGGTCTTCTTGACCTCGACGTCCCCGTCGGCTACCGCCCGCCGGATGGCTTCCCGAATCGACGCGTACGTATGGCGGCTCGATAGGTAGCCGACGTAGAACTCGCGCGGTTCTCCGGGATGCTCCTTAACGGCTTGGCGGACCTCTTCGATAGTCGCCTTCGTCTTCGGCATCTACGATATCACTCCTACGACGGATAGGACGATAACGACCGCCCCGATAATAACGAAGGCGATACCCGCGTAGAGCGCTAGCGCCCCGCGGACGAGGAAGCCGAGGGTAAGGCCGACTACGAGGATGAGAACGCCCTCGAAGACGAGAGGGAAGGATATCGAGGCGACAACGAGGCCGAGGAAGGTGAACGCGACGACTACCGCTACGGATAGGATTACGAGCCCGATAAGCGCGGGCGAGACGCCTCGCGGGTTCGCTCGTAGAGAAGAGGAATAGGAAGGCAGGAAGGGGTTCGGACGGGGGCGTACGCTACTTCGAGTCGCCGCCCCCGTCCGCATGGTCGCTCTCCGTCCGTCCGAAGGTCTTTGGTCCTCCGAGAGTTTCCTTCTTACCGGGTTCTCGCTCCGACCCGCCTAGTTGTTCGCGTAGCCGGTCCAGATGAACTGAACCGTTACGAGCGCCGGCGTTCCCTGCCCGATGGTTACGGGCATGTTGAACGTCTGGAACGTGGTGATACCGGCGTTCCACGGGGCCAGGGCAGCCGTCGAGTTCCCGCCCGCGAGCGAAATCTGGAGAACGGTCTTCGCGCTCGAGAAGGCGGTAACCGCCAACGAGCCCGGAAGAACGTTCGTCGTCACGGTCGGAGCGACCACGGTAGAGTACTGCCCGGCGGTCGTTCCCGCCGACCACTTCATCTGCCAAGCGCTCGTAGTCGTTCCCGTCGCGGCCGTGTACCCGACGAACGAGTAGACGGTCGTGGGGGCCGTCAGGGTCGTAAACGTCGGAACGCTCGTTACCTGTAGCGGGAAGGCGTAGGTCGAGTTCAGCGCGTCCGTCCGAATCAGGTTCAGCGGCAGGATGACGTACGCCTTGTTGAACGTCGGAGACCCTCCCGTCGGGGTCGTGTTCGCCGACGCGATGACGTACTCCTTCGCGGTGTAGTTGTAGCCGATGTCGACCGAGAGGATGTTCGTCTGCGCGTTCCACGTCACGCCCGTCGCGAGACCGATTCCCGAGTTCTCGAGAACGCTAACCGCCGACCCGGCGACCGGGGGCGGGGCGACACTCGAACTCGGCGTAGCCAACAGCGCGACCGGGATAGCGACGACCACGATGATGAGTACACCGATAATCGCCATCCAGCCCGCGGCCTTCGCTCCTCGACCGCGGCCGAAATAAAAGGCCGCCGCCGCGAAGGCTAGGAACAGGACGCCCACCACGAGGATGAGCCCCGCTCCGGCCAAGTTTCCCAACTGACTCAAGTCCGCCATAGTTCTTTTTGCTCCTTCTTTCGGGGGTTCCTCCCCGATGACCCCTACCGCCGTAGGGGATACTTAACTACTAACGCCTGTTTAATCGGCCGAGAGCTGATTTCGGCGCGCCGGCGTTTACCTCGACAAGCCGACCGATTCCATATCGGCCGGGAGGAAAGGTAAAAGTGCGGAGCCACCGGACGACGAGCCGAGCCTCCTCTCTAGTAGGGAACGGCCCGAGCGCGTAGGAGCCGTCGTAGCCGGGCCAGCGGACGATGACCTCGTACATTACCCGCGGGCGAGCCGGAAGCGAACGAGGACCCCTCCGCAGTAATCCTCGACGAGCCGTACCGACTTCCCGCAGACCGCGCACCGTCCGGTCCTTCTAGAGAAGCCGTAGCCCGCGTTATGCGGATGGCTCTCGCCCCGGAAGTCCGGGTCGTTCGACCACGGACACCGCTCGAAGGGTTCGAGGCCCTCGCGGTCGAACTTCCCGGCGACGACGTTAGCGACCGCGCGCCGGATTCGGCGGTCAGCTACGGCCGGGGCGTCCGTCTCTTCCATCGGCTACGAGACGGACGTCCTAGTACATCTAACCTATCTTCGAGAAGATAAAGAGGGCCGGGGCCCCGTTAGGGGCCCGGCGGGGGAAAGGGTTCGGCGCTAGGCCTACTGGGACCACGAGACGTCGAAGGACGTGAATCCCCCGGTCGCGTCGATGCAGTAGTTATACGCCCCGGTAGCTCCGAAGGTCATCGGGCTACCGGACGTAAGCGCTACGGCGCTCGAATCGCTCCCGCAGGTCGTAGTCGGGGTATCGGCGGCCGGAAGAACGTAGAGGTCGGACGCCCCGCCGGGTAGGCTGAACGTCGGCGTTACCGAGGTAGTCGTACTCCCGACGTCGAACGCCTCGCCGCTACCCGTCCCCGCGCATGAGGCGATAACGAGGCCGCCCCCGTACGGTACGGCGCTCGGCGTAGCGACGAGCGTATTCCCGCAGGGCCCGAGCGTAAGCGCGGCCGGCGTCCCGGCGACGGTCGGAATCGTCTGCGAGAAAATCGCGACCGCCATCGCTACTCCGATTCCCAACGCGAGGACCGCGCTCGCCGCGACCCCGAGTCCCGTTCAGCTCTTCCACTTTCCCTTTTCCATTTTTCTTTCTCCTGTTCCTCCCTATGCGGGTGGACCGTAAGACCGGCGATTCAGGGCGAAGAAGTTCGCAATACCGCCGGCGGCGAACGCGACCGAGAGAAGAACGATAGCGAGGAGGATAACGAGGTTGAACCGGGCGAGGGTTCCCCAAGTATAGTAGAGAGCCGCCCCCGAGAGGCCGAGAACGATTAAGGCGGCGAAGTACTGGGCGACCGCGGCGCCGCGATACCGAAGAGGTACCGGTTCCTCGGGCTCCTCCGTCTCGTCCCACGCCTCTCGGGGAGCCGGGATAGTTGCCCCGGGAGGTACCGCCGGCGACGGAACGTTAAGCGTTCCCATCGCGCCCTTCGGTACGAACATCCCGCTCCCGTCCGAGTACCTCCCCGATAGCTCCGGCGGATGGCGGACCGCCGGAATCGGACGGCCGAAATCTTCGGGCGGGGCCTCGACGAGCTTCGCTCCGACCATCGTCCCGTCGTCTAGCCGACCGACGGGGCCGGTATTCCGATATCGCTTCCCGTTCAGCCAGACGTAACCGGGCTCGTCGGACGTCTTTACCTCCGGAGCCGGGGACGCCTTCCGCGGAGAACGGCGGCGGAGGTCCGAGCTAATCCCGTCGACTATCTCCTCGAGATGGTTTACTTCGTCGTCGACCCGTACCTTCTTCGTCATGTCTTCCTCCTTACCGTAGAGAGAGGCGTCCGCTTCGCGAGCCGGCCGTCGAGGATAGCTAGGACGCCGACGGCGAGCCCCGCCGTAGCGAAATCGGCGAGCGTTAGCCAGCCGTCCGCCTTCGAGAAGCTGTAGAACATCACTACGTAGAAGAGAACGACGATAGCGGCGAGGGCGAAACCTAGTACCGTCCCGTAGTCTAGCTTCGCCGTCACGCCTTACCCCCCTTCGCCTCGAGCGTCTCGAGAATCCGGCGGTAGTATTGAGCGAGATGGAGGTAGCCGCGCGCCGTAGCGAGTAGCTCCTTATCGGGACCGTTCGGCTCCCGCTGGACGTGCGCGTCGACGAACTGAATCGCCATAACGTCCCGCGCGTGTATCGGGTCGCCGCGCGCCCAACGGAGGGACTCGGCGATAGCTTCCGTACATGCTACGCAGTCGGTCATTCCGGTTCCTCGGTATCCTTCATCTGCTCCCGGGCGAACTCGAGGCGGCACCGGACGCAGATAAGGACCTCTCCCTCGCCGAGCTTCGGCGGCCGTATCCAGCTCCCGAGGGACCTACGGAGTTGGGGCGTAACGATAACCTCGGCCGCCTTCGCGGTTAGGGCCGCACCGCACTTCCGGCACTTCCGGGTCCTCATCCCTTCCGCTCCTTACGGAGTTCCCGGACCGTAGACGCGGCGGCCTCGGCCCCGGTAAACGTTCGGGCCCACGACTCGTAGAGCGCGAGCGTCTTCTCCGAGGCTTTCTCCCGAGCGGCCTCGGCGACTCGATGCGCGGGTTCGGTCTCGGCCCGAAGAGACCGGTACTCGGCCTCCTCGTGGAGGAAGGCGGCCCGGTCGAAGTCCCGGGAGAGAATCCGCATCCGGGCGATAGCGCCCTCGCGGACCCGACGGGCGTTATTGATTAGCGCCTGCAATGGCGTCATAGGGTCCGCCCGCGATTTGGCCGGTGGTGAGGAAACCGCCGTAGGGTGAGACCGAACCGACGGACTTCGAGGGACTCTAACCCTCTCTCCGGTATCCAAGCGGGCGGACCGGGCCTTCGCCGTGAAGCCTCTTGCGCGGCTCGCGCCTCGTCGAGGAGACGGTCCTTCTCGGCAGGGGTAGCGGTCGCGAGGTCGAGTCCGTTCGTCGGGTGGGCGATATAGAACTCGCTCTTCCGCCCGCCCTCCCCGTGCACCCATCCCTTCGTCCGGCCGTAGGCGAGGAGAGAGCCCCAGACGGTATGGGCGCTCCCGGCGGTTCCGCCGGCGCCGACGTAGTACCTCTCGAAGTCGGAGAACGTCGTCGCCGCCCGGTTCGTTACGAAGCGGACGAGTTCGCGGCGGAGGACGTTATGCCCCTCGACGTCCCAGACGACGGGACCGAAGCGCCGCTCGGCCTCCGCCCTCGCCATCGGCTTCGCGCGAGGAGTACGGGTACCGGGCTCGGGGGTCGGCGGCGTAGGACTACCGGCGCGGAGCGCCTCGGCCTCGACCGATAGCTCCTTCGAGAGGTCGGAAAGATGTTCCCGGGTTCGAGTAAGAGATGCGAGGGTCGAGGCCCGAGTCTCCTCGTAGACGCGCTTCATCTCGGCGAGCTTCCGCTCGGCGGCGGCCTCTTCCTTCTTCGCGTAGTCGATACGTTCGGCTATCTCGAGGACCCGGGACTTCCGGTTCGATTCGGGAGGGGGAGTATCGGGCATCTACTCCCTCTTCGGCGGTAAGACGAACTTCCGAAGGTCGACGTACGCCCGCGTCCCGTTATCGTCCATCAACCCGCGATGATGCCCCGCGAGGCCGAGGACCGGGCCGCTATACCAAGCGCCGTCGACCTCGAACCAGAAGCGGGCGTTGTTCGGCTGGACGTTGTAGAACCCCTCGACTTCTCGGCCGTCGGGAAGGGTCACTCGGACCTTATCGACGACGAACCGCGAGAAGCGGCCCGTATCGAACTTAGGCGGTCTCTTATGGCGCGTAACCTCGGGTACTCCGAAACTCATCTTCGTGCGGCCTCCTCGCCCGGTAAGGGAGCGTCCTAGTATAAGTAACCTTCCCGATTCCTCGGGGAGGGCGACTAGGTCCCCTCTTCGACCCTCGGCTCCTCGGGCTCGTCCTCGTTATCCTCGGTCACCGGGATATTCTCGGCGACCTGCTTATCCTTCTCGTACTGCGCCTGAATCTCCTCGGGGGTCGGGGGCTTACCGCCGCGCTCCTTCCGCTGGCGGTCCTCCTCGGCCATATCCGCGACGACCTGCTTGACGATAGGGAGGACCTCCTTCTTCCAGTCCTGCTCGAGGTCCTCGGCGAGGATACGCGCGACCCGCTCCGGCGTATAGAGCTTCCCGGTCGTCGGGTCCTGCTTCCCGAGGTAGGTACGAATCTCCGACCGGAGGATTCCGCTCCGCCCCTCGGCGAGGTCCTTTACCGTCGCCCGGTTCTTCTCGATGAACTCCCGGGCTATCTTCAGTTCGATAAGGTGGTTCCACTCGACCCCCTCTATCTCAATCATCTCCCGTTGCTTCGCCGAGACGTAATCCCAGACGGTCGTTAGCGTAATGTCGGGGAAGAACGAGGCGTTCGACTGCGTATCGAAGACGACCGGCGAGGGCGGGACGTCGCGGAACCGCTGCTGGTAGAAGAGGCCCGAGACCGAGATAATCGCCTCGTCGAGTTCCGTAATCGACGGCTTCTCGATATGGGTCTGCGCGTTCTCGACGAGTTCCGCCGAGAGCTGACGAACGGCGTCCTGCGCGATGACGCCGATGGCCGAGTAGAACTTCCGGTGGGTCGCGAGGAACTGCCCGATGACCCACGCCGCCGTCGTCATCCCCCGGCGCTTGTTCGCGGCGATACCGAACTCGTCGAGGTAGATATCGGACATCCCGCCCGCCTCGTCGTTCTTGAGCGAGTCGAGGACGATATCCGAGACGCGGCCCCCGAACTGGATATCCCCGCCGACGATAGACTTCTTCGATATCGAAATGTTCGTCGGGAACTTGACGTACTTCGCGTTATAGAGGTCGAGCTTCCTCGGGCGGCTCGGGTTCTTCGAGAGCGGCTCGAGCGGCTCGGGCTCGGGCTCGGCGACGACCCGGTCGAGGTCCATCTCCGTAATATCGTCGAGGGGTTTGAAGAACCGGCCGCCCGCCCGGTGGTAGACCGCGAGCCGGGACTTCGCCCCGTTCTCGAGATGGTCCTTCTTTAGGCCGGCGAGCTTCGCGATATCCGAGGTCGCGATATCCGTCTTCCCCGAGCCCTTCGGCCCGGAGTAGACCGCGGTCCCGCCCGCGATACAGAGGTCCTTTACGTAGGCGTAGTCGGGGCGGAGAAGGTACGACTCGACCCCCGCGGACGGATAGAAGTACGCGTGGAGGGTCTGGTAGATAGCGTCCGGGGTCGAGGAGTCGCGGCGGAGGATATTCCACTGTTCCCAAAGCGCGTCGCGGAGTCCTGCTTGGAACTGCGCGTTCTGGATATCGCCGCGCCGGGCGTACGAGATAGCCTCGGTAATCCACCACGTCGAGACCTTCGGGTTCATCGTTAGGTACGACGCGAGGACCCGAATCTCCTTCAGCTTGAGCGGACGCCGCGAACGGATGAGCGTATCCTCGACCGCGCGGCCGACCATCCGGGTCGCGTAGGCCCGCGCATCGAAGGGAGGTTTCGAGGGCATCCCCTAAAGCTCGGGGTCCATGAACCCGAGCCCCTCCTCGGCTTCCTCGTCCTCGATTTCCCCGACCTCCTCGCTCGGTCCGCTATCACCTTCCGACGGCGGGACGTACGCGCCGGTAATCTTCTGCCGGCCGTGCTCGTCCGACCAGTCCGATAGCCGGAGGGCGACCTCGGTATTCTCGGTCCAGATTCCGTAGCGCTTGAGGACCCGGCGAATCGCTATCTTCATCCGACGGACGGGAATCATCGCACGGTGGTACGCCTTCTCCGTCTCGGGCCGGAGAATCGTCGGAAGGACGTACGGGGTATGCTCCGCCTCGATAGTCCCGAGGTTCCGCCCGCCGGGGAGAAGGTACTGGTAGGCCGTATCCTCCCCGCCGCGGAGCGGGTTCGCGTACGGCGTCGGCATCGACGGGGCGGGAAGGTTCGTAAAGTCGACGAGGACCTTCTCCATCGCCGCCATATCCTTCTCCCAACGGGCGTACTCGGCGGTCCCCTTCTTCGCCGGCGGCGGGACCTCGAGGGCGTACGGTAGCTCCCGCTCGACGATAGTAACGAGGACGTTGTACCGTTCCTCGTTATTCTTGCAGGTCCCGAGCGACCGCTCGAGCATGATTAGCTCCCCGATTTCCCGGAGGACCGGGGCCGTATGCTCGTCCCGGGTCGTCCCCGGAACGAGGGCGTTTACGGAGGAATCGGGCATCGTCCCTCCTAGACGTTATACTCCGAGGGCGGCCGGCTCGCGAGGTCGTAGACGGGGCTCGTCGCCGGCGGGGCGCCGACGATACGGTTCCGCTTCTTCGCTACGTTGTACTCGTGCCGGTCGTGCTCGTAGATAGTATCCTGCTTGAGTTCGAGGCTCGCGTTCGAGCGGTTCAGCTCGGAGAGGAGGGAGAGAGCGTACGAGCGCCAGAAGTCCTTCCCCGCCTCGCCGTTCCCCATCGCGACGGCGAGCGCCGGTTGCGCCTTCAGCCATTCGGCGAACGCCTTCGCGAGCGCGGCCTTCGCGTCGTTGTTCCACGCGGCCCGTAGCTTCGGGGAGTTATTCGAAGTAAAGAGGAGGTTCTCGAGACGGTCGACGAACATCTCAGCGAGGCCCTCGAACCCTATCTGCCGGAGGACCGAGGACTGCGCCGATTGCGACTTCCCGAGCCATTCCTCCATCCCGGAGTCGAGCGGACCGACCTCGTAGATAGGCGAGGAGTTCCGCTTAAAGTTCGAACGGGTCTGCTCGAGGTAGGTAATGACCTCGGCCGGGACCTTCGTATGGTCGACGGGCTCGAGCGTATGCGGGATAATCGTGATAACGCCGAGGTCGATGGTCTGCGTCTTCCCGCGGGTCAGGATATACCCCTGTCCTCCGCCCTCGAGCGAGTGGAAGCCGAAGGCGTCGACCCCGCCCGGTTCGAGTATCTCGAGCGGGACGTCGAAGCCCTTCCCGTCCGTTCCGGGAGGAACGGCGAGCGCCTGCTCGATATCGTCCTTATAGGATTCGGGGAGGACCTGCGTCAGAACGTCCGGGTTAATCTGGTGGTGGTGCGTCGTGACCTTAATCGGCTTCGGATGCGATAGCTCGAAGAGGTGGTTCCCCGCCGCGACCTTCCGCGTCCGCTGGCGGAAGCCGGCGATAAAGCCCCACGTTACCGCCCCGCCCGCGAGGACAGACCAGCCTATCAGGAGCCAGATAGAAGGGCTCCCGAGCGACCACGTCCAGCCCTGCGTGTAGTTCGAGAAGAGGAAGTAGCCGAGGACCATAATCGCGAGGCCGAAGTAGATTCCGACCACGTCCGACCGGAAGCGCTCGTAGTACGGGCGCGGTTGCTTATTCGCCATCGTTACGGTACCTCAATATCCGGGCTCGTTGCCGACGCCTTACGGAACGAGAAGCGCTTCGGAGGGCTTAAGGCCGTCCTCGGGACGTTCTTCTCGAGGTCCTCGAAGGCGTCGCCGGGAATCTCGTCGAGCGCGTCCTCGAGCTTCGCCGGAGCCGGCTCCTGCTTATCGAGCTTCGACATCGCGAGCTTTACGTCGGGGATACTCTTGTAGAGGTCGCGGGGAACCTTCGGGTGCGGGACCCGGTGGTCCTGCCGGAGATGGAGGACCTTCTCCTCGTAGGACGTCGGGGTTACGCAGGTATCGCACTCGGGGAAGAGCTTCGACTTCCAGACCCTCCGGATATCCGGTTGCGGGACCGGGTTCGGAGGCTCGCCGCCGGCCCACGGGTCGGAGTCCGTCCTACCGTAGATTAGGTCGTGGCCCCAGCGACGGATAACCCGGCCCCAACGACGGTTCGCCGCTCCGGTCCGAGTTACGACGACGAGGAATGCGAAGACGATAAACTCGGCGACGCAGACCCAGAATAGCTCCTCGACCTGATACTCGAGTTGCGTCTGCTCGTAGAGGAGGCTTAACTCGCGGAGGGAAGTAATGTTAATCTCTTCCCAGACGGTCGTGAGTTCCTCGGCGAGTACGGTATCGTTCTGCGCGGAGACCATGTAGAACGTCTCGGTCCCGACGCCGATATGGAGAGTAAGGTTCGTGACGACGAGCTGGTAACCGCCGTAGGTCAGGGCGCGGGTCGGTATCGAAACGAGCATCGACGGGTTCGACTTATTCGTCGCGGTCCCGTTCGGCATCGTATAGGTATGGAAAAAGACCGGGACCGTAGTATTGAAGAAGAGCGGGGTTAGCGTAACGTTGAACGTCCCGTTGAGCGGCCCGTAGACGAAGAACGTAATCGGAGTACCGAGCGAGACGTTCTGGTCCGCGACGACGATTTTCCACGGCGGAGGACCGGCCGCTGGCGCCGCCGTCGCTGTCGGGACGGCGATTAGGATAACGAGGGCGAAGGCGAGCGCGGCTTCCCGGAGCATCTACGCCGGCCTCCGCTTCTTTTCCTCGGCCTCGAACGCTGAGATGAGGAGCGTATCGACATCGAGGTGGAGCTTATCGCACTCCGCTTGGACCTCGGCGAAGAGGAGCCGCGTCGCCTTATCGGTCGGGATATCGACCGGGACGGACGTCTCCTTCGGGAGCGTCTCGCGAACCCGCTCGAGGGCGAGACGGAGGACCTCGAAGTTCTCGACGTTCGGGTCCTTCCCCGCTTCGAACGCCCGGGTCGCAGTCGAGTCGATAAGGCTCTTCGGAAGGTCGACCGCCCAGAACCAGACGTCGGGGGGCTCGGTATAGCCGTCGGCGTACCGCGCCCAGAACGCCCGGAGCGCCGAGTGGAGCATATTCGCGAGATGGCTCGGCTCGTATTCCGCCCGGTAGTTCCGCGAGAGGTGTACGTGGATTTGCGGGAACGAAGGGAACGTCGGGTCGTTCGGAACGCCCTTCTTAATCGCCCACTCGAGGGACCGTTCGACGGCGATGGCCTTCCCGCCGAATATCTCCGTAAGGCGGTCGAAGACCCGGCGGTCCTCTCGCTTGAGGGCGATAAAGTGCGATACGTTCACTTCGGACATCGTTAGCTCCTAGGGTCCCTTCGGGGCCCGCCGAAGGTCTACGAAGATATCGACGATATCGAGGATACTCGCGATTCGCTCGGCCTGCGTAGCGACCCGGGCCGTCCGCTTACGGAGCGCCTCCCGGTCCTCCCTCGAGGTATCGAGGATAAGGCGAACTAGCTCCTCGTCGGTCAGCCCTTCTATCTTCAGCTTCTCGGGGATAGGCCGGCGGATATGCCCGTCGTCCTCCTCCTCTAGCTCGAGCTTCTCCGCGTCGCGGGTAACCCCCGACCAAGTATGGAGCGGACGGACGATATGCGGGACCGGGCCGTAGAGACCGGTATTCGCGAAGAGTTCGGAGTCGGACGGCGAGGCCGGCGGAGGGGGCGCTTCCCCTACGACGGGGATAATCGGCGCCTCGTCCGTCGGGTGGGGTCCCGTATCCTCTCCTTCGGGTTGCCCCTGCTCGTTATAGGGCGGCGGTTGAGGACCCGGTACGTCCGCTGAGGGCGTAGGGCGCGATGAATCGGGAACGGGAGGTTCCTCCTCCGGTACGGCGATACCTTCCTCTAACGGGGTCGGCGCCTCGGGCGCTTCGACCGTTACGAGGGACTCGGCCGACGGAGCTACCGGCTCGACCTCGGCGGGACCCGCCGGCGGGGACGGCGCTTCCTCCGGAGCCGGCGCTTCGCCCTTCGGGGCCTTAAACGTCAGCTTCGCCCGATGGTCGACGACGACCCGGAGGATACGACGCTCCGTCTCGGTAAACTCGACGAGGGACGTCCCCTCCGTCCGAGCCCGTAGGTACTCGGCGACCCGGGGGGCGTCTATCTTCGAGCCTCCGGGTAGGGGCGAGGCGAGCCCTACAATCTTCTGGACGTACTCTCGCTTGTTCTCCAGCGGTAGGGAAGGCCAGTTCGGCACGAACCGGGTAGGCCCTCCTAGGCTAAATAAGTTAAGCGCCGGTAGCGCTCTTCGAACGATTTCCCGTTTATACTAGGGACGGCTTCGGAGGAGACGATGAGTGCTATACCCCGCGAGTACCGAGAGACGATAACCGAGAGAGAGTTCCTCGAGACGGTAGCGAAGTACGGGATTCTCTGTTACCGAGGGGGGAACCGATTCTTCTTCATCAACCCGAACCGCCCGAGCGACGCGAGGGTAAGTCCGCGGGCCGAGCTAGTCTCCCCCGCCGACGTAATCGAGTTCGTCCGTAACGACCTCGAGAAGGGCGAGCCCGCTCTCAAGTTCGTTCGCGATAAGGGCCAGCCGGACCGGCTCGGTCTCGCGAATACTCCGGCGGGTCGGAGGAGGGCCGCGGCCATCCGCGAGGCCGAGGAGCGCGTCCGCCCTCCCCTCCCGTATCGTTGGACCCACCGGGGGAAGAGACGGCGCGCCTCTGCTAGTTAATCGGGAACCGCGATTGTTCGGTGCCACGGCGTTAGGCTTAAACCTACCGAAGCGAGAACGCGCGCACGTAGATGGTTCGACGAACTAAAAAGTAAGTTACCTTACACTTCCCCGACTGAATCCAATACGGATTCCAACCGAAAGACGTCCTTTTAGGGTGCGAGGACCTCGGGGAGACCGATGGGAGCGCCCGAATCGGCCTCTAAACAATCTGATACCCCTCTGTCCAGCGATGCCGGCTCGTCCGGAGCCCCGTCCCCGACCCCCAGACCCTCCGGGAACGCTCCCTCAGAGCCTAGGCCCGACGCCCTCGCGATTCTCGAGCGGTCGCTCCTCGGGAAGTCAGAGCGGACGAAGCGGAACTACCGGAGCGTCGCCCGTCGGTTCATCGATTACTGCGAAAGCCTCGGCGTACCGGTCGAACGGGCGGGGTCCGAGGAACTCGTCGGCTTCCTCGTCGCGTACTCGGCTCGATTCCATGAGAAGAACCCCGACGCGAAGCGCGACCCGAACGGTTCCCTAAAGACGTACTCGACCGCAGTCCTCGCACTCTTCCGGGCGCTCGATATCGTAGTCCCCCCGAAGGAGATTCCCCGGTTCGCTCCGGGGCAACACGACCCGGTAGTCCTCTCGTCCGAAGACGTCGAGGACCTCGTTACGTTCGCCGAGCTGACCCGGAAGGGCGTACGGGACGGGGCGCTCCTAAAGGTACTCGCGTACGGGGGGCTCCGACTCTCCGAGGTCATCTCCCTTACGAGAGAGTCCCTCCTCCGCGACGAGGGGGCGCTCTTCGTCAAATCCGGGAAGGAGGATAAGGACCGGCGGGCGTTCCTTCTCCGGCCCGAGGTCGTCTTCGGAGCTATCGACGCCTACCTCGCCGAGCATCCCGAGATTAAGTACCTCGACCCGCTCTTCCCTATCGAGGCTCGACGGGTCGAACGAATCCTTACGGAGGTCGCCGAGCTCATCGACCTTACCCGGAAACGCGAGGGACGGGAATCGAACCTCGCCGCGACCCTTACGCCACATCAGCTAAGGCACTCGTACGCCGCCTCGCTCCTGCGGGGAGGCGCGAACCTCCGCGCTATCCAGACGACGCTCGGCCACGCCTCGGTCGCGACGACCCAAATCTATACCCGGGTCGTCGACGCCGACGTAGCGAACGCCGTTCGGAAAGCGAGCGAGAACCTATTCCGGCCGAAGGATACGACCGGCCCGGCCGGCGACGGCTAGCCCGACCGACCGGAAGAGAGCGGCGGCCGGTCTACCGCCGCCTCTATTACGTATTAGAGACGCCGGTCTACCGGCCTCCGGTCTACCGCCCCTTACCTAGTAGACCCACTTCCGACAGCCCCGATTCCACGGGCGGAGTAGAGCGAGGGCTACCTTCCCGATTAGCCATCCCGCGGCGAACCAAAGGGCTACGAGTTCCACGAACCCGAGCAGCGTACCGTAGTCCGTACCTACCGCCCCTTCCCCATTAGACGCAGGTCCTTCGGGCGGTAGATAGAGCAGCCGCAGGAGGTCTTCCGGCAAGGGCCTATCTCCCCCGCGATTAGGTTATGACCCTCGCCCCCCGGCTTCGTGACCCGGTGCCCGCACATACAGGGCGCGTACTTCTTCTTCCGTTTCGACTCCCGGAACCGGACGACGCTCTCCGCGGCCCAAGTTACCGCTCCGACGAACTTCGGGTCGGCCGAATCGAAGATACCCGGAGGTACGGCTCGCATACGGAGCTTCTCCGTCTCGAGCTTCGGGAGTACGTCCTCTAGGAGACCCGAGTAGGAGACCGGCCCGAGCGACGAATCGTTCGGGAGGAGTATTACGGTCGCCCGGGAAGACCGCGCCGCCTCGATAGCCTCGTTCCACGAGGGATGGTCGATCGGGGTCCCGACCCGACGGTCGACCACGTCGACGTGAAGGTCCGACGCTTCGATTAGCTTCAGGAGGGCGACCTCCTCGGCGGTATCGATAGGGTAGTACGAGTAGAGGACCGCTCGACCGCGGGGAGCCGCGTTAGCGACCGCTAGGAGGCCGATACCTTCGGGGTTATCGCTCATCCCCGGCTCGCCCGTCGCCTCGCGCGTACCGAGGGCGCCTCCCCGATTTCGTCAGGGAAGTAGACGTGGAGCGCCGAACGGACCGAGACCTCCGTTATCCCGAAGACCTTCGCGAGCCGGCTCTTCGTAAGCGCGAGAGGACGACTCCAGACCCTCCACGCCATCGCCGCCGCTACCGATACGGGACCGGCGCCCGTAGGCGCGTTCTCCGTCAGCTCCTTCGCGAGCGCGATAGCCTCATCCCGGAGGACGCCGGAGACCTCTAGCTCGAACGCCGCCTTTCGGATATAGTCCTCGGCGGTCGGTATCTTCGCATCGACGAGGAGTTCCCGCCGTACCTTTCGGTAGAGGCTCGCGATTCGACGCCAGTTCTCGTCGGCCCTATCGCCTAGGTCGTGGAACGAGAAGACGATTCCCTGTTCCCGGGCGGCAAGCATAATCGCGACGGCCGCGCTCGCGTCGACCGGGTACCCCCGTGCGAGTCTTCGCCGGAACATCTCCCGCTCGAGGACGACCGCGCGTACCGCGATATACCGCGGGAGGCCCATCAGTCCCGTAATCCGGTAGATTACCGGGATATAGGCGAACGCCCGGTTCGTCCTAAGCTGGCGCTTCTCCTCTTCGAAGAGCCGCAGGAACGAACGGTAGCTCTCGACCCGCCTCCCCGCGTAGTCCCTCGGCGATATCTTGCTCGTCTTCGTCGTCCGGATAGGAGCCGCTTCGTGCGTAGCGGCGAGCGAGAGCGGGACGGCGCTCGGGTTCGCGTACTCCGACTCGATAGGCTGGTCTTCCGCGACGATTCCGCAGGACGAGCAATAGCGTTCCCCGTTCGCCGAGGCAAGAGGAGAACCGCAGGCCGCGCAACGGTCGTTCTCCCCGCCGAGGAGGGAACGGCCGGCGCTCACTTCGGTAGCCTCCGGAAGCACCTTCGGCAGAGCTGTCGGCGGTACCCGTTAATCCGGCCGGTCTCGGTCGAGACCTTCGTCTTACAGAGGAAGCAGGCGAGACGGACCCCGTAACGCCGGTCGAGACGGGCGTTGTACTTCGCCGGGAGACCCGCCTTCTTCCGGTACCGCTCCCACGTATTCGACCGAAGGGCGATTCGCTTCCGGCGCTCGATTTCCTTCGAGTCGAGCTTCCGCCAGCCGACCGGCCGGCCCTGCGGGCGAATCGATACGCCGTTCTTCCGGAGGAGCCGCTTAACGGTATCCTGCGAGACCTTAAACTGGAGAGCGAGGTCCGACGGCGGAGAACCCCCTTCGTAGAGGGTGACGAGACGACCGGTATCTACTCCACGCACGGCGGGATTATAACGAGCCTAGTATAAGTAACGTTACGGCGAGCGACGAGACTTACGGTATTTTACCTAGGCGCCGCTCTTCGACCCGTTCGTGCGCCTTCCGTTGGTGCGAGTTCGGGAGCGACCGGCCGCAGTACCGGCACCGGACCCACTCCGAGCAGGGAAGAAGGCCCGGGAGGTTAACGGGGCCGGCCGAAGCCGGCCCCGAACGGGTCCCTCCTATCTCCGCGCCTATTCTAGCGGAGGGTTCTCGCGACCCGTTGTCGCGCGATGACGCCGAACCGGAGTGGGGTACCGTAGGTGGTGGGACTACGGTATCTAACGGACTCGACTCGGCGCGGAGCGTCATGGTTCGGGCCTCCGAACGTAGTGCGTACACTTCCCGCAGAGGCGGGCGCCCCGGGGCCCGTGACCGGGAGCGCACTTACGGGCGTACCCGCAGGGGCACTTACAGGGCTTATAGGAGGCGCACCGAACGCACATCGCCTACTCCTTCATCCGGTCCTGTTCTTTCTTCGCGTCGATAGGTCCGCCGAGTTCGTAGCCGTGGACGTTCTCGGAGTAGCCGGCTTGGTCGAGGAGATGCTCTAGCTCCTCCTCGGCGGCCTCTTTGCTAACGGCGCGAACGAAAACGGAGAAGCCGAAGACCTCGGTCGGCATCTACTTCACCACCCGCTTTCGTCGGCCGTTAAGCATCGCGCGTTCGATGACGTCGACCATAATTTCGGAGAGGAGTTCCTCGGCCTTCTCGTCGATAACGATACGGAATACGTGGGTCTTTCCCGGGAGGACGAGCTTATGCTTGACCCACGTCTGACCCTCCGGGCCGGACGTACGGTAGGCCCGGGAGAGGACCTTCCCCTCGTCGAAGACTACTCCGTCTATCGAGATAGACCCTCGGAGCTTCGCCTCGGTCGTATAGACCTTCCGCGCCATCTACTCTACCTCCTGCGCGAGTTCCATCGCCCATCGCTCGTCCGGGTCTAGACGCTCCCCGGGGTCGCATCCGAGTTCCTCGGGCGTAAGGGAGCAAATCGTTGTATCGCGGGTCTGGAGCGTAGACCCCCACCACGCTACCGGAAAGCCGCCCTCGCCGCCGGCGGGGTAGACCGGGAACCCCTTCGCGTCCCGGTACTCGGTCGGTCGACCGAGCCCGCCAAAGGCGCCTCCCGTCTGCGGGTCGAGACGTTCGAGGTATTCGGAGACGGTCTCGACGGCCATCTACGCCGCCCCCTTCGTAGCCCGTTCCTTCCACGCCGCGAGCGCCGCCTCGGACTCGGGGTTCTTGTAAGCGAGTAGGACGTTCCCCTTCGTCGGGAAGTCTACGGCCCGTAGGACCGTCCCCTTCTCGAGGCAGAGGTCGACCGCCTCCCGCGTATCGTCGTGGTCGATAGAGGGGTCCCACGTCCAGTAGTGAATCGGACCGAACCGTACCTCCCGGTGCGTCAGGAAGTCACGAATCGTCCACTCCGAGACCCACTCGGCGCCGAGCCGGCCTCGTAGAGACTCCTCGGCCCGCGTCGAGAGCGCCTCGATTTTCGCCCGGTGCGCCGCCTTTACGCGCTCCTCCTCGTCGGTCCATCCCCGAAGGACCTCGGACGTAAAGACCGGACGCTCCTTCGGGAACCCTAGGATACGGTCGCGCCAGCGGTCCCACTTATTCCTCTTCTCGAGTTCGGCGACCGCCGCCTCGGTACGGGGCGTTCGAACCGCCCAGAACCGATGGTACTCCGTCTCGACCGTAACGACGTCCCCGCGTAGGGCGAGGACTTGCAGGGCCCCGTGGATAATCGAGCTAAGGGTCTCGGGGTAGTTCCCGTCCTTCCGAGGAACGCCCGCCTCCCGGACGAGGGCCCGACGGCTCGGGAGGCGCTTCTGAATCAGGTCGTCCTCGTACTTCGACTCCCCCGTCAGGTCGTTCTGCGCGCGTTGGGCCTTCTCCTTCGTAGAGAAGATTCCGCGTACGTAGGTCGCTTCGTCGACGTGCTGGAGGAGGGCGTAGACCGTCTCGGCGTCCCACGGGTTCTTCTCGGGCGTCATCGGAACGGGATAGGCGAGCCTAGTATATGTAACCTATTTCGGACGAGGAACGGCGCGTCGCGAGGTTTATACCCTAGCTCGCTCCTCGGGCGAGCTACGTATGCGGCACGGGCGAACGCGACTTACTACCTGTCGGCTTACAGAGAGCCGGTAGGCCATTCGCCCCCGCCGCTCTAGTTCAACGGTTAGAATCCCGACCCTGTAAGTCGGGGATTTCGGTCCAAATCCGAAGAGCGGCTCTGCGCCGCCGTAGGATAACGGGAGTCTGGCGCCTCCGTAAAGCGTCGGTGGGAGTTCGAATCTCTCCGGCGGCATGCCCCGGGGGCAGGTCGGATACGCGACGGTCCGCAAAACCGTCCAGAAGGGTTCAACTCCCTTCCGGGGCTTTCCTATGCCACCGCAGTTCGGCGGACGAATCCCGGTACGGTAAGCCGGGGATGCGGGTTCGACTCCCGTCGGTGGCTCTATTTACAAGAGGAGCCTTCGTCGATAACGATGCTCGCGAAGGGCGTAGGGAATCCCGTCGTACCGCTCCTAGAGCGCGAGCCCTGAATCCATCGAACCGGGAGGGTCTGCGCGGACTGCGGCTTCCGCTCCCGCGCGAGGAACTCGAATACCCGAGGCCGCTCGTTCCGCGGCCATCTCCGGGCGCTCGGGCACCACGAGGGAGATTACATGTACGGGGACCGACCTAAGAGTTCCAGCCCGTAAGGGTGCTGGACGGTCGTCGAAACGACGACGAGATAGGCGCCGACCGAGACGCGCTACCGCCTCGGAAGGCGCGGGGGTGTAGCGGCCTCCCCGTTTAGCGACCCTCTTCTCGGAGTGGACCCCCGGGGACTCGAACCCCGAACCCGTCGACGCCAACGACGGAGTTTTCCATTAGCCTAGAGGCCCGCTCGAGTCAAGAACGGGGGATTTATTTAGGACCTCCGCTCTCTCGGAGCCTAGCGGGGTGGGACAACGGAAGCCTACGGGCCTCATAAGCCCGAGACGGGAGTTCGACTCTCTCCTCCGCTATCGAAGATGAACGCGCTCGAGAGGCGAAGAGGGAAGGTCGGTCGGCGGGCCGACGGCATGCCCTCGTAGCCTAGCTCGGACGAGGCAACGGACTTCTAAGCCGTAGACCGAAAGGTCGCAACGTGGGTTCGAATCCCACCGAGGGCGCTCCGCGCGGTCGTAGTCTACCGGTAGGACCCCTCGTCGCCATCGAGGAGAACCGGGTTCGATTCCCGGCGACCGCATCCGAGCGCTCCGATGGGCGTACGAGGAGTCGAACCTCGCTTCCGGGGATATCAGCCTCGTTTCCTTCCGATAGAAGATACGCCCGACGAAGCGCAGGCGGTACGAGTTGAACGTACTACGGCCGAGTTAACAGCTCGGTTCCCCGCCGTGGGGACTCGCCTGCAGAATGTATGGGCGCGGAGGGAATTGCACCCCCGTCCACTTCGGGTTATAAGCCCGGCGCAGTAGCTACTATGCGACGCGCCCGCCCTGCGTAATCAGCGGGCCGCGCCGTATCCGACTATTCGTTCGAGGCGTCATCGGTGTAGTTCCGAACTACCGAGAGCCCGACTAGGATAAAGAACCTACGACGAGTCGACCTGCTCCTTAACGATTCGGACCATCATCTTCGAGACCTTCGCCATCGAGTCGTAGACGACTACGAGGGCGTCAATTACGCTCTTCTGCTGGGCCTTCGACATGCTCTTCCAGATATAGTCGGGGATTTCGACGCCGCTCGCGTTCGCGGTAACCTTATCGGCGGGCATACGGCGGGATTAGCGTCCCTAGTATAAGTAACGTAACGCGACTACGAAGCGCGGAAGAACGCCGCAGCGAGCCCCTTCGACGTCGCGGTCGGCCGAACGATTTCCCGGAACCCTGCCCGTTCGACGCGCTTCGCGGTAACGAGGTCGAGGATAAGGAACGTCGCTACCTTCCGTTCGATACCGAGCGCGCTCGCTACCTCGTCAGCCGTAACGCCCTCCTTCGACTTCAAGATTACTTCGAAGACTCGCTCGACGGTCGCGGGCATCGTAGCGGCTATACTCGGCCTAGTATAAATTAGGTAGGTGGGGGCCGCCGGACTTGCACCGGCTTTTCCGCGTCTTCGGCACGGAGTCCTCCTAATAGACGAGACCCCCGAGTGGGCTCGGAGGGATTTGGACCCTCGTCTCGCCGGTTAAAGGCCGGGTGCTCTACCGATTAAGCTACGAACCCGCGGATGAATGCTCTCGCCGAGATTCGAACTCGGACCGCCGCGTCGAAGGCGCGGTATCCTTTCCGACTAGACTACGAGAGCCTACGGTTTAAACGGGCCCGGGTCGGTTCGTGGGCCCACCCGTTCGACGGGGCCTACCATCTCTCCGTCCGCGGCTAGCGTAGCGGTCTTGCCCCGACCGCGGGGGAGTACCACCGGCCGTACGCCGGGCGACTCCGAAGAACGGGTGGACTGCGACATCGCAGCGCGATACGTCTCCTAGAATAAATCGGTTCCGCCGGGAGTTGAACCCGGGTCCCTCCGCCGACAACGGAGGATTCTACCGCTGAACCACGGAACCCTATAATGCTCCTCGCGCGATTCGAACGCGCACCGCGGGGCCGAGGACCCCGCATCCTTACCGAGTTAGACTAGAGGAGCGCGGAGGCCGCGCTCAATCTCGGAGGCTCGTTCGCTCGCGATAGCCTAGCGTAGTCCCGCCGGCCCGAGTTGAACGGGCATCTGACGGTCTACGGCCGTCGGTCCTACCATTGAACGACGGCGGGATCGGGATACGAGCCTTAGCGGGGCGAGTGGGTCCGGCGAGATTCGAACTCGCACCTCGCGGGTTAAGAGCCCGGTGCGCTACCATTGACGCCACGGACCCTTCACCTCTTCGGCCGAGTAGGAGCGCTCCCTCTACATAATTCCTCGTAGAGTTTATCTACCCGAACGTTCCCTATCCTGAACGGGACCTCGGGCCCGGGGACAGACGGTCCGGCGAAATCCGGAACGGTACTGCTGGGCCGGGGGTTCCTGCGAACTTCTCGAAGCCTCTAAGTAGGACGAGTATCCTCGTCCTTTCGATGGCAGCGCTCGTACCTCGGGAGGAGGAAGGACCAATGGTCGGTCCGCCCGGGAGCGGGCGCGTACGCTAATCGGAAAACGGCGGAGTCCGCAACTCCGAAAATCGGGGTTCGAATCCCCGCGCGTCCATTCGCGGGCTCGGTCGGCCCTTTAGTCTAACAGCGAGGGCGGGTCTCCTACAAAGACCAAATCCCGGCGCAACTCCGGGAAGGGCCATCCGACTATGCGGACGTCGTCTAATCCGGCAGGACCTCGCGCCTCCAACGCGAAGGTCGGGGTTCAAATCCCCGCGTCCGCACTCTCGGTAGTTAGATATACCCGCGCTTCCCTCGACTCGATACCTAAGGTACGCCGAAGGAGAGGACCGAAATGGAGCTACGGAACTATCGACGCGGCCCTCTCCCCCCACCGCTTTCGCGGTCTAGTCTCGGCTCATCGCTCCGTTGGCGATAGAGCCCTACTAGACCGCGAGGTAGCGTCGGATAATCAGGTATTTCGGCGGTCCCGAAAACCGCTGTTCCCTCGGGAACTTGCAGGTTCGAATCCTGCCGCTACCGTTCGGCATCCGCAAAGGGTTCGTCGTCTAGTCCGGTTCAGGACACTCGGCTCCAGACCGAGGGACGTCGGTTCGAATCCGGCCGAGCCCACCCCCGTAATCCCGGGGCGATAGGCTAGTCTGGTAGGCTCCGGCGCTTGGAACGCCGAGACTCCGGTTCAAATCCGGGTCGCCCCATACTCCTATGGGGGCACCCGCCCGCGAACTGCTCCGCGCAGTTACAGTTATAGCATAGAACTCGGAAACCTTTTGGGAATCCCTCTCGGACCAGGCGAGCATATCCTCTCGAGCCCGAGTACTTGTAACCGTTCCGGTCCCGGTCCCTCGAACCGCCTCCCCTTATATGGTCGATAGTAAGGAAGGCGAGGTGCCTCTCGCCGCAACACTCGCACTTAGGAGGTCGACCTCCGTAGTGCTCGAGGACCCTGAGACGAATCGAAAGGCGCCGAGACCGCCACCAATTACGAGCCCATTCTCGATGACTCTTATTCCAGTTCCTAGCCCGAAGAACCCGTCGGCGCTTCGCCTCCGTAGGAGACAGCCTCTGTACTTCGGCGAAGTTCGTACGTAGTTCCGTAATCGCCGCCTCGACGACCCTACGGTCCTTCGAGTAGTGTATCCTTCTCCATAATCGCTGGTATTGACGCCGGCGCTCCGAAGACCGAATCGACATTAGGTATCTAGACGTCTCGTCCTAGTACATAGGTTCGATTAGTCAGAGTCGCGCTATCTATAAGTACGAGAACTCGCGTAGCTCCGTCAGATGAAGCAGGACCCTCGGCGAAGTAATCCATTGCGGTGCGGTCCGCTCCTCCTGCGTCGTCTACGGTTATCTCCGTAGGCGACGGGCCCCCTCCTACGGAGGGGTGGCTCAGTCCGGTGACGGCGCGGGGCCTAGAACCCCGTACGAGGAAACATCGCAGGTTCGAATCCTGCTCCCTCCATTCGACCGGGCTCGTCGCATAACTCGGATATTGCGCCACCCCGCGAAGGTGGAGGTTAGGGGTTCGAATCCCCTCGAGCCCGCTCGACCGCCGTGCACCCGTCGCCTAGCTTGGAAATGGCGCCGCGCTTCGAACGCGGAAGAACAGGGGTCCGAATCCCCTCGGGTGCGTTCGGTCGGGTGGGTCAGTAGCGACGCCGGCGCCCCCAAGAGGCGCTACGAAGGAAACGTCGCCGGTGCGAGTCCGGCCCCGACCACTCGCGCGATGGAGGGATGGCCCAATCGGTACGGCGCGGGCATGCTAAGCCCGTCTCGCTTCGGCGAGTTGGGGGTTCGAATCCCCCTCCCTCCGCTCAGGAAAAGGGCCTCCGCCGGGGATTGAACCCGGCCCCGCGGATTCACGGTCCGCTATGCAACCGCTACACTACGGAGGCCATACTCCCGGAAGGACTCGAACCTTCACCTTCGGGTCCAAGGCCCGATGGGCTTTCCTGTTACTCCACGGGAGTAGAGGTTCCCCCGAAGGGATTCGAACCCTTACTACCGGGGCCAGAGCCCGGTGAACTTGCCGAGTTATTCTACGGGGGTATGCGGATGCGGACCGGGATTCTCTCCGGCCCCCCGCTGTTGCCCCGGGTCGAACTTCGGCATCGAACGTCGGAGAGACGTCCTAGTATTTCTACGAGACGTCAGGCGAAGAGCCGATACTATACCCTACGTCCGCGTCGGCGTACCGTAGGATACGGCGTAGCTCGGTAGGAGCGAGGAGGTCGCATCGCCAGCCCTGCCCCTTCGAGGGGGCGTGGAGGACGTCCGTATCGAAGAGCTTATGGCAGTCCTTACAGAGGAGAGCGTAGGCGCGCGGATGCCTCTTTACGTCCATAAGACGGTCGAGGCGTCCCCTTCCCCATCCATTAAGCCCGGTCGGACGGCGATGCGCCCATTCGAGACGCGCAAGCGACCGACGTACCCAGCAGGCGAGGCACCGGTCCCGACGCGCCCGGTAGAGACGGCGGCGGAGGCGGTCGATATAGCGTCGGTTTACCAGCCTCCGCTCGCAGGCCATCGCTATCTCCCGTTCGCTATGGGAAGACGAACCGAACCCGATGAGAGTTCGAGCCGTAGCTTCCACGCTATCTCCGATATCCTCCGGTTGTCGAAGACCCGGTGCACTCGCTGGAGGTGGCCGACCATCGCTCCTATCGTCGGGAACGAGTTCCCGCACTCGGGGCAGGGCGCGGGACCGTACTGCCAACGCCAATCGCCCATTCCTAGCTCACCTCGGTACCTCTTTCGAGGGGACGAAACCGGCGAGCTTCCAGCCCTCGGAAGTATAGACCTCGCGGAGGAATCCGTAGCCCTCGTCCCGGTACTTTCCCCACGACCAAATCTCGACGAGCGTCCGTCCATCGCTCGGGTCGACGTAGGCGAGCGCCGGCTCTATCTGCTCCCGCTTATGCGAGCGGTTCGTAAGCGTCCCGACCTGCGCGAGACGGACCGGTAGACCGCGGCGTAGGCCGGCGAGGTCGAACGACCCGAAGAGGTCGACCCGACGCGAGAACATCCGTCCCGGGCCGAGGAAGACGGCGGCCCGCTGCGCTCGGTGGACGAGATAGCCCTCCTTCTCCCAAAGGAGCTTGATACGCTTCTCGTAGCCGCTCCCGCGGGTCGCGTCGCGCTTCCGGTTTACGGGCATCTACCTCCGCCTCCGTTTCGTCTCGGCGATTAGGGAAGGGCTCCCGACGAGCGGGTCGACCGGCTCGCGGCCGGTCTCGGTCACGTTATCCGTATTCCAGCGGAGGCTCGCCGCCGAGAGTCCCCGTACCGTTCCCTCCGAAAGGACCATTCCCTCGAAGCCGCAATCGATACAACGTCCTTTCGCGCGGACGCCCTTCGGGGTCCACTGCCACGAGAGCGGGGAGACGACCACCGTCCGTTCGTGGGCGCAGCCGTTATTCCTCTTCGGCGGAGCGCCGTTCTTCGCCGCCATCTAAGCGACCCTCCGGAAGACGAACCAGCTCCGGGTCCGGTGCATCGTCGAGCGGATAATCGCGACGTGGCCGACGAGCGAGAGCCGCTCCTTTGAGAACATAGGCCACGTCGTAGAGAGCCAGCCAAGGTAGCCGCCGGGCTCGAGTATCTCGGCGCAGGCGGAGACGACCTTCGGGACGTTCGGCATCTTCGCTCCGTACTTCTCGGCGTCGGCGGGTGAGTACGGCGGGTCGGCGAGGATTAGGTAGAACTTCTTCCCGAATAGAACCGCGACGTCCTCGGCGTCCCCGATAACTGTCGGCCGGAACTCCGGGCTCGCATCGAGGGTGACCTCGCCCGGTAGCGGAACGACCGAACCCGCGAAGAGATGGAGGACCCGCTCGGGGGGAACGTCCTCGAAGAGCGACCGGACCCGCGGGAGGAACTGCGGCGGGTACGCGCCGTAAAGCCGCGAGCGGTTCCGGTAGTCGTTCCCCGTAAACCACGTCGCGGCGACGATTCGGTTATCGTCGTTATGGAACTTCGAGCCCGGGTAGAGCTTCCCGAACGTCGCGTTATACCGCTCGGCCCGTTCCCAGAACCCCGCCGTTAGAGGGTTCGGCCCACGGTCTACCATTCTTCCCCCAACGACTTTATCGAGAGACCCGAGAACTCCGGCGGCGGCTCCTCGTTCGTCGGCGGCTTATACCCGTCGAGATACGAGACGAACTCCGCCCCGGAGACTACCTTATGCGCCCGTCCGGGGAGGAACTGGACGACGATATCCGGCGCGAGCTGACGAACGAACGCCGAGGAGTGCGGCGCCGCGACGATAACGGTCGCCCCGAGGCGCCTCGCGACCTTCCGTAGATTCGCCGCGACGAGCGGCGCCGTAATCGGGTCTATCGCCGAGCAGAACTCGTCGGCGACCCAGACGTTCGCCCCGCTCCCGACCATCTTCGCTATCATCGCCCGGTACTGTTGCCCGGCCGAGAGGTCCCGGAACCGCTTGAGATAGGAGTGCGCCTCGGAAAGAGCGGCGGTATTCAGGAGGAAGAGCGCCGGGCGGATATCGGGCGCCTCGGGAACGAGCTGGTCGACGAGAGGAACGTCGGGTTCGAGCGGGACGAGCCGGGCGAAGACCGCGTCCTCCGGGATATCTACCGACCCCGTTACCTCGACCTTCGACGAGGGCGCGAGCGACCGGGTCAGGAGCGAAAGGAGAAGCGACTTCCCCGAGCCGGACGGCCCGGTAATCAGGAGCGTCGACCTCGGCGGAATCTCGAGCGAGAGGTCCGAGATGACCGTATCCGCGAGGTTCTCCGGGTGAAGACCGAAGCCCTGCTCGACGGAACGTACACGCTTCGACGAGGGTATCGAGGAGATGACCGTAACGGACGTCCCGCTCAGAACGAACGGCGACGAGAGAGGCGTAACGAGGACCCTCGGGTCGAAGTCCTCGGCCTTTAGCCCGAGTTCCTTTACCCGCCGCTCGATATACGCCTCGGCGTGCGGGTTCAGCCCTTTGAAGTAGACGGGCTTCGGGAACCGCAGGATAGGGTAGAGAATCGCGTACTCGTCGTCCGAGAGTTCCTCGGCCGGCTTCGATAGGAGCGCCGCGGTACCCTCGGGCGTCAGCTTCAGCCGGTCGGCGGCCTCCTTAATCCGTTCCGCGTACCGGAGCTGGAGCGCGATTATCCCCCGGTTCGTAAGCTCGCCCTGCTGGTCCCGGGCGCGGAGCATGTCGATATCGGCGAACGACTTCCGAATGTCCTCGGCGATAGTATCCGCGTTCCCGGTTGTATAGCCGGCGAAGACGAACCCGGCCTTCTCCGCCGTCGGGATGTACTTTAACGAATCCGCGATAGCGAGAATGAAGTACGGGACGTAGCCGCCGACGTAGAACCGCTCGTTAGCGTACCGGCAGGCGTACCGGTAGAGGGCGTAGCCGAGCCCGGCACCCCGAATCTCGGGGACGACGACGATACGGCCGACCCGTACGAAGAGGTTCACCCGGTCCTTTAGCTTCTCGACCGAGTCGTCGTTCGCCGGCCAGCCGAACCCGTTCGGGTCGTCGTAGCCGGACCCGACGAGACGGTTCCGCGGCGCGTTCATCATCATATCGGTCGTCAGCTCGATATACCCGACGACCTTCGGCCAGAACGGGTCGTCGACCCGCGCGATTACCGGGACCCGCCGACCGTAGAGCCCCGAGCCGCGGTAGTGGAACGCCGCGAGCTTGCGGTACCCGGCCTCTTCCTCCTCGGTCTCGACCTCCTTAAAGCGAATCGTCGGCCAACCCGGCTTTAGGTCCTCCGCGATATCGAACGCCGGGAAGAGCGCCGCCCGACCGTTCCTCGCCCGGATATAGACCGTCCCGTTCTCGCCGAATAGCTCGTCCCCCTCGCCGACCGGCGCGTAGCGCGATACCTCGAGCGGCGCGCTCGAAAGGAGATGAAGGAACTTCCTCGCGCCGTCGACCTCGACCTTCGTAACCGCTCCGTACTCTTCTACCGCCATCTTTACCCCCAATCGATAGCGTACGACTTCGTCAGGACCGCGGCCGAGGCTACGTCGGTCTTCGTCTCGGGTTCCTCTCGCGGCTTCGGCTTCTGGTACGAGAGGACCCTCGGGAAGCGAAGCTCGGTCGTCGGTATCCGATTCCGAATCGCGTCGAGGATACACTCGCCGAACGACTCGCGAGCGAGCCGTGACCTAATCCAGAGACCCCGGTTGAACGACGAGTCGGTCGTCGGGAACGTATAGGCGAGGTAGTACGGGAGGAGCCCGTCCTCGACCGGCGGCGAGCCGCCGTTACGGAACTCGGACCAGGTCCTCGACTTCGGCGGCTCCGAAGTAAGAAGGACCCCGGTCATCTGGAGGACCTCCGCGGCGCGAATCGCCGGTCCGTACGCCGGGTTCCCTTCCGCCGCCTCGACCGGAAGGCCCCGAGCGGCGAGAACGTCGGTGATATTCCACGACTCGGGACGGCCGAACGGCGCCCATAGCCAGCCCCGGTAGGTAGCGCTCTTCCGGTCGAAGCTCGACGGGACGAGAACGATAGAGGGCGCGGGAAGGTTACGAATCTGCGCCTTCGGGACGTCGTAGACGGGAAAGAGAGCGTTCCCGTCGAGGTCCGAAGCGGGAAGCGCGACCGGTTCGTAGAGCCATCGCGGAACGAACCCGTTCCGCCGAATCGTATCGGCGAGGTAATGCCCCCGGCCGAGGCCGTATTCGCCGAGAGCGAGGAACGGATGCTCCTGTAACGACGGGTCCGTCAGGTACGAGGTAACGAGGTCGACGGCGGTAGAGACGTGACCGGGAAGAGGCGTCACCACTCCTCCGCGAGCGACGTCGTTCCCGCCGCGAGGCGAGGCTCTACGTGCGTCGCCGGTTCCCAGACCGTCTTCTCGTAGAGTAGCTTCCGGTCGAGGTCGAACGAAAGACCGCGAGCCCGGGCCTCGGCTATCGTCGTCCCGTACGGTATCGCGAACTCCCGGACCGTCGAGTCCCGTCCGTTCGGCCCTTCGATAGCCGTTACGAAGAACCAACGGAACTCGTCGCCGGCCCGAATCGCCTTTCCCGTCGCCTCGGAGTACGCGCGAATCGCCCGTAGGAACGGCGGCGCGGCCGGCTTCTTCCGCCGGCGCCCCGAGGAGTCCTCGACGTAGCCGGCGTCGCCTTCCTCCTTACCGAACGAGTACGACCGTTCGTACTCCCGGAAGTCGCGGCCCATCTTCGCCGGGATAGCGAGGTCCTCGTCGCGGAGCCCCGCGTAGACCTCGGTCCGTACGGAGTCGACGTACCGCTCTATCTCGTCGATAGGACGGTCGCGAAGGACGAACCCGATGATTCTCGTCTGGACGTCCTTCGTTACCGGGGCGTTGTTCCAGCGTTTCGTCTCGAGCCCGGACGTCTTTAGCCGGCCCGGCGAGTCGGGCGGCTCGTTCCGAAGGTCGAACCCGTCCCGCCAGATATACGACCCGTAGTACCGCTTCTTCGCCGACTCCTCGGAACCTGCCCGGGGGAGCGTCCGGAGCGGAGCGAATATCCCCTCGATATCGACGGAGGTAAAGTTCTGCGTAGCGCCGCCGCTCGTTACGAACTCGGCGTAGGACTCGTTGAGCGCCGCGGCGAGGAGCTTCGTCGCCCGTACGACCGTCTCGAAGTCCGAGCCGGGCTGGCCGTTCCGGTAGAGCTTTACGTAGCAGGAATCGGTATCGCCGAGAACGACCTCGCCGCGCCACTCGCCTCCTATATCGGCGAGGACCTTCCCGAGCCACGCCGGGTCCTCGAGGTGGCTCTTATTCCAGTTAAGCTGCCGGCGCGCCATCCCGGTAACGTCTTCGAACATATCGACGGAGGCCATCCGCCAGTGCTGCGAGCCCATGATTCCCGCGGCGCTGTTCACGATATACTTCAGCGCATCGGCGAGGGTCTCCGCGTCCTCCCGCACCTTCGACCCCGGCGGGCTCGACTTCGCGGTCGCTTTCGCGCTACCCCGAACGTGAGCGATACGGGCGAGGGCCCGTGGGATAAGCCCCGGCGGTTCCTTCCGGTACCGCCCGCCGGTCGGTAGAACGAACGCCGGCACCTCGGGCGGGGGGTTCCGCGTCTCGGGAGAGATATTAAACGTACGGATGATGCTCGGGTACTCCCCCGAGAGGTCGAGCGCGATGACCCACGGGTGGATACCCGTCTTCGTATCGAAGACCTCGGCCGCCCGTCCCTCCCGCTGGCCCTCGGGGGCGAAGTCCTTCGAGTCGAGGACCGCCTCGACCTTCCCGGAGATACGGGCCTCCCGAAGGAGGAAGCCGTCCCAGAGCCGGGAGTTATGGAGGTAGTCGACCCCGTCCGTCTCGGCGAGTTCGACTATCTGGAGCCAGTACGGGAGAAGGTTCTCGGCCTCGTCGATTTTCCGGAGGAGGTAGACGTCGAAGAGATTGTAGGCGGCGAATCGTGCCGGGTCCGTCCGAAGTAGCTCCGCGACGCCGCCCGGACGGTCGACCTTCCCGTAACCGAACTTCTCCATCGCGACGGAGTTCAGCGCATGCGAGCCCTGCTTCGGCTTCTTCTTCCGGTGAATCGCGAGGCAGTCGCCGAGCGCGTACCGGCCCCGGTGCCGATAGACCCCGTGGTAGCGCTCGCGGTCGACGTCGAAGGATTCGTAGACGAGCGTCATATCCGAGGAACGGACCGTCTCGAGGAGACGCTTCGTCCGCCCGGCGAGATACGGAGCGTCGTACTCGTAGAGGTTCCACGCCGAGACTACGTCGGGCTCTATCTTCCGGAGAAGCTCGCCGAACGAATCGACGACGTTCGCCTCGGAGTCGACCGGGAAGAGACGGACCTCCTCCCGAATCTCGACCGGGAACGCCGCCCGGACCGCCGCGAGGTCGACCCTCGGGCCGTGGTAGATGATACCGTAGCGGTTCGTATACGTATCCGCGAACGCGACGGAGAGGACCGCGTTCTTCGGGTCGTCCGGCGACGCGAACCCGTAGAGGTCGGAAACCTCGATATCGATATAGAGGATTCGCGGAACGACGACCGGACGCGGAGGAATCGTTACCTGCGAAATCGGTACCGGTTCGATATCGGGTAAGGTCGCGTAGCGGAGACCGTAGTCGATGCGGACCCGGGTATCGAAGAAAATGTCGGCCTCGTAGTGCCGCCGGAACCGGCTTCGGAGCTTCGGGACGTCGAACGGGTACCGAGCGTAGACCCGGACCGTCGGCGAGGAGCGGACGTCGAGCGGACCGGGCTCGACCGAAACGACCTCGGGAATCGAACGGGCGACGGATTCCTCGCCGGCGCCGACGTAAAAGTACGGCCGGCAGCCCGAGATGACCCTCGAGATACGCTTACCCTCGACGTCCCGCCCGTACGCGTCGACGAGAAGCTCTCCGCCCGGGGAAAGGTGATAGGAGGTTCGGAAGACCCGCCCGGTCTGCGGCATCTCTACCACTCCGCGCCGAGGCTCGCTTCGCCGAGCGATAGCTTAGAGATGATAAGCGGCTCGTAGGTCCGCTCGACCTCGTAGCCGATTCCCCTCCGACCCGTCGTCTTAGCGGCGAGGAGGGTCGTCCCGGTCCCGAGGAACGGGTCGAGGACCGTATCGCCGATACAGGAGTAGCCGCGGATAAGCCGAAGCGGAAGCTCGATAGGAAAGACGGCGGGATGGGTCGTACCGTTCGACGTCTCCGAGCGGGCCCCCGGGAACTCCCATACCTGCGAGAACGTCGTCCGCCAGTCCTCCTTCGAGAGCTTCGAGAGCTTCCTCCGCTCCTTCCGCTCCTCGGGCATCTCCCATCCCTCGGGCCGCGGCTTCCGGAAGATGAGGATATCCTCGACCTGACGGAGTATCTGCCCCTCGAGCGGGAGCGGGTACGAGCCGAAGAAGACCGGCGGGTTATCTGTCCCGTTCGTATTCGAGCGCATCGCGAGCCAAAGGTACCGCCAGCGGTACTCGGCCTCGAGCTTGAACCTCCAGAAGTTCGACGTATCCTCCGAGGTCGGGAGGACGAACGAGTGCCCGAAGTACTCCGACTTCGCGTGGATAGAGGCGACGTTCAGCGCGGCGTACGCGCCGGGCTTCATCTTCCGGTACGTCTCGCGCCAGACCGGCTCGAGCCGCCGGAGGTACTCGCCGTAGTCCTCCATCGACATTACCGGCCGCTCAACCTGTCCCTTAGTCCCCGAGTAGCCCGTATCGTTCAGGCCGGGCGTCGCCCCCGGGACGCCGTACCGGAGACCGACCCCGTAGGGAGGCGAGGTCACGACGAGGTCGACCGACTCGTTCGGGACCTCGTCCATCCAAGCGGCGTCGGCGAAGTAGACGACGAGGTCGCCGTTCGGCGAGGCTATCGAGTAGGTCATCGCTTCCCTCCCGGTTCTGCGTACGAGAACGGCGCGGGCGCCTTCTCGCCCCGAAGATAGAGCGGGTGCGCCGGGTGGCCGTTCTTCGTAACCCCGAGGGCTTCAACTCGTACGAGCATCTTCGCGACGTAGGGTCCCCGGTTCAGGTAGCCTCCATAGTTTCCCCACGCGGCGACAACGAGTTCGACGTCGGGAAGCATCCCGAGGAGCGCGGCATCGTTCGTCGGGCCTACCGGGTCCCTCGCCGAGTAGAGGCGCTTCGGGTTCGTCGCCCGAAGGGCGAAGAGGTTCCCGACGAGTAAACCCCCGTAGCCCCATCTCTTCGCGTAGCCGACGCACCGAGTAACCGTCGGGTCGAGGACCTTCTCGTCCGCCGTCGACGGGTTAAGCATTACGAAGAGGACCTTCGGGAGCTTCTCGTTCCAGACCCGCCAAAGCGAATAGCGGTAGAGCCGGTCGATATCGAAGACCGCTCCGGCGGTCTTATCCCCGGCGACCTCGTGGACCCTAAAGTTAAACATGCTTCCGCCCCGCCTTCCATTCCGCCGTAAGGTCGTCGAGGAACTGCGCGATATCCCGAAGGCACTTCTTCTCGTAGATAGTCTGGCCGTCGGGTTCGAAGACGTAGCACCACCACGCGCCGTACCACTTGATATCGCCGAGCCCTTCCTTCCCCTCGACGGTAACGACCCGGAACCGGGGCATCTTACCCGTCGGTAGATGACCTAGCGCGACGAAGTCGATAAACTCCCCGTGCCGGGCGATATCCCCGGGCGTCGTATAGGCGAGAGGGCTACCGGTCATCGTCTCACCGGGGGGACGAGGTAGACCTCGTGCGTCTCGGTACCGGCTTGGTGTACGCGCTTCTCGAACCAACGGCGGGTCAGCTTAAGCCACCTACCGCATTTCTCGCACCAGACCTTCATCCTCGTACCCTGTTCCGTGCGTTCTTCCACGACTCGAGTTCGGCCTTCGCGGACGGCTCCGTTTCCGCGCGCTTCTCGAGACGTTCGATAATCCGGTCCATCTCCTCGGCGCTTATCCGGAAGTCCGGATTCGTTAGGTTCTCCTTCATGTAACACCCTTTCTTAGACCGCCCCGAGAACGCGATAGAGGAACGCGCGGACCTCGAGAACCGGGGCCGCGAGACCCTGCGCTACCCGGAAGGCCGAACTCGCCGCCTCGTAGGATACCCGCGGAATCTTCTCCTTCGGAACGAGCCCCTTCGCGACGACCGCCCGCTCGATGGTTAGGAGGACCCGCTCGATATCCGAATAGCCCTCGACGCGGACCCAACCGGTAAAGTCCTCGACGCGGTCGACGACCGGTCCGGTCCCCTTAAAGAGCGCCTCGACCTTCGAGGTTATCGTCAGGTAGTTCTCCGCCCCGTTCCCCCCGCCGAGGAGGAGGTTTACCGCGTCTCTCGCCTGCCCCTCGGCGACGAGAACGATAGCGTCGACCGTCGTCGGGTCTAGGGTCAGACCGACCTTCTTCGCGGCCTCGTCGACGACCCGCCGTATCTCGGCGTCGGAGAGAGGACGGAACGGAATCGGGAGCGTCCGGGAACGAAGCGCGTCGATTACCTTCGAGACGCGGTTCGCCGCTAGGATGAACCGGGTCGTCTCCGAACCGGTCTCCATCGTCCGGCGGAGCGCGGCCTGCGCCTCGGGGGTAAGCATATCCGCCTCGTCGAGGAAGAGAATCTTGAAGGGCGCGCCGTCCGAGGGCATACTATCGACGTACGGGATAATCCGGTCCCGGACGGTATCGATGCCCCGGTCGTCCGATGCATTCATCTCGAAGAAGTTCTCCCTCCAGAGCGGGCCGAGGAGTTCCTTCGCGAACGCTATCGCCGCCGTCGTCTTCCCGACGCCCGGCGGGCCGAAGAAAAGGAGCGAGGGTATCGGGAACCCGGAGCCGTCGTTCGCTTTCGCGGCGAGGCTCTTTAGAACGCGGACCGCGTTTCCCTGCCCGACGATTTCCTCGAGGGTCGCGGGCCGTAGGTCCTCGGGGTTCATCGCACGAGCCTCCGAGTAAAGCCCGGGTTCCCGTTCTTCTCGATACAGGCGAGTATCTCGGAGAAGTGCCGATGCCGGTGCCCGCAGGGCCGAGGACGAAGGACCCAGATACGGAAGCGGGGCGGTCTCGAGAGGCTAGCGCTCACTTCGTATCTCCGTTCGTCGGCGCGTAGTCCTCCATCTTATGGAACGACCGGATAAGGACGTTCGTGTTCCCGGGTCGCTCGATATAGACGCTACCGTCCTCCCGAATCGTCGGGAAGCCGATAATCTGCCGAAGGACGACCTTCCCCGAGTCGTCGCGCTCCTCGTAGAAGATACGCTGTTGTCGTCTCGCGGGAATCTCACTGCTCATGATTGTTCTTCTCCTTAGCGAGCGTACGTCGGTCCTCGACCTCTCGGGCCCGACGCGCCGTCCCTTCCCGTAGCCGACGGAGCCGCTCCTCCTCCTGCTGGCAGAGCGGCGGCTCGTAGGTCAGGTGGCCGACATGCTCGCGCTCGACGAGGTAGCCGGGCTTCACGGACACGCCTCTCCCGGAATATGGACCATCCCGCACGTCGCGCAGAGCCTCCGGGCGTCTTCGACCGCCGCGCCCCCGTCCGAGGACCCCGTCTCCTCTTCGAAGTCGACGACCCGTTCGTGGTTCCGGGCTATCTCTATCATTTCCCTCCCTCCGGGTGGTTCTTCCGGTACTCGGCGAACTCCTCCGGGAACGCCTTCGGGAAGAGCGAACAGTCGGTAATCGCGTTCGCGACGCAGACCCCTTTCTCCCGAAGCTCGTTACAGGACTTCGGCTTGTACTTCCGCTTCCAATGGTAGGCGACCTGATACCGGCGACGGCTCGTATTCCCCCGGTCCTCCCACTTCGACTCTTCCGCGACGCCGTCGACGAAGGCTTGTATTTCGGGTTCGGTCCAACCGTCCGGGTCGGTCGCGAGGATATCGATAATCCATGCACGCCGGACTTCGTGCCTAGGATTCGCCCCGTACGGAAGCGTACGGAGGCAGAGCTTCTCGGGAATCAGGAGCTTCGCGAGGTCGATAGCGTTTCCCGTCGCCGCGTACTCCTCGCCCGTCGGGGCGGGGTGGAACGCCTCGGCCTCGTGCGAGAAGACCTCCCATCCCTTCGTACGAACGTAGGTCTCGAGGGTCGGCTCCTTTCCGGGGACCCAGACCGGACCGACGTCGTAGGGCGAGAACGATAGGTCCCGGACCTTATCGAAGCGACCCTCGCGAATCCAGTCGTGCGGAACCGGGACGCAGTAGTTCGCTTCCTTCTTCCACTCCTTCGAGAGCGGGTCCTTATGGTGGACGTACGGCGTATACGGGAGCCGCTCGAAGCGGGCGGGCTCGGCGCAGACGATATTTACCGACCGGAGCCCGAGCTGGTGCTTTAGGCCCCGCCAGAAGGCGCTCTCCCAACGGGTAAGGTAGACCCGATGCCGGGGCTCGCTCTTCCAGCCGATACGGAGATGGAACCCGGCGGGCTGGCCGTCGATATACGACCCCGAGAACTTCCAAGCGTGCGCGAGGCCCTCGGACTCGACCCACTCCTCTACGCGGACGACCTCGCTCTCGACCTCGCCGGGACGGAGCCCCGAGCCGTCTCCCGTATCCATATCGCCGAACGTCGCCGAGAAGACGAACCGGTTCACGTCGATAGGCCCGCCAAGCGCCGGCGTCTCGTAGGCGTTATGCGAGATGAACATCGGAACCGCTCTCCCGTAGTTCCCCTCGAACCAGCGGAAGAACGAGTTCCATCCCCCGAGCGTTACCCGACCGGGCGTACCCGCCTGTCTCGGGAAGGTCCCGAGCCGGAGGTCCGAGAGGACCTCGGAATACTGCTCGCGGGAGAGGTCGAGCGCCACGTCCGACGTCCTCGCCCTAGGCTTCCTTCTTCGCCCTCGGGTCGCGATGCGTCGCGAAGACCTGCGTATACCGTAGGAGCGACCGGCCGTCCTCCGCCTTCTCCTCGAACGCGAGATTGACCCGTGACTCGGGCTTCTCGCCATCCCGGCCGGCGAAGTGGACGAGCGTAAACTCGTCGGCCTTCGACTTACGGAGCGACTCCCAGAGCGAGTCGACGCCCGAGTAGAGGACCGGGAACGTATCGTCGACCGTCGGGGTAATCCCGAGCGTCGGGAGCGCTAGGTCGACCCGCTCGCCCTTCGGGTCCTTCGGGTCGGCGATTTCGACCGCGCCCTTCCCACCCGCGAACGAGAACCGTACGAGCGCCGCCCGGAAGCCGTGCGAGAGGATAATCGAACCCGCCGCGAGGACCCGCTCGAGCGTAGTCCGCGATATCCGGGCGACGAGGAACCCCTTCGCCGGGTAGTCGGCGAGGGACGCCCCCTCGTCCGGCCGCTTCTTCGGGTCGGACGAGACCGCTACGCCCTCGGAGGTCGTCGTCCAGAGACCCTCCCGCTTCGACCGGGGAACGTCGCCGAAGGGAATCGTCGGGAGCGCGATACGATTCGTCCCGTTCGCGAGGTCGAGACGGCCGAGGCTCTCGTCGTACCGTAGCTCTACGGGAACGTCGGGGATGCAGAGCCCCTCCAGGTAGTCTATCATCTTCTCCGGGGTCGAGAGGGCGAGCGCGAAGGCGCCGGCGCCGTCCGTCGGCCACGAGACGCGGACCATCGCGGTCTCGAGAGCGTTCGCGTGCTCCGAGAAGGCCCGTATCGCTCCGCCGCCGGTATCCTCTATCGAAAGGTCGATTTTCGGGAACGGGAGGTTCCCGCCGCCCCCCTTTCCGGTAAGGAGCCGGATGATTCGCGAGAGTTCGGTCGGCGAGGCGACGAGCGTTCCGTTTCCGTTCGATGCGTTCATATAACGAGGTCCTCCGGCGAAGCGGGAGGAGAGGGAGCCCTAGCCTTCGGAGCGACCGGCTCCGGAGGGGCCGTAACGACCGGCGCGGGAGGTTCCGGAGCGGGCGGAGGAGGAACGACGACCGGGGCCGTAGCCGTCGGAGCCGCGACGTCCTCGCTCGACCGTAGTACGGAACCCGCGGGGATAGGCGGTAGGGCCGCTGGAACGGGCGCTGCCGGGGCCTCCGAGGTGGGTAGAGGGGGTGGAACGAGCGGCGGGACGACCGGCGGCGTAGCGGCCGGTCGGGTCTCGAGGTCGTTCTTCGTCTCGTCCGTAAGGCCGCCGTCGGTAAGCGCCGGACGGTCGGGCGGCGGGACCGGCTTCGCCTCCGTATCCGCGTAGGCCATCTCCTCGGGGCCGTAGAGCCCGGAGAGCGTCCGCGGGAACGCCCGTCGGAGCGCGATACGGTACGCGGCGATTCCGAGCATGTGGCTCGGCATCCGCGCCCACGCCGACCCCGGCTCCTGATAGAAGGCGTACTCGGAGAAAATCGCCGTCGCCTCGATAGGACGGTTCATTCCCTTACGGTAGACCCGAACGGTCGCCGAGAAGAGCTTCTGGTCCTTATACGCATAGACCGGAGCGTCGCAGCCGTCGTACTCCTTCGTATTCTCGGCGAGACCGAACATCCCGTCGATGCCGATTTGGAGGACGTTCTTCCCCTTAATCCGGAGGAGGTAGATTTGCCGCGTGAACGGGTCGAGGTTAAGGCGGACGCAGGTCGCGAGGTACATCGCGATATCGGCGAGGGTCGCCTCCGGCGGAGCGACCGTCCGCCGAAGGGTATGTATCATCTCGATGGAGACCTTATACTCCTTCGCGATGGCCTTCTCGAACTCCTCGTCCTCCTTCGTCGCTACGGTCGTCGGGGCGTGAGCGGCGGCGAGGTCCGCGAGGGTCTTCGGCGGCGTCGTCATCGGTCTAGACTCCTAGGCCGTCTTCCGCCCCTAGGCCGAGGCCGAGACCATCGACCATCCCCGGCGGAGGCGCAGAGCCGCCCTGAATCGAGAGCGCCGTCCTCCCCGGCTCGGGGACGGCCGCGTTCGGGTTCTCGTTCGCGACGAGGACCCGAAGCGAGAACGCATTGCAGGCCCAGTTCGGGGCGATATTCCCCGTCGCCTCCCCGGTCGTAGGGGTCCGCTCCTTCCGTTCGTAGAGCGAGACGAGCGCCTCGACGACCGAGCCATTCGCGAGGCGAGCCTTCGCGACCTCGTGCCTCGGGAGGAAGAAGAAGAGACCGCCGCCGACCTTCTCGAGGATAGCGCGGTCGGTAATCGAGTCGTCGATAATCTTCAGCCAGCCGCCGGCCGAGCCGTTCGATTGCGAGGTCAGGTTCCCCGCCTCGACCGAGCCCGATACCCGGTAGATTACCCTCGCGACTGGCTTTAGGAGGACGTCGGCGAGCGGGGTCTCCGGGAAGGAGCCGAAGAGACGCGCTACTGGGTCGGACCACGGAAGCGCCGTTCCCGCCGGCGCCGGAGCGAACTCGTCGCTCGCGTTCATGTTAAGCGTTCCGACGGTCCCGGGCGGGAGGACCCCGTGGGGCGTTCCCTGCTGGACCTTCGCGGAGACGACGTAGAGGGTCCCCGGAACGAGCGCCTCGATGATACGCTTCGCGCCCGTCTCGTCGGCGAACCCGAAGATAAGGAGCCGGACCGGCCCCTCGTAGGGCGAGTCGGGAGAGCCCGACTTCGCGAGGCCGAAGACCGGAACGAGGTAGGTACCGGAGGACTGTCCCTTCGACATGAGAAGCGGCCGGCCGGTCGCCGCCGCGTACCAGAAGAGGAAGGTCTCGCTCTTCGGGGCGTAGAGTTCGTTCCCGTAGATTCCGGGGATTCCCCGGTAGGCCATCTGCCACTTCGAATCGCCGAGGCCCGCGACCGCCGGGACGTTCACGAGCCTTACGTACCGGTCCTTTAGGTCGGCGACCTTCTCCTTCGTATCGAGGTTGAACATCTCCCGGATACGGTTGAGCTTCTGCCGTATCGGCGGAGGGATTTTCCCTACGTTCGGACTGTTCGGGACGCCAAAGACGCTTTCGATAGTCTCGATATCGGTCATGTAAGCCCTTCTCCGCGCAGGGGAGAAGCGTCAGGATTGATTATTAAACTCGATTCTCGCAACTCCGGAGAGTCCGTAGAATCCGTAGATTCCGACGAGAACAGTTCCGAAGAGCGCCTTGAACGGGAGGAGGAGGAATCCGGAACGAGCCGGGTCCCGGGCCCGGAGAGACCGACGAACGAGCAGAGAGAACCCCACCCCGAGACGGAGGCTAAATCAGGGGTCGAATGACCTAGCGGCTCGTTATTGGGAATAGGCCCTCCGTCCGTGCGTCCGTGCCGAGTCCTAAGAGTTCGAGGTATAAGTAGAATCGGTTTTTGAGGAGCGTACGGACCTGATTATTTTACTCGTATGCGAAGGTCCTCGTACGGGCGAACGGTTCCGGCCGAGGTTTATTATACGGGTCTCCGGATAGGGGTTTCGATGGCGCGACCGCTTAAAGTCCGAAAGACCGCTAACGGGGACCGGGATGAGAAGGAAATCATGTCGGTTTCCCTCCCCCGCTGGATAGTCTCTCGGGTCAAGCGGCAGGTCGAGAAGGATAAGGCCGAGTTCCTGAAGGAGCCCGAGCCCGGAGCGGAGCCCCCGACGGTCAGTTCGTACGTCTACGACGGCCTCCATCGGCTCATCGAGGACGGCGAACTCTAGGCCCCCGTCGGCGCCTTCCCGCCGGCGTCTAGGACCCCGCTCCGGTACCAGCGGTCTACGTCATCGTCGTCCTTATGCCGAACCGCCGGCCCGAACTTCGAGATAATCGGGAGCGCCTCCCAGACCCTCTCCTCCGGGAGCGAGAGTCGCGCCGCGAGGATTTCGACGAGTATCCGGTCCTCCCGCGGGGCCCGTAGAACGTAGGGGTCCCGAAGAACCTCGATACAGTCGAGCGCCGCCCGGTAGACCGGGTCGATACGAGCCCGTCGCTTCGACGAAACGGCCGCCCGGAGCCGGTCGTTCAGCCACTCCGGTACGGGAATCGAGAGCTTCCCGGTCCACCGTCCCCCCGAGACGAGGTAGAAGCCGAGCGCGAGCGAGTAGAGGAGCGATTCGTCCGGCCAATTCAGGAGCTGCGCCTCGTACCCCTTCGAGAGCCAGCGGCGGAACGACGTCCAGTCGATAGCCGTCGGAGCGTAGCTCCGTACGAGCTGACGGAGCGCCCCGCGGAGCGTCGCGAGCTTCTCGGGGTCTCCCCTCGTCGCCTCGGGACGGTTCTCGGGCTTCGATTCCTCGGTCGTCGGTGGCGCGAATACCTCGTAGGCCGTCCGCCGGTTCCAGCCGAGGACCGTCGTCTCCGTAGCGTTCAGCTTATCGGGCTGGAGACCGACGATAAGCGTCGTCGAGGAGCCGAACTCGACCGAGGCCCCCGAGAGCGTATCGTAGGACATGACGCCGTTATCCGTCCACGCGAGGAGCGATTGAATCGCGCCGCCCGACCGTTCCTCGAGCGCCGCGAGCTGCGAGAACTCCGGGATATGGATATACCCGCCGTCCGTCCGCTCGAGCGACCCCGGTCGGGTCAAGAGGACCGGAAGGGGCTTACCCTTCCCCTGCGGGATGGCCGCCTCGAAGATTCCCCCGCGAATCGACTCGATAGAGCCCCCCTTAAAGTCGTAGGTCGGGACGATAGGAGGACCATCCGGACCGTCGTCCCCGACGATTCGGAAGAAGGCGTCGACAGTCGCGCCCTTATTATGCCCCGACGCGCCGAGGTTCGTGATATGGTAGAGGTACCGGTACGGCGCCTCGGGACCGTAGTAATGAATCGGATGGCGGAGGTTATGCTGGTCGGCGACCTTCGCCCCGAACGAGGCGAAGAGAATCGGAATCGACCGACGGACCCAGACCGTCGCGTTCGCCGAGCGGAGGTAGTCCTCGGCGAGACCGAGGATATCGGGGTTCGGCCCTATCGCCCGTTCGGGACGCTCGGGCTCGAGCGTCGGGGGTCCGTGGAGCGCCTCCTCGAGGAAGTTCGGCGGTTCGAAGTCGTACTCCTCGGCCCCGAACTCGTCGTAGGGTATCTCGGTCCCGTTCGGCTCCGGGTCGGGCATCTTACCGGCCTCCCCGAGCGGTATCGATATCGGTCCCCTGCCCGGCGCGGCCGATAATCAGGTTCGTATAGAAAGCGAGGGCGAGCCGCGGATGGAGCGTAAAGAGAAGGGCCCGCTCGTCCGCCGTAAACGCCGGCGCCGACGCGAGGAGCGCGTTCTCGAAGGTTACCTCGACGCTCGTCGGGAACTTCTTCGGGTCGACGGGACGGGCGGGATAGACGACGAGCGTACGGAGGACCTTCTCGCGGTACCGGGTCAGCCGAGGCTGCGGTATCCGCTCGATAAGCCGAGCGTAGAGGCCCCAGTTATCGAAGAGCGATGGGGGCTTCTCCTTCTTCTTCCCGGTCTCGACCTCGTCGGGCGCCTCGACGTGCGCGAGAACGTCTTCGGTCGCCGTCCCTCCCGGCTCGAGCGGTAGGTCGAGCGGGTCCGTCCAGCCCTTATCCCCCTCCCCGGGCGGTAGGAGCGAGGGGGTCGCCGCGGCGTCGCTCGCGGGTACGACCGCCTTCGGCGGGAGGATTCCCCGTAGAATCTCGTCGGTCGTCTTACCCGACTCCCGCCCGGCCTTCAGTAGCTCATCGAGCGCGAGCTTGACTTCCGGGTCGACCTTCGCGCTAAAAACGCCTCTTTTTTTCCCGTCGGATTTCGGCATGCTTCGCTCCTTAACTCTGCGGTAGACCGGACGGGTCTACCGCGTACTAAGTATTAGTAACGCTAGCCCGGTCTACCCGGTCCCGAGCAGACGGCGCTTCTCGGACTCCTTTACCTCTAGGAGTTCCCGGATACGGGCGTCGACGACCGAGCCGCCCGGGAGAAGCTCGCCGAGACGCGCGAAGAGCCGCTCGGAGGAACCGAGCGCGTACCGGGCGATGATAACCGGCTTCCGCTGACCCCTCCTCCAGACCCGCCCTTCGCGCTGCGCTCGTTGTCCGAGCGAGAGCGGGTCGTCCACGTGGATAACCCGGGACGCGACCTCCTGAAGGTTAATCCCTACCCCGCCCGCGTCCGTCGAGAAGAGGAACCGGACGTTCGGGTCGGTCTTGAAGCTCTCGAGGACCGCCGCGCCGGCCGCCTCGGTAAGCGACCCGTCGAAGAAGACCGAACGGGCGAGGACCTCGCCCGGGTCGATTTCCTCCCCGTCCTCATCGGTCTTTCGCCCGCTCGAACGAATCGACCGCAGGACCCCGAGCGTCCGCTCGAACGACGTAAAGATGACGACCTTCGTATCCGCGTCCTCCCGGGCTATCTCGCCGAGGTCCGCGAGGACCCGCTTGAGCTTCGTCCCCGGGCTTAACTTCTGCCACTCCTCCCGGCCGAACTCTTCGATAGCGGCGTACGCGCGTTCCGACTCGGACGCTAGGAGGGTCCCGGGGTCCGCCGAGAACGACCGCTCGAGCGAGAGAATCGCGAGGAGGTTCCGCTCGGTATCGGTCCATACCCGCTCGCCCATTATCTCGAGTTCGCGCTGGAGCGGCGTCGTAACGAGGACCTCGTAGGCTCGCTCCTCCGCCTTCGATAGCTCGACCGTTACGTCGACCTCCGGGCCCCGGCGGACCGGCGGAAGCTCGAGTTCTACCTCGTCCCTCGTAGGGATATAGGCGACGGTATTCAGGACCGTCCGTAGCTCCGGGACCCTCCCCGGAATCATCGTCGTCGGCTTCTCGACCCAACCGTTCGGCGTCTGGTAGCTCTCGAATCGGTAGAACCGGCTCGTGAACTCGTTATACGTCGACCAGACCCGGAACCCGAGGAGCGCTATCGGACCGTAGATATCGAGCGTACGGTCGTAGACGATGGTCCCCGTCAGGAAGAGCCGGCGGTCCGTCTCGGTACTATCGACGGCCCGTTTCGCCGCTTTGAACCGTTTCGTCCTCGGGTTCTTCAGGTAGTGGACCTCGTCGACGACCCAGAACGTCTTCGGCCCGAAGAGCTTGATAAGATGCTCCGCGTCGAGGCGGAACGAGTCGAACTTAACGAGCCATCGGCGCGGGTCGCGAGGAGCCGCGTAAATCGCCTTCCGCTCCGCGGGAGACCCGTCGACGACCGTCGGCCGCTCCCCGTAGGACCGCTCCCATTCGTGGAGCCACGGGTCGCGTATCAGCCGCCGCGGGACCGTTACGACGACCCGGTCGACCGTCCCGTCCGCGAGAAGCGTCTCGGCGGCCGCGAGCGCCGCGGCCGTCTTCCCGGCTCCGACCGGCGCGGCGAATATCGACCGATGTTCCGCGATAGCTCGGCGGGCCGCCGTCTCTTGGAACGTCGCGAGAACGAACGCCGGCTCTACCCCGCCTATCGCCTTCGGCCCGAGGATAGGCCCCTCGTAGACCACCTTCGGAGGAACCGGAACCGAGGGTCCGAGGTACCTCGAGAGCGGGTCGTACTGCGCGAACGAGACGAAGACCGGCTCGGGGTACCGGCCCGCGACGGTCCGGTACTTCTCGGAGGCGTTCCCCGTAATAGGGAGCAGGCCGAACCGGGTCGAGAGGGTAAAGGCCCCGGGTACGGAGGCGCCGAGTTCCTTCCATTGTTCTTCGGAGAGGCGGCCCGTTCCTTCGATTCGGAACGTTCGGCCTGCCGGTATCGTACCTATCGGTCTCTCGTGGACGCGAACGGCGAGGCCGGAATCTCCGGGGTTCCGGGAGTTGATTAGGTCCATGAGCGTCGGTGCCGGCATCTAGGTACCCCGGACCAGCCGGCCGTAGATATCTAAGGTCGTGAGTTTTTCTTCCGGCATCTTGATATCTTGATAGTGGCGTGCTCTGCTCAGTAACTGACCCCGAGATTCAGGGGTCGTGAGTTTTTCTTCCGTCACCGAGACCCCCCTACTCGGGCGAAACGAGTAGACCGGACGCGGCTTCGATAGCCGCCCGCTTTCGCGCCGAAATCTCGTCGGCCGCCTCGAGAAGAGCGGTAACCGCCCGCTCGTATCCGGGGTTCTCCCGAATCGGCGCCGTATCGAACGTCTCGAGGTACCCGTGCCGGCACCAGTAGATTCCTGCCCGCTCGACCTCGGGATACGACGGCTCGTCCTGCCGGTAGAGTTCGCCGAGCGCGTAGTACCCGACGAGCTGCGGGAAATGCTTCTCGATATCGTTGTACTTCGACGTCTTTAGGTCGACGAGCGTCGACCCTACGACGAGGTCGGCGTCCGCGCCGTCTAGCCGACGGCTCCAGACCCCGTAGTCCGGGTTTAGTAAGACGGACGCGCCGCGAGCACCGCCGAGGACCTCCCACGGAGCTATCGAGTAGAGCGTCTCGATATCCTCGACGTCCCGCGGGTCGAAGACGTAGACGTCGGGAAGAACAACCCCGGCCCGGTAGAGGGGGTCTATCTTCGCGAGGCAGAGAACGATTCGCGCCGCTTGGATTACGTCGTTCGGGGTCGGCTCCCGAAGCTCGAGCCATCTACGATGGAACGCCTCGGCTTCGTCGTGAACCCGTACGTAGAGGCTCTTCGTAAACGGGTCGATTTTCTCCGGCCCGAGAAGCGGGAGGAGCCGGGTAACCGTAGTCGTCGCGACCCATTCGCGGTCGACCGCGGACGGGTTCCGGCGCTCGAGTTCCCAACGGAGAAGATAGTCGAACGCCGTCCCGACGAGAGCGTAATGGTCGCTCCGGGGAAAGGCTTGAATCGGAGGGCGGTCCCGGCTCGGCCGGTAGTCTACGAGCGCGGCGAGGGCGTTTGCGACGTCCTCGCGTTCGCGTAGGATAGCGGTAAGCATCGGTAGTTCTCGGGACGGACGACCTAGTATAAGTAAGCTAACCCGACCGGGTTCTGTTCTGTTTCGGGTCCTGAACGCCTCCGTCGTCGGCCCGTTCAAAGTCAGGTCCCGGGCCCTCTGCGGCCAGCCGGGTCTCGTTACTGTTCAGCAAGCGGCAGCGACCCGACTGCCGGTTCTTTCAGTTCTCAAGTCGAGAGCCGCCCCGCAACGCTATGACGTCGCGGGTGCCGAACCAGTCGGTGGCAGTCCAACCTTGGCGATTACACGTTGGAAGCAGGGGTCACACTCCGCCAGAATCTGTGCGACCTGTGCGGCGCCGCCGGATGCGAACCAAGCGCCCCTTTCGATTCTCAGTCGAGACATGGTGGTCGTGAATCCCGGCAGGTTCATTTTCAGACCGGCGTCGTGGATTCGCTCCCGGATGGTGTCAGAGGACACCGAAGTTACGATGATTGGGATGACCCCTCCCACCGCTTGGAGAGCCGCAACGTAGAGCGGAGCGTGCTTGGATGGCACGGCAGTCTGGAGATCTACGAGCCGGGTGAACGAATAGACCGCCGCGAGAACCCGTGGTAGCGGCTCCCGACCGGTCCCTCGGGCCAGCTCCTTGAACTCCGATCGGACCTGCTCAAGAGTGGACGACGCGGTAACCAGAATCTGCCCGGCCGCCAGTCCCCTCCGCCAGGTGAGGTAACCAAGCAGCCATTCGGCGTGGACGTTCGTCCCGTAGGACTTCCGAAACATATCGTGGAAGAGGGTGCGGTCGGCGACGAGGATGAGAGGGAAGGGCTTCCCTTCGTGCTGAATGCAGAACTCGTCGCTCATGCTGGGAAGGAACGGAATGGGTTAGCGCCAATGGGTCCCTGACCGGACCCTACTCACCGGAGAGCGTCTTCTTGGCAAGCTCATCCAAGTTCACGCCATCAGCCTGTGCCAGTCCCTCGTAGTAGGTCTTGATTTCCTGTGGAGTAGAGCCCACCTCATCGAACTCGAACTGAGGGGGAGACGCGACGAAGGTCTTCACCGCGACAAGTCCATTTCGGAGGTGCCGGCCTTGGCGCTCGGCCTCGGCCTTCAACGGGCCGGGCAATTGTTCGACGTCGTAGAAGTCGATAGAGACCAGTGCTCCCTGTGCAGTGCTCACGCTGGGGTTCGCCTCCCGGGTGTCGCGCGTCATATCTGTCACCCCTATAAGGTCACTCGCACCCACAGTACGACGCCGGAGCGCGAGTCGGCCCACGGTTCGGTCATCATGGGTTGCCTCTACCACATATAATCCACGGGGATATATAACCCCATCGAATCCACGGGGATTGTTCGGAGGCCGGTAGTACTAAATACGGGGATTGTATATGAGTCATCGTGGGCCGCTGGAAGAAGGGTGAGCGAGTGTTCCCCGTGCGGGTCAGCTTCAACCCACGGAGGGGACATCAAGTCAATGTCCCGCGCCCGTTGATGGAACGCTTCGGAAATCCTGAGGCGATTACGTTCCGTCTCAGCGGAAAGAAGGTCGTGGTGGAGCCGGGCTACCCGAGCCCGGACGGCAAACGCAAGAAGTCACAGAACCCGGGGGATGCTTCGACGTGACGCCGCAGAGTTTCAGGACGCTCAGATGGCGCGGAAGTGACCGCCGAGCAACCGTTCCACGACCCCCTCCCGGTTTTATACATGCCGTCGTTGAAGAAGGGACGTGAGAGTGCCATGACAGACCTTTCGCCGGAAGCGCTTAGTGAGAACGAGAAAACCGTCCTTCTTACCTTGGCATCGCTGCCACCGGAGTACGCTACCGATAGAATCTACTTTGAGAAGGCTCTATTCCTCCTGACGAGGAGCGGCGTGGATGAACTGGACGTACTCGCCGACTCGTTCGAGGCCTACGACAGGGGCCCGTACAGTCCTCTGGCCGATGATACCCTCCTGAGACTGGGAGACCTCAAACTCCTGAGGAAGGGCACAATGTCGATCACACCGGACGGGACCAAGCTCGCCCGCGATCTACTCGGCGACCCCGGTTTCAAGCGAGTGGTGGAGGCCTCTACGAGTATGTGGAGCGTCCTACGCGCCCAGCGGTTCAGTCGTAGGGATTTGCTGTACCTCGTTTATTCCCTGTACCCCGACTACGCGAAAGCGTCCAAAATGAAACCCGATGAGGTTGCGTCTGACCGCATGGAGCATTTCACGATTCGAGAGGCGGACGTTCCCGACGGTAACTATGCTGTGTTCCAGTCGGACAAGGGGAACTCTGTCAAGGTAGCAAAGAAGGACGGCCGTCTCGTTATGTCGCCGGTAGCTCCATGAGCAACCCTACAGTGTCGTCTGTTTTCCGCTCGGAGTGGGGTCCAGCAACTTCCGATTCAGCTTGCGGACGCGCCCCAGTTCGTTCCTGATGATCCTGCGCCGGTCGAGTCGGTCAGAAAGTTTGTTCTCGGCGGCCCATCCGGCCATATTGAGCGCGACCGCAACTATCGCCTCGGCGGTGAAGCGACTGCGGAGAGTGTAATCGAGCCATGGCCTCTTGATTTCGGGGGCCACTTTTGCGGCCCACTTAGAAATCGGGTCCGTGACCAACGTACTCTTACCGGCTCGACAATAGGCGATCTCGTTCGGGACCAGAACGCGAGGGGGTTTGGGAGGGGGCGGCCGATCTCCGTCTTCGGGTTTCTTGACCATCGTTGTGTTGGTATGGCGTGGGCCAAAGCTACTGTAGCCACCGACGAGCTGAAGGAGGTGCGTCGCCGCCACGTCCCCTTTGACGCCGACATATGGCTTCGAGTCCAGTGCGTAGAACGCATGGTCCTCACCAAACAACTCCCGAAGCGAGTAGGTCTTGCCCTTGGACCCAATACCCTTCAGCGCGCGCATCTCGGGATAGCGATCGTACGTCGGGCCACCGAACGCATCGACTATCGCCAGCGGCGCGCCGTAATCCCGATACGCCTTGAGTAGCCGGGGCACCTCCATGGCGGTGAAGTTTAGGGGTAGGCCGAGCGCAAGCTCCCGAGAATACGATGGCCCCGCCTGCGAGATGAATCGCTCGGCGAAGTCCATGTAATCCTGGGGATTCATCGGGTCCAACGCGGCCTCTCGCAGTTCCGGAACAGGCTTTCCCTTCTCGTCCAGAACGATGTGGCCCTTGTCATCGAGCTTGTACTCGTAGTAGAATAGAAATGGGACGCCCGCGGTAAGATAGGGCGGAGGTGGAAAGAGGCAACAGAGGTACTGTATGTCCTTGTCCTTGACCTGCTGCCCCTTCTTCAGACAGAGCCGAACTATCGGAAGCCCGACAGTCCCATCCGCCGGCTTGAGCTTTCGGTTGATGAACTTGGTCTGAAGCTCGGCGTCATCATCGATTTCTCGCAACTGGTCCAGCGTCACCTTGACATAGACTTCAGCCACGGGATTCCATTCCTTCGGGGGCTTCGGGGGAAGGTCCCAGCCGTGGGGCCACGTCGGTAGCAGAGTCTTCCACGACCCGGAGCCCGATCTGAACCGAGCGGTTCGGTGGTAGTCGCCCTTGGCACTCTGCTCCTCTGCGACCTTCAATTGGAGGGTCATAGGTACTTCCTTCGGTCGATTATGCGAACGATTTGCCAAGTCCCAGCGCGTTCATCCCAGTGGTAGAAATCAGGGGACGCGAAGAAGTGCCGCTCAATGTAGCAACAGCAGTGTGCCGGGTCAATAACCACCCCGTCCGGCTTCCCCGGCAAAGCGATGGTGATTGCTCCAGTAGTCATCCTGAGACCGCGTTCCTACCGCGTACCGAATGCGTGACCGCGACCGATACCAACAAGCAGCACGAGGTCGAAACCAGCTCATAGTCTTACCTGCCAATTGGACCCCAACCCCGAGTCTTACCGAGCTCGGCTGCCGCACCGCCATCGGGTCCCGACTTTGAACGCTCATTCCTGTCCGACAGCGAAGTCCCGAGTACTGAACAGTACCACCCGACCGCCCCGGAAGAGGGCGGCGGCCGGTCTACCGCCGCCTCTATTACGTATTATGGAGCCCGGTCTACCGGCCCCCGGTCTACCGGTTCGTTTAGCGCCCGGAGTACTAGGAACCGCCTCTTCCGCCACCCCTTCTCCTTTAGATGGGGGCGGGTGCAGCACCAGCGGCCGTGGGCTCCGTTAAAGTCCCGGTAGAACCCGACCGGCTTCGGCCAGCCGCGGGAACGGCGGTACGGGTCGAAGTCCCCGGGGAGTCCGCCCCGAACGTTCCAAAGGAGGTAGGGCGCTACGAGGCGGGCGTATCGGCGACGGGCGATTCTCTTCGCGCGGCGGAGTCGTTCTCCGAACATTTACGACCTAATCGACTACGTCGATTCGGGTCGCGCCGCTGCGCCATCGGGACGAGAGAAGGAGAACGAGTAGAAAAAGGTAAGGAGGAAAGGGTTCGCCTTCGCCGCGCGGAGCGGCCTAGAGCCCGAGCTTGCTCTTTAGGCGGAAGTAGACGTAGCGGTCGAAGTTCCCGCCCGCTTCCTCGTACTTCTTGATTTCCGCGACCGCGGTCTTCTCGACGTAGACGCCGCGCCCGACGAGCGGTTGGGCCATCTCGGACTCGCGGGGGTTCTCGGGCCGGTCCTTCCAGACCGTCCGGACGAACTCGCCGAAGTTCGAGCCGAGCTTCGCCCGGTCCATGACCTTCGGGAGGTCGGCCTTCGGGACGTAGACGAGGACGACTACCTGTTTGCCGTCCTTCGAGACCCGGTCCTCGAGGACCCGACTGCGGACCTTCGGGGCCTTCTTCTCCCCGGCGGCCTTCGGCGCTTTCGGCTTCTTCTCCTTCGGCTTCGGCGGAGTCGCCTTCTTCTCTTCTGCGGGCATGGTTTTTTTCGGAGCCTCGGACGGAGGTTCTACTGTAAAGTGAGACTGAAGGTGATACAAGAACGTATCCCTCTCTTCGGGAAGGACGAATCCGGTCCCGCAGACGGCGCATCGAGCGGTCTCCGGCGCGAGCTTCTCGACGAAGTAGGCGCTTACGGGAACGCCCTCGAAGTGGTAGTCGGGATGGCTATGCTCGGGCCCGAACGCCCCGCAGATACCGCACCGCATCGACTTCCCGCCGTCTCTATCGGGGCTCCTACGCCTCATCGAGCTTCTCTTCGATATAGAGCGCGGCGAGCCCGGTCATCGAGCGGCTCTGCGCCCGAGCCCTCGTCTTTAGCTTCTCGTAGCTCGCCGGGACGAGGTAGACGGTAATCGACTTGCTCTTCTTCTCCGAGGCGTCCTTAAGCGGTTGCGGCATCGATAGGCTCCTCCCGGACCTTCGCCTTAAACGGAGGGGGCGGCGCGTCCCGCCACATCGAACAACCGTGGTCCGCGTTCGGGTCGAACGGGTCGATTAGCGAGTCAGACGTCCCGCATAGTTCCCAACCGTGAATCGGGCAGAGATGAAGGTAACGCTTTACCTTCGCGGGCTCGGGCATCAGACGAGCCTAAAGGCTACGAGGACCGCGAGCGTTCCGGCGACGCCGAGCACGAACCCGAAGAGGATAAGGAACCACGGTTCGTCCGTCATCGTCCCCCGATTACCGTCCTAGTATAAGTAAAGTTACGCCTAGGGCCGGCCGACCGCGACTCGGCCCGGCGGAGCCTAGTATTCTATTAAATATACTAGGACGCCGTTAGCCTTCGATGCGTTTCCTCCTCGCGGACGAACCGGGAGAGCGGGGTTGAGCGACCTTCTCCTTCTGCTCCTGATTATCGCCGCCGTAGCCGGCTTCGTCGTCGGCGTCTTCTTCCTCGTCGTCTGGTGGCTCGAGGACCTAGACCGCTACGTCTACGAACAGATGCAGAGCGGCGACTGGCCGTGGGACGACTACCCGTGAAGGTAGCTATCGCCGTCCTCGACTACCTCCCCTCGGTCGGGGGAAGCGTACGGGTCGTTCAGCTCCTCGCCGAGGGCGTAGCGAAACGGGGGAACGAGGTAACGGTCGTAACCCGGGAGAAGACCGGGTGCCCTACCGAGGAATCTATCGGAGGCGTCCGCGTACTCCGAATCCCGATGCGGCATCTCGCCGGGTACCGGCTCCCGAAGGGATACCTCCGGACGCTACGGACCCTCGACGCCGACGTCTTCCACGTTCACGGGAACCGAATCTGGAACGTCGACTACTACCTCCCCTTCGCGGGCTCGTTCGACTGGCCGCAGGTCATTACGCCCCATGGGTTCTACCACTACTGGATGCGCTCGGGCCCCGTCCGCTACCTCTACTATAACCAGTACTTCTCGCGGCGTATCCGAAAGTTCGACCGGTACGTCGCGCTAACGGCCGGCGAGGCGAACCACGTCCTTAGCTGGCGGTACCCTCCCGAACGACTCTCGGTAATCCCGAACGGTATCGAGGTCGAGGAGTTCGATACGCCGCCGTACCTCGACACGAAGATTACGCGGGAATGGCTCGGCCTCCGAACGAAGAAGGTCGCCGTCTACGTCGGCGGGTTCTGGGATAACAAGCGGGTCGACCGGCTTATCGAAGCTATCGCCCGAACGAACGGCGAGTGGGGGCTCGTCGAAATCGGTAACGACCGTCCGGGGCACCCGTACGACCGAGAGCACTGCCTCGCCCTTACCCGGTCCCTCGGGACCCGAGCGGTATTCCTCCGCGAACTAAGCCGGAGCGCGCTCCTCGATATCTTCCACGCCGCCGACGCCTACGTTCAGGGAAGCGCCTTCGAGGGCTTCGGGATTACCCTCCTCGAGGCGATGGCCGCCGACCTCCCCTTCGTAGCGTTCGACTCCGGAGCCGCCCGGGAGCTAGCGGCGACCGGGGCCGGTCGGGTCGTCGCTACCCCCGAGGAGATGGCCCGCGCGCTCGGCGATATCCCGAGCTGGTATACCCCGGGGACCGGTAGGAAGGCCGTTACGAACTGGACGGCCGAGAAGATGGTCGACCGTCACGTCGCGCTTTACGAATCGATTCGGAAAGAGCGATGAGGATACTCCGGATTAACGGTTGGGAAGGACCGACGTACGGCGGAGCCGAGACCTATATCCAGCGGCTTTCGGCGACGCTTAACGCCCGAGGGCATACGGACGTCGTAGCGTCTATCGTGACCGCGCCTCCCCCTCCGAGCCTCGGCCCGATGCGGACGTTCCTCCTCTCCCCGTCGGAACGAATCCGCGCGCTAAAGGCCCGTCTCGGCTACGGTACTCGCGGCCTCGAGGAATGGCTCGAGTCGCTCGCCGGGGAGGTCCGGCCCGACGTTATCCATCTACATCATCTCCGGCATAGCTTCCTCGACCTCGCCCCGTGGATAGCGAGACGGAAGGAGCCGGTCGTCTTTACGGCCCACGATACCGAGCTAGTCTGCCCCGTCGCTACGCTAACGCTCCCGGACGGAACGTCCTGCCCGGGCGGTATCTTAGACCGTTGCGCTACGACCGGTTGCCCGGTCGGTCGGGGTCTCGCGCTCCAGCTCCTCAAGCGAATGGCCTTCGATACCTGTATCAAGCCCCGCGTCCGCTCGTATATCTGCGTTAGCGAAGCGACCCGGAAGGTCTTCGACGACCTCGGGTACCGCCCGACGACCCTCCTCCGACCGATGGTCCCGGTTCCGGACTCGCCCGCCCCTCCGGCGACGACCCCGTTTACCGTCGGCTATCTTGGTCGGCTCGAGAGGCAGAAGGGTATCGGCGTCCTTCTCGACGCCTTCGCCCTTCTTCGGAAGACGCTCCCGAGCGCCCGGTTACGGCTCGCCGGCTCCGGTCCGTTCCCGATTCCCCCGACCGAGAACGTAACCCTCGACGGGTGGGTTACGGACCGGCGGGAATGGTTCTCGGGAATCCACGTCCTCGCCGTCCCCTCGCTCCCGTGGGAGAATCTCGGTAACTCGCCTATCGAGGCGCTCGGCTACGGGGTCCCGACCATCGTAACGGATGCCGGCGGGCTCCCCGAGACGGTCGGGAAGTTCGGTACGGTCGTACCGCCCGGGAACCCCGAGTCGCTCGCCTCGGCGCTTACGGTCGTCGCCGGCTCCTATAACGACGAACGGGCCCTCGCCCTCGAAGGACGCGAGTGGGTCCGGGAGGAGTTCTCGACCGAGAAGCACGTCGAGCGGCTCTTCGGAATCTACTCGGCCGCTATCGCGGGCCCGAGAGACCGCTAAGGTACTCCCTTACCGTCGTCTTCGCCTCGGTCCCGAGGACCCCGGTCGTAAACGAATCGTCTATCGAAAGAGAGGTCTCGGCGACCTCGCCGACCCTCGGGTTCCCCGTCGGGAAGAGGTTAGAGGTCGACTCCGTCGCCTCGAGGACTACCTTCGCTACGGCGTTCACCGAGAGGTTCTGCGGGCCGGCGAGGATATACGTCGGGACGGTCGATATCCCGTCCTTCCGTTCCGCCTTCCGAATCGCGCGGAGCCATAGCTCGACCGCGTCGCCGATATAGAGGTAGTTCCGGACCTGCTCGCCCGTACCGTAGACCGGAAGGTTCATCCCGGACCCGGCGAGGTCGTAGAACTTATCGACGAGCGTCCCCTTCGCGACCCAACGGGGCAGGCCGGCCTCCTGCCCGTTCGCGAGGTACCGGCCAAAGACGTTCGTCATCCGGAGGATAGCTCCCCCGGGGCCGCCGCGCCCGAGCGTCTCCCGGAGTATCGTCTCGCCGAGGAGCTTCTGCTCGGCGTACGGCGAGACCGGGCGGGGCTCGGTACGCTCGGTTACGGTAAGCCCGTTCGTCGGGCCGACGACCGCGAACGAACTCGCGAAGAGGACCGGGATACCGATTTCCTTCGCGAGCGTAGCGATACGCCGCGTCGAGTCGACGTTCGTCGCGAGCGCCGCCCCTCGGTCCTTCGCGACCCGTTCGATGCCGGAGACCGCCGCGAGATGTACGATAAGGCCGCAGGGTCGGAGGATACGCTCGAGGTCCCCGTTCCGAATATCTACGGACGGATGGTCGTCCCCGAGGAAGCCCGCGCAGGCCCGAACGGGGCCCGTATGGTTATCGACTACGATGACCCGACTCCTAAGCGCCGAGAGCCGCCGAACGAGAAGCCCGCCGATATACCCGCACCCGCCGGTAATCCCTATCGGTTCGTTCATATCCCCCCTTTCCTCGCTATCTCGACGTGCCTCGCCGCGACGACCCGGCTATCGAACTTCTCGACGGCGAGCCATCGCGCCGCGGCGCCGATATGCCTCTGCTCGACCCCGTAGTGGACGAGGTCCCCTAGCCGACGAGAGAACTCGCCGACGTCGACCGCCCCGTCCTTTAGCGGGACGCGGAACCCGCTAACGCCCGGAATAACGGAGTCGGCGAGACCGCCCGCATCGGTCGCTACGACCGGAAGCCCGCAGGCCATCGCCTCGACCGCCGCCATCCCGAACGGCTCGTCGAGGCTCGGCTGGACGTAGATATCGAACCGTCCGTAGTACGCGGGTAGCTCCTCCTCGGGGACGACCGAACCGTCGAAGACGACCCGAGAACCTAGGCCTAATTCGTTCGCTACGGCCCTAAGCCGCTCGTACAACGGCCCCCGGCCCTTCAGGGTTAGCTCCGCCCCCTTTATCCCCGCGAACGCCCGGAGGAGGGGTTCCTGTCCCTTCTGCGGCTCGAACCGCCCGACCGAGAGGATACGTACGGGACCGGTCGGAGGCGGAGGACGCTCCGGGGGACGAAATAGGCGGGTATCCACGCAAGCCGGAATGTAAGCAAGTTTACTTTCCGGCACTCCGATACGCCGATGGAACTCGACCGACGCGGTCGAGTGGCAGGTTACCGCTACCGAATCGTCCCAAAGGTCGGCGTTCCCCGTCCGGTCGCCGAGCTTATGGAGGACCGACCGGATAGGACCGGCAAAGTACCCGGCGCGTTCCGAGGTAACCTCGAAGGGGATTCCCCAGAGCCGGAAAGCCGTACCGAACGCCCGGCTTAACGGCCTCCAATCCTCCGCGATAATACCGAAGTCCCACTTCTCGGGTCTCGTCGGGTTAAGAAGGCCCCGGGCGAGAAGCGGCTCCCGATACGGTTTCCAAGCGTGGAGCCGGATAATCTCGATACCGTCGGCCTCGGTCGAACGGACCGCCGACCCGACGGACGTACGAACGGCTTGGTCCGTCGTAAGGACCGTTACCCCGTACCCGAGGTCGCGGAGGCCCATCGCGAGGAACCGCTCGGGAAGGTAGAGGTCGGTCGGGAACGTCGGCGTCGCGATAACGAACCTTAAGGCCCCCACGAACGGACCTCCCGGCGAATCGCCCAGTAGATTAGGAAGAGCGCTACCGCCGCGGGTATAGCGATAATCGGAAGGGCCCACCAGTCCATTACCCCGCCTCCCGGAGACGTTCGTAGACCGCGAGATGCTCCGCGACGACCTTTGGCCAAGCGAACCGGCGGCGCGCCTCGGTACGCGCCTGCGCTCCCATCGAACGCCGAAGGAAATCGTCCGCGAGGAGCATCGACGCCTTCTCTCGCATCTTCTCGACGAAGACCAGTTCGTCGCCGTCGTAGAGCGACCAGCCGGTCTTATCGTTCTCGACGACCCAATCGACCGCCGACCCCCCGATGACCGGGAGGCCCGAGGCGAGCGCCTCGAGGACGGTCGCCGAGAGTATCTCGACCGCGCTCGGGTGGATAAGGAAGTCACTCTCGGCGTAGAGGCGAAGAAGATAGTCCTTCGGTATCTCCCCGAGGAGGGAGACGTCCTCCCCGCCGGCCCGTAGGACCTCGTACGCGTAGTGGGTCGAGGGCATCGGCCCGGCGATACGGAGGTGTATCCCGAGGCCCTTTAACGCTCGCGCCGCGAGATGCCACCGCTTTAGCGGAAGTACGACCCCGACCCCTAGCGCGTAACGCCCCGTACGGCGCTCCGGGACGGGCCGGAACCGCTCGGAGTCGACGCCGAAGGGAATCACGCTTACCGGAGGGAGCGGGGGCTTTACGGTCTTCGCCATCGTCTTCGCGAGGGTCGGCGTAAGGGCTACGACGGCGCTCGCCCGCCGGACGGCCCTCCGTTCGAGATAGTAGCCCCAATCGTGCGTTAGCTTCTCCCGGTAGAACCAATGCCTCGAGTGCGACGTATAGACGAACGGGTATCCCTTGCCGGCGAGACGGTTCGCGACGACCGGGGTATTCGCGTGGAGGACGTCGTAGTCGAGCTTACGGAGAAGCCGCGGTAGCTCGAAGGCGAACGGATACTCGTCCCGCATCCTCTTCTTCCGGACGCGGTTTACGACCGTCGCTTCGTGCCCCGCGGCGACGAGCGCCGCTTGGAAATCGGCGAGGATACGCTCGACCGCCCCGTACCCGGTCGGGGGGATAGGTTGAACGCCCCCGCCGATTAGGACGACCTTCATCCCTTCCCCCGCGAGCGCCAGTAAGCTCGGAGCCCGTCCCGTACGAGGTACGGCTGATGACGGCGGAGAACGATTCGGCGATAGGCCCTCCACTCCGTGGCGGTCGGCTTCCGTCCCCCCGAACGGGCGAGGGCGATAGGATTCGTCGCGGCCATATCATCCCGTAAGTAGCGAGCGAGCGGCGAGAGCCCGATACGCTCGAGGTACGGGACGAACGACATCCAGCGCTCGAGGTCCGAACCGGTAGCGCGGCCGTCGGAGGAATGGGTAACGTTCGTATGGAACCGGTAGTACGATAGCGGCTCGGGCGAGAAGAGAACGTTCCCGGCGCTGACCGCGGAGAGGAGAAAGAAGGCGTCGTGGAAGGCGTTGAGCTTCGGTAGGATTCCCCGGACCCGCTCGAGGACTTCCCGTCGGAGCGAGTAGGTCGAGTTATTCAGGTACGAATGACGGACGAGCCAAGCGTAGTCGGAACGGGCGTTCGCTTCGAAGCCGACGATACGATGGCCGGAGTATATCGGGTGCGTCCGGTCCCAACCCGGTACCGGGGTCGCGAGGTCCTCTCCGACCGCGACGTACCGGTGCCGATAGCCGACGATATTCAGGTCTATAAGGTCCGGGTCCGAGAAGGTCGCCCGTACCTGCGCGACCTTCTCCGGCGCGAACGTATCGTCGTCGTCGAGGAACGAGACTACGTCCGCCGTCGTCGCGTCGAGCCCGGCGAGATACGCCTCGCCCGCCGTCGTCCCGACGGGAACCTCGATAATCCGGGTCGCCCGTTCGCGATAGTACGGGTCGGTCGAGGCCCGTCCCGGCGTCTTAACGAGAACGACCTCGTCCGGTTTATCGGTCTGTACCGCGAGCGAGAAGAAGGCGTCCGGGAGGTACTTCTCCCGCTCGTAGGCGGTAACGATAACCGCGACCTTCATCGCCCTCCCGCCGGCTTAACGAGTACCCCGAAGACGGAACGGGCCGAGACGAGCGTGGCCGGCCGGACCCTAACAGAGCGGGCGAAATCGATGAAGGCGAAGTTACTCTCGACGTCGTCGGAGAGGAGGAGCCCTCCGTCCGGTAGTCCCGGCCACGCGAGCCAGTACTCTCGGAGCATATTCGCGTAGGTATGTAGCGAATCGTGGAAGAAGAGGTCGAACCGCGAGGGAGTATCGAAGACGCCGCGGACGAGGTCCCAACGGCCTTTCCGAAGCTCGACGGGAACGAGTCGGCCGGTATCCGGCGCCGGGTCGAAGCTCGTTAGAAAACCCCCGTCCCCGGGATGCTCGACCTCGTTCGCCGCGAGGGCCGAGAGGATAGCGTAGGACGAGAACCCGTTCGCGACCCCGGTCTCGAGTACGTACGTCGGCCGCCGGCTCCGGGCGATAGCGTAGAGGACCGAAGCCGCACCCCGGGCTACGGCCCACCGACCGGAGAACGGAAGCCCCTCGACCCGGACATACGGGTTCTGCTTGAGCGCCGTCTCAAGCTCGGTATCGTAGGACCGAGCCGCTCCTTCCGGGATACCGAGCGACGCGAGGAACTCGTATCGGTCGGTCGTCTGAACTCCGCCCCACTCGACTATCTCTCCGAGACAGGGACGGAGCGCGGGACGGAGGAACCGTTCGAGCCCCCAACGAATATGCTTCGCGAGGTCGTATCCCACCGTACCCTCCCCCGGACCTAGAGCGGGGCCACCTTCGCCGAGGAGGGAACGCAGTCGAACCGATGCCAGAACCGTATCCCGTCGGTCGACGCGACGATTCCTTTTCGCATTAGCCGTTCGCAGATACAACAGAGGACGCTTTCCTCGAGCTTTACGAACCACGGCATTAACGCGCCGCCTCCTTCGGGAACGTCTTCGCGAGGACCTTCCACGCTTCGTCGGCCCAGAGGCTCATAACCGTACCTAGAGAGTTCGTCCGGAGGAAGTCCCGGACGACCTGCTCGCGGTCTTCGGCGTTCCCCCGGTGCTTCGGGCAGTAGCGTATCTCGACGTCCCCCGATATATTCGAGTACAGGGTCGACCCGGTCTTCCAGCCTCGGGTCCAGACTTGGCACTTGTAACAGGGCTTATCGAGCGCGGGGAGCGGGCCGACGGAGAAAGGGTGGTCCGTCGGGCGGAGATGCTCCCACGAACCGTCCCCATCGTAGACGTCGAGCGCGTTCGGAAGGCGGTACTCGCCGGGCTCGCCGCACTGGGCGCATCGTCGCTCGGGGCCGGTCATGATATCCTCGTCCCGAGACGGAGCCCGGGTATCCTCTTCCGAAGCCTATCGAAGGTCGCGCGGAAGTTCCGCTCGACGATTTCCTCAGCGCGCTTTCGGTCCTCGTCGGTAAGCGGGGAGAACCCGTTACAGAGAAAGCAGTTCCGGCAGGGACCAATGTAGCCCCAGTGGTTCGGTCGGCCGCAACCACATCCCTCGCACGTAGCGAGGAGGAAGGAGGTCTCGGGGTCAGTCATGGCTCCGTCTCCGAGAGTTCGAGAGCGGCTTCGGCGGTCGCCCCCCTACGGAGGCGGGTCCGGTAGCACCGCTCGCAGACGGCGATAAGCATACCCTCGTAGACGATTACGTAGAGCGGCTCGACCGCGGCGAGATGTCGGCAGTCCCGGAAGCCGCACTCGCGGAGCGCGCCGAGGGAGGTCGCGAGACGGACCCCCTGTAACCGAGCGCCGTGGAACCTCGTTACGAGCGGAGTACTCATCGTCCCTTCGTCTCCTTCGGCGGTCGGTACCGGTGGCAGTTAAAGTAGCCGACCCGCTGTCTCGGCTCGTCCGAGTGGATTAGGGCGTCCTCGGGCTGGCCGCAGATTTCCTGCGGCGTCCGTGTCCGGGAAACGAACACGCAGGGCCGAGAATCGCTCACGGGGCCGGTTCCCCCCATCCGAGAAGGATAGTCCGCTTTAGGTCGTTCCAATGCTCCTCGCAGAGTACGACCCTTACGCCCGTACTAAGCTCGGTCTGCTTCTCCTCGTCGTAAACGCGAACGAGGTACGCCTTCGCCGGAACCTTCGCGCCCTTATGCTCGGATAGCCGGCAGTAGCGGGTCATCGCTCGGCCGCCCCTACCGGCTTCGGCTCGGGAACGAAGACCTCGACCCACCCTTTACACTGCTGGCTACAGTAGCCCTTCTGCTCGCCGAACTTCTTCTGCGCTTGGAGGCGGGCGACGAGGTTCCGATGGGGGCACTCCTTACTCACGGCTCCCCCTTCGGCGGCTCGACGCGGACGAACTCCGGGTTCGAGTAGACCCTCTCCCCGTCGAGCGAGAGGCAGGACTTCGGCGAGATACCGGACGGGAGCGGGAGGACCTCCGTTTCCCAGACGACGCGCTTCGTCCCGGCGCGCGAGTCTATCTCGTAGACCCGGACCTTCGTTCCGGGCGGATACCACTGCCCGTAGCTCTTCGCCATCGAGAGGCTCTTTACCGTCCCCCGGTCCCGCGACTCGTACCACTCGCCGTTCGGTTTTAGGTTCGCGAAGAGGTAACCGACTCCCGGCTTATACGGCGGGTCCCGAATCCGGTTCGGGGTCATACCGGCCTCTGGACGTGAAGCTCCCGGCACTTCTCGTCGTACCGGGCCTCGTCGCGCGGCGTTAGGTCCCAAAGGAGGTCCTCGAGGTCGGGGATACTCCGGAGGAACTCGGCTTTGCTCTTCGTCCGAAGGAGGTGCTCGAACTTCCGTCGGGCGGTAAAATAGGCCCCGACCATATAGGCCCCGACTATCGTTACGATAGGCCCGACGATTACGAAGACGAGACTAAAGTTCCAGACCGAGGTATCCGTCGCTGAGTTTACGAGGGGGAACGGGGGAAGGAGCGCGAGCGGGGTAAACGCTCCGACCGCGAGGATAGTAAGGAGCGCTCCGACCGCGAGAACGAATATCGAGACCCCGCCACGGTAGGTCCTCGCGGCGAGGCGGAGCCGGTGACCGAGCCTCTTCGTCGGGTCTCTCATCGTAGTCCTACCTTCGCGTCGACCGGCTTCTTTCGGACGCCCTTCGGAACGTCGACCATCTTTACGAGCGGTTGGGTCTGGACGACGTACTGCGGGAAGCCGGTCGCCGGGTCGTTCCCGGTCTTATAGATGTTCGCGATGCCGGTCCGAACCTCGATAACGACGCCGTCCGAGAGGCGGAGACGGACCTTCGCGTCCCCGCTAACGATAGTATAGTCCATCAGCTCGGCGGTCGCGAGGTCGGGAGGGGTACTCATCGTTACCTCTTCTCCGGGATAAGGGCGAGCTTCCGCATCGCGGCGAGCCAGCTCCGTACCTCGGGGTCCGAGAGGAGGCTCCGAATCGCGTAGATATCGAAGGAGTGGCCGGTAATCGGGTCGGACCCCTCCTCCGCGTGGACGACGATACTCCCGAGCTTACAGAGGAGGCTCGTAGTCGGCTTAAGCGGCTCGACGACCGCTACGTCCGCGACCGTCGCCGGCGGGCCCCGCGGGGGCGGAACGTACCGCTTCGACCCCTTCGGCGGGTTCTTCACCGTCCTACCCCCCGGTAGTACTCCCGCCGCGCCTGCTCGTTCTCGGTCTCCGCCTCTATCTTCCGGGTCTCGGCCTTAATCTTCTCGGCCTCGGCGCGGAAAGTCGCTTCCCGCTCCTCGGAGAACCCGGGATACGTTAGCGTCCCGAGAAAGATAGCGAACGAGATGAACGCCGCCGCGACGAGCCAGATAGACCAGCCGTAATGGTAGCCGATAACGAGGCAACCGAGGAAGACGAGCGCCGCGGAGAACGGGCTTAGGTCGGTCATCGTTCCCGGGAAGGACGACCTAGTATAAGTAACGTATCGGCTAACGATTCACCCGGGAACCGTCGGGACGGGGGCGCTTACCTTCGTCGGCTCGACCTTCCGCCAAGCGCCTCCGCGGAGGCTTAGCATCGCCCCGCAGGTACATCGCTTTCCGGAGCCGGCGAAGCTCCAAAGGTAGACGTCCCACTTCGTCCCGCAGAAGGGGCAGAAGACCTCGAGGGTCGAGTGGCCGTGGACTCCCCGATAATAACCCGTTGTATAGGGACGGAGTTCGTAGAGGGCGCCGTCGTACCGCTTGAAGATGGTAGGCTCGTCGGTCACCGGAAGTACCGTCTCCCGCATCGCCGACAAATATAGCCGACGGACATATCGAACGGGGCGAGCCATGGGTTCCGCTTCGAGCCCTCCCGCCCGTCGTCGACCGGCGAGTGGAAACCGAGGAGGCAGAGGAGCGCCCCGAATCCGCTCATCGGCCCCCGTCCCTCGCTCGGGCCCGGTGCGCTAAACCGTGCGAGATAGCGCCGGAAAGAACGAACCCCTGACGAGGGCCCGAGAGATACCACGTACGCGGGCAACCCGGAACGACGCAACGAACCTCCCGCTGAAGAGGGAAGTCCTGCGTTACCCAGACGAGAATCCCCCGGTTGACGTACTCGACCCATCCCCCTTCGCTCATTCGAGCGCGCTCCTCGGGTAGCATAGCGAGGCGTCATGGACCCAGTTGGCTCCGTGGTGGCACCGGGGGCAGTTACCGTTCTCGTCTACCGCGATGGTATACTCGTTTCCTTCCGCATCCGTAACCTGCTTAAGCGGCATCGGTCAGATTCCTACGGGAAGCGCGTACGGCGCCCCTCCGTACTTCTCGAGGAGGGCCTTTAGGCGGTCGACTAACTCAGGTCGAGGGTCTTCCTCCTCGATTATCGGGTCGCGGTCGAGCGAGTCGTGTATCTCGACGAGCGCGTCGGCGATAGTCGACCGGTCTAGTACGCTAAGTTTCATCGGTCCTGATTCCCCGGGAGCGGTACTGGCCGCTCCCCCGACTTTACGTCCGGGGTAAAGCATCTCTTATGAATTACGATGACCCCGAGGTCCGGCCGCCTCTTCGCGCCCATCAGGTCCCAGACCTCCCGCCCGATTCGGTCGCCGCAGATACCGCAGGGGTCGTCCGGCCGGACCCACTCGAGAATCTCGCTCATCGGCGCGCCTTCCGTTCGGCGGCGAGGAGGCGCTCGTGCCGCTTCGCCTCTCGCCGGTTATGCTCCTTCGCCGCCGCCCCTGCGTCCTCGGGGTTCGAGTACCCGGAGTCGAAGTACTGGAGGTCCGGCTCCTTCTTCTGCGCTTCCTCGCAGGTCGCGCACTCCCACCCGTAGTTATACTCGACGGTAACCCGCGCGACCTTGAACGTCATCGCTCCTCCATAATCGCGAGAGCCCGTCTCGCCCAGATACGGTCGTGCTCCTTTAGCTCCTCCGAGAGTTCCCCGTAGGGTACCCAGTTCGGCCTCCACTTCGCTACGAGCCAGTCCGGGATACGACCGCTCGAAACGAGGTTACGGGTCCAGTAGCACCATTGTTCGTGCTCGAGCGCGGCGAGCTTCTCGAGACGAGCGGCGCGCTCTTTCTTCCGCTCCGCTTCCCAATCGATTTTCGGAGCGCTCGCTACCGCCTCCGCCTGTTGGCGGAGAAGGATTCCCCGAAGGCTATCGGCCGGAGGAAGGGTAACCGTTACCTCGGACCCGAAGGGCCCGGGGAACGTAACTTTCTCGTCCTTCCCGTTCTCGTCCGGCTCGTCTTCGCTCATCGCTTCTTCTTCTCGACGAGGTCGACCGCGAGACGGGTCATCTCTTCCCATGGGACGTGGAAGACGACGTAGTGCCACTTCCCTCCGACCTGAACCTCGACGAAGAGGTCGCGGGCGGCCATCTCCGTAGAAATCTGGACGGGCGTCTCCCCGAGCTTCCCCTTCCCGATATGCTCGCGGAGGAAGTACTCGCCCTCGCGTAGCTCCCCGACGAGGGCGAGCGACTCGGTCTTCGCGACGACGGTCACGGCTTCCCTCCGAGGAGCTTCTTCTTGAACGTAAGGGTCAGCGTATAGCCCTCGCCGGGCTTCGGCGTCCCCTTCTCGGAGCCATGCGAATGGACCTTCCGCCAACTCGACTCGCCCCGGGACCAGCAGACCGCTAGGTGGTGGAGGACCTCGGCCCTCGTCCGGCCGGCGAGACTCCCGCAGGAGTTATGCCAGTACTCGGTCTTCCCATCGAAGACCCAATCCTTCGCCTTCGACCGTCCCCGTTTCGGCATGGTCGGTCGGGCTACGGCGTTCCTAGTATAAGTAACGTAGGCGAACGGGCCCCCGCTACGACCAGCCGTCGTGCGGCGGCCCGTACCGGTCGTCGTCCAGCGTCTCGAAGAACCGGATAACGAGATAGAGCGCGACCCCCGAAAGAACCGCGACCGCGAGAACGGCGAGGCCGAGTTCCTCGAGACCGTTCATCCCCCGGTCTCCTCCTCGCCGAGGACCCGATAGGGCTTCCTTAGCTTAACGTAGATTACATCCGGTATCCCGAGCTTTAGCCGGTAGAGGGCGCGAAGGAACGACGGCGCGTATCTCCGGAAATGCCAGACGTTTAGCCAGCCACCTTCCCATGAACGGGTAAGACGAACCGGCTCCGATAGTTCGAACCGGGGTATACAGTTATGGAGGTCGGGCTCGAGGAACCGGTCGTCCCCGAGCAGCCAGCCGAAGGACCGCTCGTTATAGAAGCGAACGTGGAGAGGGTTCCCGCAACCCCCCCAACCGCGGAAATGGGGAACGTCGAACTCCCAGACCCCCCCGGGCTTTAGGAGCCGGTAGACCTCCCGGGCGACTACGAATATCGGGTCGTCCCGTTGTCGGACCCCGGCCCCCCGTAGCGGTAGATGCTCGAGGACCTGGTGCATGACGATACTATCCCAACCGCCGGGGACGGGCTCGCCGTTCGCCCCGGTCCACGGCGCCTTCGTAATATCGCAGACGATATCCGCGTTCGGCCCCGGCTCGACGTCGAGGCCGACGTCCCCGTCCTTTCGGCTCCCGCAGCCTACGTCGAGCCTCATCCCTCCTCCTCCCTATCGAGGAACCAATCCGCTACCCTCCGCCCGTAGAGCGCGATGAGCCAGACGACGGCGACCGCCCCGGCCGCCGCCGCTCCTATCCCGAGAACGACCGCGAGCGCGTCCGTACGCCTACCCCTCCGGGCCGTAGACCGATAGCTCGAACCAGCCGGCGTGGTTCGCGGACCGGAACGCGAGAGCGAAGACGACCCCCGCGTAGATTATGCAGGCGAACCCAACCCCGTCGAGGACGTAGAGGAGAGGGACCGGGGTCGCGGACGAAACGACGAGCCCAATGCTGAGAAGCCCGATAGCGAAGAGATACGTCGCGGTCCCGAGACGCCTAGTCCAGTACGAGAGGCCCGCCCTCGTTAGCCCCGCCTTCTCCGAGAACCGGATATCCTCGACGAGCGCGTTCGCGACCCGATACCGGAACCCGAGCTTCTTTACGGCTACGTCCCGTTCCGCCGCCGTCCCGACCCAGACCTTCTTCATTTTCCTTTACCCCTCTCTCGCGAGAATACTCCGGACGAACGCGATATCGACGAGCCGGAGCCAGACGTAGAGAATCGCCGCTCCGATAAGAACCCCGAACGGGACCTCTACGACCGATAGGAACGATGGCGCTCCGAACGCGACGAGCGTTAGGATGATAGTCGTTAGCCCCGCGACGAGCGCTAGGATACCGGCGACCGGAGTTACCTTCCGGTAGCCTCGGACCAACGGCGGGACCTCTACGAACTTCGGGCAGACCTTCGAATCAGGACAGAGCCAGCATCCCGGTCGACCGGCGCCGACGGGGGCGTGCGTAAGACGGCCCGAATCCGTAGACGGATGGCCGCATCGTAGACATTCGGATATCATATCGCCCCGAAATAGACGAAGAGGGCTAGCCCGAGCCCGATGAAGAAGACGCCGAGCCCTACGAGGATAGCGACGTTCCGCTGGAGCGGCGGTCGCGGCGCGTCCGGGTTCGGGGTACGCTGGCGTCTAGCGTAGTTCCGAAATCGGGGGCGGCCGTCTCCACTCATCGAACTCCCTAATCGCCGTCTCTACCCGACCGAACGGGTTCCTCGTATAAGTAAACTAACTAACGGCGTTAGATAGGGAGCCCGGGGAGGACCCCGCTAACGAAGAGGTCCCAAGCGGCGTGGAACCCGGTAGAGCCCCCGTAGCCCGAGTTAATCGCTACGACCGCTCCGCTACGGGTCTTGACCCGGAAGACGAACGAGTAGATGAACCAGAGGACGACCCCGAGGATAGCGACCTCGATAAGCCCGGTAGCTACGACGATTAGGGATTCGCTCGAGTAGCTAACGAGGTACGCGGCGAAGTGGTATCCCGAGAAGAGGACGACCGACCCGAGTATCCAAGAGTTCAGGAGCCGCGGTAGAACGACGCGGAAGAGGAGTTCCTCGGCGGGCGCGACGAAGAGACTGATAAAGACGAGGGTCTGGATACGGTCCGTCCCGGTAAGGGCGGCGACCCCGGGACCGCCCGGATAGATTAACGAGAGGGCGAGCCACGAAACGAACGTCCAAAGACCGTAGTTAATCAGGAACCGGGAGACGTCCTTATACTTCGGGACGAGGCTAAGGTCGGTCGTATAGCCAATAAGAATCATCGAGAAGAGCATCGTAATCAGGTAGAAGAGCATCTGATTACTGTACCCCGACCACGAGCCCGGAAGGATAGGGCTCGAGCCGTTCGTATTCGTAACGACGACCGTACCGAGCCAGACGAAGGCTTGCGTCGCGAAGAGCGCCGCGACGATTCCGATGACCTTTACGTTCGGCGACGCGAGGGGTCCGAACGCCGGGACCTTTACCGGCCCGAACGCCGGTACCCGTGACCTTCTCGAGTCGACGACCGCCATCGTTCCTACCTAAAGAGGTAATACGCGACCCCGCAACCGATTACGAGAACGATGAGCCCGAACGTACCGGAGTACCGTTCCGCCGACGCTACCTTATTCCGGCGCGGCGCGAGCCACATCGCCGCAAGCGTAGCCGCCCCGACGATGGCGAGGAAGATGAGGGTATCGCCGAACGTAATCGTATAGCCGAGAAGGTTCGTGCTCGAGGTCGTCGTAATGCTCCCGGACGGGGGCGCCGAGGGGAGGTTAAAGAGAATCGTAAACCTCGTCGTATTCCCCGAGGGCGTTAGGACGGCGAGCGGGAGAATCGTAATTACGTCCCCCGAGACGAGGAAGTTCGAACTCTTCAGGTAGTGCCCGTTCGCCGAGAGGTTCACGCTCGCCGGGTCTATCGTATACGAGATATTCAGCTCGATGATGTACATCCCGCCCCAGAGCGTATAGAACGTATTGACCCACGAACCCATCGCGAGGTACTTCGGCCCCGTATTCGGGTTCGACGAGTAGGACTTGATAACGATAACCGGCGTCGTCCCGCCGACCTGCGTCGGGTTCGGTCGGAAGCTAACGGAGAACTTGAAGTTCGAACCCGGCCCGAGCGACGGGACGCTGAGGTAGACGCCGTTCGTCGTAATCTGCGTATAGGGGTAGGTCGAGCCCCCGAGGTTCACGCTTACCGAGGAGTAGTTTACGGCGAGCGGGAGCGGGAAGGGTAGGTAGACGGTAGTCTGATTCAGCCAGACCCCGGCCGGCGCGCTAAGGACGAAGGACTCGCTCGTCGTATAGCCCGAGACCGACCAGGTCGAGGAGGCCGTACTCTGGTACTCGAGGGCTAACTGCGCCCAGAGATTTACCGCGTACGTCCCGTTCGCCGGCTCTCCGCCCCCGGGAGTAAAGGCGGCGGGAATCGATAGGTTAACCTGCATCGTCGAGGGCGGGTAGATAAGGAAGGTCCCGGTCCCGGTATTATTCAGGAGGACGTCCGTCCCCTGCGTAAGGACGACCATTGGCTCGAGGTAGCCGGCGACCGATACCTCGGTAGCGAGCGACTCGAACGTCAGGTCCGAATAGTTCGTGAAGTCGTAATAGAGCGGAGCGGAACCGAAGGTCGTATTGAACTCGCCGTAGCCGTTCTGCTCGAACGAGGCGCCGATAACCGTCTCGTAGCTCGTCGCGAGACCGATGACCTGCTCGTTCGGCGTCGATACCGCGGGGACGAGCGACGAGGTCTCCCGTAGACCGGTCGGGTTCGTTACCGGGGGCTTCGAGGGTTGCTGTTGCTCGAGGAGTACGTAGCCGACGCTAACGAGAACGAGCCCTACGGCGAGGAGGAGGACGCGGACCCATCGAATCGTTCGTTCGTGCCGGTGGTAGAACCCTTCGGCCCATCCGTAGATACCTCGTACTTCGCTCATACGAACAACTCCATCCCGACCGTTAGGAAGAGGACAATCACGGCGATGACGGATATCGGCGACGTCCGACGCATCCCGAACGTCAGGAAGAGGACGGCCCCGATAACGGCGACCGCGATATAGAGGAAGATACTCGCAGCCGTCAGCGCGTTCCCGTTCACGACTACGATAGTGCTCGAGAGTGGAGAGGGAGGATTGTAGACGAACGTAACCGCGAACGCTACCGTCGAGCCGTTCTTAACGACGACCGAACCCGGGTAGACGTAGAGGACGCTATTCCCGAGCCCGTACTCGCCCGTCGGCGTAAGTTTCGCTCCGTTCGCGGTCAGGTTTAGCTCGGTCGCTTCGTTCAGCCAGATAGCTTGGAGGGCGAACTCGTAGGTAAACGTAACCCCGCGAGTATTCGTCCAGCTTACGGCGGCGGAGTCGAGTCCGTTCGCGCCCGTCGTATACGCTCCGAGGTTCAGGACGACGACCTCCGATAGCGGGCTCGTTACGTTCGACGAGTTCTGGAACGGCAGCGAGGAGTTTAGACCCGGGCGCGGAACGACGGGCGGAGAGGTCGATATCGAGTACGGCGGGACGTATCCCGAGACGTTCGTCGAGAACGTGCTCTGCCCACCGACGTTCCAATCGGTCGTCGAGAAGCAGTAGTCGACCTTCGGCTCGAGCCCCGATAGGTACATCGTCGTCGAGCCCTGCCAATTCAGACCCTCGTTCGGGGAGTGGTACGTAACGTTCCAAGAAGCCTGAAGAACGAGCGATACCGATACCGGACCGCAGGGGATAGCGCCGTTCGAAGGAGAGTAGAATACCGTCACGTTCGTCAGGTTATAGAGATTGCAACCGAGACCGCAATAGGTATACGGTAGGCTAACCTCGACGACCGGGTCCTCCGCCGCATTCAGGTAGGTAATCTCCGGGGCCGGCGGGCCTCCTATCGTCGTCCCGTTATCGGTACCCGAACGGTTCCCCTGCCCGAAGATGTTCCAGAGGCTCGCGACGAAGCAGTAGGTCGTATCCTTAACGAGGTGGTAGACGTTCCAAGTGAACCCGCTAGTGCTCAGGTTAGGCCCGTACCCCTCGGCGACGGCCGAGAGACTAGTAGAGAGCGAGTGGCAGTTCGTTCCGTAGTAGAGCGTAGCGTTCGTATAGGGGTAGCTACCGGCCGAGGGAAGGGAAAGCCCGACGTCGAGTTCGTTACGGCTTAGGTTACCCGGGGTCGTTACCGAGACGATAGATGGAGCCGCCGGCGGGAAGCCGATTTGGAGTAGGTAGGTCGCATTGCTAAAGGTCTCCGCTGAGCAGTAACCGCCGTAGGAGTTGACCCAATGCGCGCATCCCACCATCAGCGTAACGAGTCCTTCGTTGTCGTAAGTTCCTCCTTGAAATGCGAACCCGTAGTCATGTGCCCCGATAGGATACGGAGGAACCGGTCCCTTAATCGGCACTTTCACGAGCCGTCCACCGGTGTAAGCGTACGAGAAGAGCCAGATATCGGTCTTCGTATTCAAACCGATGAAGAGCGCGCCGTACGTGGTCGGGCCGGATAGGTACGGACGGTCGGTGCGCGAATTCATCGTGAGTGAGAATGCCTGCGTCGTATTCGTCCAGGTCCCGGTAGAGTTCAGGATATAGAGGTAGGTGTCGTTTCCCGAGAGGAGCGCTTCATCGGGCGAGTCGTAGACGAGAACGCGAGGCGCGTAAATCGCCAGTCCAGCGAATCCCACTGAGGTATTCACGTCGTTAATCACGCCCGTGGTATCGATACTGAACCAGACAGCAAAGAGGCAACTGGATTCCTCGAAGGAGAAGTACGCGAGACCGCGAGCAGGGTCGTAGGCGGCTGATGTTCCTGTGCCACATCCATTCTGGTAGAAGGGACGTTTCGGGTATAACCATCCGTCTGGATACGTAACCTCCTTCCCCGAGAGGGTCGCGACAGAAGCAGAGCCGAAGTTCGGACCTACCGAAGGAGAAGAGAGGTCGACGTTAGAGGTGATAACTGTGAGCCAATCGGACTCATTGTCCACCTGATTCGGGTCGTAGCAGCCCGAGGTCGGGTACCCCGGACAACTCACGTTGTACCACGAAACGATGATGCTCAGGTTTCCCACCCCGAAAGTCACGTACGAAGGAACGTAGGTCACTGCGACCGAGTCTATCTCGCTAAAGCAGGTGTACTTACAGAGAGGCGGCGTATTAACTGCCGCATCGATGGTGCTATCGAGCGCACTACTCGTCCAGTTGTACCACGTTCCCCCATAGTAGAGCCAGAGAGTCCCGTCGTAGTTCAGGTACGACTCGTATGGGCCAGGAGTCGTATCGTACTGGTCGGGATTGACTTGAACGTAGCCGGGGGAGGCGGTGTCATAGAGATTCGCGGAGGCGGGTGGGAAGTAGAACGCAGTTCCGTTCGGCGCTCCGGGATTACACTCGCTCGCGTTCCTGTCGTTCCAGCTTCCGCAAAGGGTCGAGAAAATACCCGACGGGACGTCCGGTGCCGGTATCGGGCCGCCGACGTAACCGACCTCGGCCATGATATAGCTCGCGGAATACGACGGGGGCGGGTACGAAGTATACATCCAACCGGGCGGCGCGGTCGAACCTAGGTCGCTCTCGACGTACTCGTTCGCGTAGGAATTATCGGTAACTTCTACGGTCCATACGGGGGACGTAGTTCCCCACGTCGGGCTCCCTACCTCGGATATCGTAGCGAGCCCGATAGAACAGATAGGGGCCGAGACGCTAACTATCGGGTCGCTCCCGATGACCTCGGACCCGAACCCGATACCGTACCCTCCGCTCACCTCGTAGGCTACGATACTATCGTTTAGGACGGAGGCGCCGGTCCACGAGACGTTAATCGTATCGGGCTCGCTAAAGGGGACGGTCGCCTTCCAAGCGTAGAACGCATAGTTCACGCCGGCCGACCCGATATTCGAATCTGCGACGACCGAGTAGGTAGACCCTTCCGAATCGTTAACGACGAACGTAGCGAGGCTACCGTCGTTAATCGCGTTCGAGATTACGAGGATTTGGTCCCCGGTAACCGTATCGCCGGGAAACGAAAGATACTCCGGCGAGGCACCGATATAGGCGACCGCTACGACCTGCGTTACCGCCGGGTAGACGCATCCCGCCGAGGACAAGAGACCCGAAGAGGAACTACCGGGCGTCGGAGCGGAGGCCGAACGGGTAGCGGAGGAGGCCGGAACGAGTACCGTCGGGACGGCCATCGTAACGGCGAGGAGCGCGACGAGGACTACGAGGAACGACCGGGACGTCACTCGAACCCTCCCGTACCCTTACGGCGTTGGGTAAAGAAGAAGAGGCCCCCTAGCCCGCCGGCGATAACGATAATTACGAACGTCCAGAAGACGTTCGGGGTTATCGGGGACGGGGAGGGCGTCGGCGTAGGCGTCGGGGTCGGCGTCGGAGTGGGGGTCGGCGTCGGCGACGTCCCTAGCGTCGTGATTATCGTAACGTTACTGAACGGACCGCCCGCCGTTCCGTTGAACGCCTCGACGACGATATAGTACGTCGTTAGCGGGGTAAGGCCGCGGAGGGTATAGTTCGTAATGTTCCCGAGGATTACCCGATACGAATAGGAACCGTTCGAGAGCCCGTAGAGGACCTCGTACCGGGTCGTATTCTTCGTCGCCGACCACTTTAGACTAACGTTCGTCGTCGTTACGTTCGAGAAGGTTAGGTTCTGAACCTGCGGGGGGCCGTTTACCGGAACGACGAGGGCGAAGGCGTAGACGTACGGCGAGGCGATAGAACCGACGTAGAGAACGACCCCGATACAGTAGTATCCCGGAAGCTCGGAGACGTTCAGGTACTGGGGTACGAGGTACTCGTTCCACGAGATACCTCCTTTAATGCTAACGGCGAAGGTCTGAATCCAGCTCCCGCAGGAGTAGCCGAAGAAGACGACTTGGCCCGTATACTTCGCCGTAGAGGGGAGCGTCCAGGTAAAGTTCACGAACGAGCCGTAGACGACGGTCGCTAGGTTCGCCGCCGGGTCGAGACTATTCGTAACCCCGGTAACCGTCGCGAGCGCGCCCTGCCCCGAGAGGCTTACCGCTCCGATAGCGAGGCAGTAGCTCGTCTGCGGGAGGAGGGCGGCGAACGTATAGACGGTCGAAAGGGTAAGGTTCGCCTCGCCTATCCAGACGCCGCAGGTAAGGCCGTAGTACGCGACGTCCGCTACCGCCGTAGCGGGATTCGTCCACGATACCGAAATCGAGGAGGTATTCTGCTGGTAGACGGCGAGGCTCGTTACCGCGGGCGGCGGCGAGAGGGTCGTATTCGCGAAGCCCGAGGAGGGGAACGAAGGGAGCGATAGGACGTGGCTGTTCACGTAAACGGCGGGTATCGACCCCTGTTCGCCGTAGTACCAGAGCGTCTTGTTCGTTACGCTCCCGCCTTCCCACGTTAGGGAGTAGTAGCCGGTCGGGCCGTAGGCGAACGAGTAGTTATCCGTACCGTTCCCGAAGTTTATTAGCGGATACTGCCCGAGCCAGACCATATCCGAGCCGACCCCGGCGATATCGGTCGTCGGGAGAGTAACCGAGAGCGCGTGCCCGTCCGTCTTCGCGGCGAAGGATATCGAGCCGGGGAAGGGGTTACCGACCGGAACGGCCCACCACGCCTGCGTCCAGCTCCCGAGCGAGGAGGAGTAGGTCAGGACGTTCTCGTAGTCGGTATCGTTCACCGGAGTCCCGTAGACCGCCCCGTTCGCGGGGTCGAACGTTAGGTAGGGGGCCCCGGAGAACGTCCACGACCCTCCGACCCCGGGGTTTACGAGGGTCGGGGTATAGGAGTAGTACGTCCCCTCCTGAACGACCATCGCGGGCTCCGAGGAGATAGATACGTTCCTTAGAACGACCGAGGACCACTCCTGCAAGCCGTATAGGGCTAGTGTAACCGACCCTACCACCGAACAGGGGTAGGAAGAGCCGTTGAACGGTAAAACCCCCGTCAGCGAGGCGTAGAGGCTTGGGTTCTCGTAGAGGAAGGCAGCGTAGGGGCAGGCCGAGTAGGACCAATCGACCGCTTCGGAAGCGGAGACGACGTACTCGAACGTCCGGTTCGCGAAGACGTAGGGAAGTGCCGAGGAAACGATGATACCGTTCCGGGGCGGGTAGGTTGCTACGAAGCTAAAGGCGTAGGCATCGGTCAGGTTCGCGTAGTACCCCGACGCCGGCGCCGACCCCGAGTAGTTCCAAGCGAAGAGGAGCGCGCAGTACGGGTCGCCTAGGGTTAGGCTACTATCGTTCAGCCACTCGACGAGCGGGCCGTATCCTAGCTCCGGCCCGTTCGAAACCCGGGAGACCCACGCACCGAACGAGACCGAACCCGTTACGCCGCAGGAGGAACCGAGATGCGCCCCCGCGTAGACGTACATCGAGTACCCGACGATATCCGCCGACCCGACGGCCGGAGTAAAGGATACGTTCAGCGACGTACCACTGAGCGTCCATGCGGTAGGTACCGGGGCTACCGGGTAGGTCTCGTTCGCCCAAGTAAACGCGGAGTGCGAGGCTCCCTTCCAAAGCTCTACGGCGTAGCAACGTCCGTAGAACGCGAGCGCCGAGCCGGTATAGTGGTTTACGGCGCCGACCGAGGTAATACTCGCGGAGTAGCCTACCTCGCCGCAATGCCCGTACGAGTTATACCACGAGTAGACGGTCGCGTTCGTAATCACCCCCGGGTTCGTCCAAGTAAGGACCGCCGTAGTCTTTCCGGTCCGGTCGACCTGTAGATTAGTAGCCGGCGCTACCTGCGTCGTAAAGTTCACTTGGGCGAGTATCGCGTTACAACCCATCGGGGAGCAACCGGTCCCGTCGTAGTGCTGGCCGAAGGCGTTACCGGAATAGTTCGATGCGAAGACGAGACCGCAGTACGAGGTCGAGGGCGATAGGCCCGTTACGTTCAGGTATAGCGCCGACGGCGGACTACTTCCCTGCCCGTTCGAGGCGCCGGCCACGGGCGAGAATCCCGGAGAGCACCAGCTCCCGAGCGTCGTGTAGACCTCTATCGTATAGCCCCAGACGAAGCCCGGCGGCGCGGCGTAGGTAACGTTCGCCCAAGCAGCCCCGGTAATAGCCGAGGCTGACTTCGGCGCCGAGGGATAGGTCTCGTTTACCCACGCTAGCGGAGAACTCGACGCGCCGTCCCACGTCTGTACCGCGTAGCAATAGGCGTTCCCGGGGCTAAGTCCGAAGATTTCGAAGCTCGTATTCGTACCGGCGCCGGTCGAGTTCGTCCCGACGAGGTAGCTCGGGTTACCGCACCAAGAAGGGACGGCGGCGTCCCAAGTAAGAACCGTAAAGTTCGTTAGCGCGCCTATCGGGTTCGTCCACGTCAGGTTCGAGGTCGTTAGCCCGTCGCGAACGACCGATAGGCTCGTAACGGGACCCGGAGCGACCGATAGGGTAAGCCCGGAGGACTCCGAGGTCGGGGACCGAGCGCCTCCCGATGGCAAGACGAAGAAGCTCGCCGGCAGAGCGGAGAGAAGGAGTACGGCGGTAAGCCCAACGACTACCGCCGCTCGGACCATCGGGGAAAACCTCGACGGTCCCTAAGCCGGCCCCCCTACAAATCGCTTCTTAAGCGCTTCGGTAAGGGGAACGCCTAGGCGTCCCCCTTCTCCTTCTTCGACTTCTTCGCCTTCGCGGGGTAGAGGGCGTTCTCCTCTTCCTCGGCCTCGCGGGCGTCTTCCTTCGTCTTATCCTCGGCGGCCCGGCCCGCGACGAGGAACTCGACGAACTCCCTCGCGTTGTTCCAGCCGCGCTGACGTCGGCCGTCGGCGGTCGACCCGAGGTCGAGGTAGGCGAGGCACATCGGAAGGGCGTCACCGAGGCGCCGGGAGAAGACGACTTCGATTTCGTTCGGGCCGGCTACCGCGTCGCCCCCGTCGGGGATAGCGAAACGCTTCATTCCGGTCTCGAGTTCCTCCGCCGTAAAGGTCTGCGTCCCGACCCGCATCTCCTTTCGGGCGAGGAGAGCCGAGGCCTGCGCGACCCACGAAGAGCCGCCGGGGACCTGCTGGGGAGGGTCGAAGACGAACTTCCGGAGCCACTGGTGCGCGCGCTTCGGGGCTTCGATGCCGTCGGTATCCGCGAGGTCCTCGAGGTTCCGCTTCGTCTCGTCCGATACGCTTACTATCATCTTCATCGGGACGACCTACGAACCGGCCTTAAGACGTTCCTAGTATAAGTAAGGTAACGCCTCGTCTACGTTACCTCTTACGAGGCCGACCGACGCGACTTCCGTTTCGCGGGGCGGGCGTTCTTCGTTTTATCCTCGAGAAGCTCCTCGATACGCGCCTTTAGCTCCTCGATTTCGGCCTGTTGCGCCTTTAGGACCCCGACTATCCAGTGGTCGTAGTGCGGCTGGACGACCGAGTAGTACGACCCGTACTCGGGCCTTCCCGGGGGCGGTTGCGTGAGCGTCCGTACCGAGTCGGGTAGCGTCTCGGCGGCGACCCCGGCTTTCCAATGGTCGTATACCCGTCCCCCTCCTCCGATAGCGTCCTTAATCGTCTTATACTGCCCGAACCGGACGGCCTTTAGCTCGGCGAGCGGGTCGCCCGCGTAGTCCATGAAGTCGGGCTTGAGGCGAGAGTCGGACGTCGCGGAAGTATGACCGACGGATACATAGTAGGAGGTCGAGCCGAGGGTCAATGCGGCGTACGCGAAGGCCGCGTAGATAGTAGTCCCCGTTGAACCCGCGTTCTCCTCCCAGTACCATCCGTAGGTGCCCACATTGGAGTACCCGTTGAAGGAGTAGGTCGAGTACGCCGACGTCCCGAGGTAGAGGATTCCGCTCGGGGACATCGTCAGTTTGCCCCCGGAGGTTTCGAGCGTTAGAGCCCCGGCGTAGATAGTCGCGAAATACGCGGAGGAACTACCGAGGGTATACGACGTCCCGCTTACTGCGACGGTCGCCGAAACCGTAGGCGTTCCCCCGATAGTATAGGTCCCGGCGAGGCCGTTAGCCTCGAAGGTAAGACCGCCGCAGTAGATAGTCGCCGGGTACGCCGAGGACGAGCCGATATTCCCCGAAGTTCCCGACCACGCGATAGAGGGTCCCGTCCCTTCGAGCGTAATCGTATGTAGGTAGGTAGTCGCCGGGTAGGCCGACGAGGTTCCGAAGTTTAGGCTCGTTCCGTTCCAAGCGAGACTCGAATAGACGGTCGGGGTCCCCGCGATTTCGTAGGTTCCGCTAAGGGCGGCGGTAGCTCCCTCGAAGGTAACGCTATTCGTATAGACTATCGCCGGGTAGTTCGAGGACGACCCGATATTCCCCGAAGTTCCGCTCCAGACTATCGAAGGCGTACCCTCGAGAGTTAAGGAGTTCGCATAGATAGTCGCGGGGTACGCCGAGGCGGTACCGATATTCAGCGACGTTCCGTTAAAGGCGAGGTTACCCCCGAAGTAGGTCGCTCCCGCCGAGACGTAGAGAGCGTAAGGGTTCGTAATCGTCACCGAGCCGCCCGTCGCCGGAGCGCCCGCGATATAGACCGTGCTCGCTATCCCGACCGTTACGGACGAGGTATCGGTAATCGTCGGCCGAGCGAACATCGCCTCGATACCGTAGAGGTTCGTTACGCCGGTCGAACCCGTTAGGGTAACCGTCGTCGCCCCGACGCTAAAGGTCCAGAACCCGATACCCGCCGCTGCTACGAGGGTCGGGTTCGTTACGCCGATAAGGACCCCGTTAATCCCGGACGTCGCCGTCTGCGTATTGACGGTGATATACCCGTTCGTCCCGTCGGTAATCTGGAGAGCGCTCGCGGTATTCGACTTAAGCGCCCAGACCTGCGCCGCATCGCTTAGAATCTGCCCGGCGTGAAGCTCGAGGGCCGTATTCGCGGTAGTAGCGCCGCTCGCCGCGAGGTAGAGCGCTACGTTCGTTCCGCTCGTCGCGTTCGTATTCGCTACGGAGATATTCAGACCCTGCGCCGTAACCGCGGTATTCGAGTTCGCCCCGGTCGAAGCTATCGTTACGAGGCTAACGGTACCCGATAGGGCCGTCCCCGTCGAGGCGAAGGCCGCGAGGACCCCGGTCGTTAGGGTCGAGGAGGTCCACGTAAACCCCGTACCCGACGTCTGCTGGAGGGTAAAGGCCGTCGTATACGTCGCCCCCATCGTAAGGGCGAGGGCGGCGGTCGGGTTCGCCAGGGAGGACCACGCTACGGCGAGAGAGGCGACCGTCGCGTTCACCCAGTTCGAGCCGTTGTAGTATAGGACCTGCCCGGACGTTAGGCTGCCGAACGAGAAGGCGACGCCGTCGAGTTCGAAGACGTCGAGTTCTGCGGAGTTTACCCAGTTGCTTCCGTTGTAATA
>Ga0187866_1000130_pt1 | contig 98231 bp, 103 predicted proteins | sample June2016WEW_11_1_3_FD_133013 | JGI IMG/M metagenome (GOLD analysis project Ga0187866, IMG submission 133013) | Peatland microbial communities from SPRUCE experiment site at the Marcell Experimental Forest, Minnesota, USA - June2016WEW_11_150 | ecosystem: Environmental > Terrestrial > Soil >... | reverse complement strand
TTGTGCGCCCGTCACTCGTTATCGTCACGTCGCCGAAACTGTCGACAAGCATTTTGTCCATGCCCTTAGGTCCGAGAGAGCTCTTGATTACTTCAGCAACGATTTTTGCTGCTTCTATGTTTGAGTTCTGCGCTTCCTTTCCTCTTGAGCGGTTTGAACCTTCTTTCAGCACTAAAACTGGAACACCGCCAGCTGATTGTTGTGATGACAAATCCTATAACCTCCTCAATGCGTCACAAACAGAAACAGCTTCAACATATAAGTTTTTCTAAAAAAATCAGCCGAAAACAAGATTTTCAAGCATTAACCCATGAGGCCCAGTGTCAGTTTGGCTTAATCGCCGTTTTCAAACCGTTCCCAGTCAGGACTATCACAACTCTGCTTTCCCGTGACACTTCATTGTTCGCCAGTTGCTTCTTGTAACCAGCGTAGGCAACAGCTGAGCTCGGCTCAACAAAGAAACCCCTCCTCGCCAGCTCCAAGAACGCCTCCATTATCTCCTCCTCATCAACCATAACCGCGTCGCCCTTAACCTCCTTCAAACCCTTGACCATAAGATCTAGCAGCGGAGGTTTTGTGCTTACCAACGCATCGGCGATGGATGTCACCTTTTCTGGCGGATCATACTTCAAGCCTTTGAATCGGTGGTAGAGCGGTGAGATCTGCCGTGTTTGGCAAGCTACAGTCCTCGGAAAGGCTTCTATGCCCCCTGAATCTGACAGGTGCTTGAAACCGCTTATCAAGCCCAATAGCAGAGTCCCGGCCGAAACGGGTAGGTAGATGCGTTCAGGAACATTCCATCCGAACTGTTCGAATATTTCGTATGCAAGGCTTCTTATTCCGTCTCTGAAGAGCGGATGAAGTATGTGGCCAACATAGAATTTTCCCTTCTCCACACTCTGGGCTTCTTCCGCGACTCTGCTGCGGCTGCCCGAAACCTTCGTGACCTGCGCCCCGTAAAACTGGATTTGATTGAACTTTGGACCCGCAACAGTCTCCGGAACGTAGATCCTAGCCTTCAAGCCTGCACGGGCAGCGTAGGCGGCCATCGAAGCTCCAGCGTTGCCCGAAGAATCTTCAGAAATGTAACCGCCCGCCTCTTCTATGAGGTCGCGCAAGGCGGAAACCAGAACAGTTGAGCCCCTGTCCTTGAAAGAACCAGTAGGATTCGCACTTTCAAGCTTCACGTACGCATTGTCTGATAACTTGACCAACGGGGTCCAACCTTCTGAAAGAGTTACGATTTTCTTCTCTTGAGCGTAAGGGAAAAATTGTTCGTATCTCCAGACGCTGTAGTTACTAGTGCGTATCTTGTCAGGTTCAAAATTGAAATCCAGTTGAACGTCCAACGGATGGCCGCATGACGGACATTTGAACGCAAGCAAATTGGAAGAAGGCTTGTTGCATGCTGAGCATTTGATTTCGTACTTCATGGAGACGCCTTTTCCGGTTTGACTGATGCCTGTACAAGTAGCGCGTGCAATACAAAAAGGTGGCGGAGTGGGGAAAAAAGTGGTGGGGATGAGGCGCTTGGGTTCGGATGGGGATGTGGCGCGCGCGCTCAGCTTGGTTTCTGAGGGGACCTAAGGCGTGCCACAGTCCGAAGGAACCTGGTTTTCACGGGCTCGAGTTTTCTTCTCTGTCTCACGGCTACTATGGCTACGATGATGAGCAGGATTGCGAGGGCTACTGGCAGGATGTCGGGTTGAAACTCCGGGACGAGCTGAGTGCCCCTGATTGTTATCACGTGCGCTGAATGTGTGTAGTTCAGGTACACGAACACGTACTCGGCGTTTTGTGTTATATTAAACTGTTGCGGAGTCAAGTTTTGTCCGTCAAACGTCACAGTCCAATCACTGAGTGCGCTCGCGTTGAGCAGCGCTTTAGGGATGGTCACGTTGCTGAAGCCAGTGCCCGGCGGTCCCGTGACGTTGAAGGCTATTTGCTTGGCATTTGGATCGAAGGCAAAGGCCGTTACCGTGGAGTTCGTGAATATTGGAACATCATAGCTTCCTCCCGCGTAATTGATTCGACTCTGGTAAGCTATGAGAAAAGTCACGTCCTGTAGGCTGCTGAGAGAGGCATTGTTCCAGACCATGCTTCTGCCGTCAGGGGAGAGCTGATCGGGTGAAGGCAGGTTAGGCTGCTGTGATAGCAGGACCGTCTGGTTTTCACTCGACGCCCCAGTTATCGTGATGCTGAATTTGTCGAAGTCCTGCGGTGGCGCGTTGGGACTGTTTGTCATGTTCAACCAATTCTTGAGTCTAAACGTTATCGCGCTGATATCGTCGGGTTGAGGTTTGAGAATCAGGCCGCTGAAGTTCGCGTACATCCAGTCTCGTCCCGACTGAAGCTCTGCTTCGAAGTTGTTGATGTTTATGTCGGTCTCGTTAAGAACGCTCAGCTCCCATGTGGGAGGTAACGATGACGGAAGCGTCGCGTTGAAGGATGCTATTAGAAGAGCTTTTTCAAGGTTCAGCTCAGCCTCGAAATCGCCCTGAAGGTTCACTTGTGAAGCAAAAGTTGCGGTTCCGTTCACCATATCAAAAGTCGTTACCGAAGAGTTCACGGTGCCATAGGTAGTGTTGAAGTAAGATGCGATGAGGTCGTGCATGTTCGGTGGTACTAAGTCAGGCAGAACTGGAATGAGGTCGTTCTTAAGCTGTCTATCGTTGCCCCTGAGCCAGGCGTCAAGAGTCGTTTTTCTCTCAGCGCTCGAATATGAGGCTTTCACGCCTGCGCCTGTCAACGCATAGGATGTCGCGTTTGCAACCTTGAACAAAGCTTCGATTTGCTTCTCCTCTGAGGACCAGTAAGATGGTATCGCTGGCGGCGCCAGCAAGAGGAGGCTGCTGCACAGGCCCTGCACGTCGCAGGTCAAATGCAAGTCTATTTGTGCTAAGCCTGTTTCATGATAGTAACTGAGTACCAAGGACGCGTTTTTGACCGAGGAACCCGCCGACTCCAAGGATGCGTATGCAAACTGCTGCACCTGATCATCCGGAGATCCCGCCGGAAACATCATACGAGCCAAGGCCCCTGTGAAATTGCCGACGACCGTGGCACTGTACATGACGTCTGCGCCCAACGTCGACCCTGACCATGGCGTCTTCGTGACGTTCAGATTAGTGCATTCTAGGCAACCCCCACTCTCGTTGTAAAGCGAGCTTGGCCCCCCTCCAGTGAAGTTGGCACTCAAGTCAGCGAGTTTCTGGTCAAGCGTTGTTTGATTTACCTGAAAGTCGCCATAGTTCGAGTACGTGACGTTTACGTTACCCATTAGGTTGAGGCTGCTTCTGTTGCCGCTGAAGTAAACCGTTACGTCGGTGAGCGGGAAACCTGGAATCACGTGGAATGTGATGTTTCCCTGCAATGTCGTCCCGTCGAATTCTGCGCGCACGGTGGCGTCTGACATGTTAAACGGAAAAAGAGTGCTGTACGCAGCACTGTAGGCGGGCGTGGGTATTACCGTCTGCCCGTTGATGGCCACGTCGAAAAAGCCGCCGGCGTATGAGGCGTTGAGGCCTACATCAGTCGCATTGTACGGATAAAACTGTGTTTCTTCCGGAGGCAATATTGCTGAAGCAGTGATGGTGTTGTTCTCAAACCCGTTCTTATAGGTAAAGAGTGAATGGGCTTCGATCGTGTTGTAGCCTTTGTAGGTGTCTTCGGGAAAGAAGAAAGTGCCGTTGGAAGTCTCAGTCGTCATGTTTCCATTTGTTGAAAAACCCACTGAAGCATTCATTTCAGGATAGTAAGTGTTCTCTGGATACATGTGTGTATAATTGAGCGCCCCGGCCACCGCAATCGTGGCGTTTGGGTAGACTTGGAAGTTGACTTGAATATCTCTTGAAGGCGCATTGAAAAGCGTGTAGTCATATCTCTTTGAAAGAGGGGCAGAATCAAGCTGACTCAGCACAACAATGTTTGTCAGATCGTATATGCTCAAGTAATTTACATGCGTCGGGTTGATACGTTCAGAAGCGATTTGTGAACCTGAGAAATTCATGTCGAACGTGTAAATGCCCGGGCTGAAGGTTTTCGTTTCATAGTGGGACTCATACAAATAGTTCATCATGAATCCGTTTTTCTCCATCAACCCCGCGGCATCTAACATATATTGTCCCGCTTCTGTGACATTGAATTCTATTCCGACTTCAAGATAGTTGAACAGCCCGTCACCGTCAGTGTCAACACCTCGATCCGAAACCTTTCCAGTCCAGAATGCACGAGAATCAAATTCAGTATAGTTGTAAATCCGCGACAAGGTCACATTGTAAATGCCTTGCCATGTGTAGTTTTCGGTGTAAAGAGAAATCTCATAGATTTTCTCAGGGTTCAGTTGATAGCTGAAAATCGTAGGCCCGAACAAGGATACGTTCAAATATTGAATGCCCGCGTTGAGGAAGCCTTGACTATTGTTAGAGACAGGGATAATGTTGCCGAACTGATCCATAAGCGTGCCGGTTGATAACATAAAGTTTCCTGCGACGGTTACATTGACTTCCACATCGACTTCCAAATAATCGTATAGGCCGTTGCCGTTGGCGTCTGCACCATGATCAAGAATGTTGCCGGTCAAAGTCGCTCCAGGTGTTTGAGCGGTCACGTAGGGTCTGCTCATAGTCATGAAAGGTGAAACCAACAGGAGAAATGCTACGGACAGACTTAAAAGTCTCGTAGTTTTCATCTTCCTTTCTCCGTAAGAATTGACACTGCCCTTATGATCATAGGTTGCCAATGCTTAAATAGTTTTCACGTAAGACTAAGCGCCAAGAGGGATCGCGAACGCGACTGCTGACATTCTGCTTCAGAAACCTTTTCCGCAGAAAAATCAGAACATTCCTGTGCATTCTGGGAGTGGCAATCGCAGCAACTTTCGTCATCGCCGTCGGCGCCACCACCATGCGGTATGCAACGGTGATACGGGAAATGAACGTGCTCTTCAACGGTCAAGTAACCGTGGTAAGCAAGGACGCCATTGTAGTTCAGGCAATACCTATCAGCGGGGGTATGCTGCCTGAAGATTCCACAGTGAAAGAACTAGTGAACATCTCAGGGGTGGCCACTGTGACTCCGGTCCTCTTCGTTACGTCTGTCGGATCACAGGGAATGGTTCAGGCAGTCCCAGTGAACTTCACGATGGGCATACCAGTTGACGATTGGGGGCTCGTCCTCGGACCCATACCACTGAGGCCGAGTGGCCATTTTCCAGCAAATGATTCGAGCAACGAAATCGTTGCAGGCGCCTCTATCGCTGACCAGTACAACTGGACCGTGGGCATAGACATCCGAGTAAACGGCTACACCCTGCATGTTTCAGGCGTCTTCGACACGAAAATGGCCTTGCTGAACCGCTGCCTAGTCATGCCCCTCACACTGGCGCAGACCATCTACAATTATCCGCAGAGCGTAAACATAATCGCGGTAAAACCGCTTCAAAACATAGCACAGCAAAACCTGACCACGGCCATAAAGCAGCGAATAGGCTACGTCAGCGCCTTGACAGAAACTGAAAGAAACGACATCGTCCAACCCGTCCTAGATCAGGTGCAGACTTGGACATTAGGCATTGAAGCGGTAGTCTTTGTCATGAGCCTGATACTCGTCATGACAGTCACTGTCATGAGCGTGTCAGAGAGGCGTCGTGACTTCGCAACATTGGACGCGATTGGAGCGCCGATGAGCTATATATTCAGAGTAGTAGTCATCGAGACCCTCCTCATAGGTGTCCTCGGCGGCATAATCGGGGTAGCCTTCGGCTCGCTGACAGCCCTCATGTTAGCAAGTTTCTACACTAGCATTCCTGTGACCCTGTTCTTTCCCAGCGTGCTGGAAATCGTTCCGCCAGTCTACATGCTGGAAATGTTCACGGCCATCGTGGGCATCTGCTGCCTCGGCGGAATAATCCCTGCGGTAAACGCTATGAGGATGCACATAGCTGAAGTCTTAAGAGCTGAATACTGATGAATATCCGAACAGTGAACCTGACAAGAACGTTCCGGGTGGGTTCATCAGAAATAGCAGCCGTCAAAGCGGTCAACCTAGAGCTCAAAGAGCCAAAACTCTTCGCTGTCATCGGCCCCTCAGGGTCAGGCAAATCGACACTGCTCAACCTGATGGGATTGAATGATTATCCGACCTCGGGAAACATCTTCGTCGACGATGCTGATGCTTCGCAGCTGTCCGGTCGCGAACGCAGAAGGATCCGTAACACGCGCATGGGCTTCATATTTCAAACCTTCAACCTTTTTCCCACGCTGACCGCACTGGAGAACGTTGAGCTGCCCATGTCACTGGCCAATAAGTCTCAGGAAGTGCAAGAGGAGAAGGCGCTGAAGCTTCTTGAGAGACTAGGGCTTTCAAACAGGCGTGATCACAGGCCGAAACAGTTGAGCATGGGTGAGATGCAGCGGGTGGCTATCGCGAGGGCTCTCGCAAACAACCCGGAGGTAATAGTCGCCGACGAGCCTACAGGAGAGCTAGACTCGAGGACGGCCAGGGAAATAATCATTCTACTTCAGGACGTGAACGAAATTGAGAAGACCATGGTGGTCGTCGCAACACACGACGAAAAAATAATCGACGTCACAGACAAGGTGTACACCATGCAGGATGGCAGGTTAAAAGCAGAAGACTAACACCCTACACTTCTGCAAACAAGTGCTTCCACTCATCCGACACACGTCATAGCACGCGGTAATGCTGAAAGCACTTCGACCACTCCGTCGGTTTCCAGAAAACCTCAAACTGAGCTTTTCTTACCGCTATTCGGCCCGATTTCTGTCACTCCTGCGCGCGCTATACGCACCCTATCGAGAAAAAGAAGAATGTTAAAAAGAAGAAAAAAAAACACTCGGACAAAAATGGGAAATAACGCAGATTCCCCGCAATTGTCGTTTATGGGAGATTTTTCATTAATCTGAATATTCGACTTTGCGCTTGTGATATAGTTTGCATTCTTTGGTAACCCTTCTTCTGTATTGCCGTGGGTATGGTAGGCCGCCAATACCTGTCAGCAGGGCGAGTTGCAAAGTTGGATCGGCAAGTGATTCGCTGTATTTTGGACATTCTGTGCATTGATGTGGGAACTCGTTGAAGCAACGATGTTGTATTTCCAACAATGTTCCCCATAATTAACTTAGTGAGATTCAACTATTTAAAGCCAGCCAAATTTGTTCACTTGCATTTGCAAGCATGCACTTATCCTGTTTCATGGTATTCAAAACCCCTCGCGTACCGAACCAGTTTTCTTCAACTCTATAGAATATCTCAAAGTCTTGCGCGGGCAAGCAAATCCAATTCACTTCAGCTCCTGATCACAGGGGACGCGTAATCCATCTCTGTTTTTCTCTACGCATAGTAGCTATGTGGGAAAACCACACGGGGCAAAACCAAATTTTCACGCCGTTAGATTCCAAAAATCTCAATCGCGCTTCTCAACTAGCTAACTACCTTCCTGAACTGGTACAGCGTCGCTCCTAAAGTGACAGCTGCGATAAGCCCAATCACGCCGAACGCTTTGAGCACCGTGCCCCAATCGTATCCAGTGACCATGAGCGCCCGGGCCGCGTCCACGGTGTAGCTTATGGGGTTGAAGTTCGAGACGTCCAATATCCAATCGGGCATAAAGACCCTCGGAGTCAGAGCCGTGCTCAAGAACAGCAACGGAAAAGTAATGAATCCGCCTATCGCAAACACTGTCTCAGAGGATCTTGTCTTCAACCCTATGGCCAGGGAAATTCCAGACCAAGCGAGGCCGAAGAAGGCTACAGTGAAAAGCATGAGCAGTATTCCCACAATCCCTGTTGATACTGTGGCGCCCAAGGCATAGGCAAGCACCAGGATGATTGTCGACTGAACCACGACTCTGAAAGCGTCACTAGTCAATCTTCCCAGCAATATCGCATATCTGCTGACTGGCGTCACGAGCATTTTCTGCAAATATCCCGTATCCAGATCAAGCACTATTGATGTTCCCGATTGCAAGGCACTGCCGAAAGCGTTTTGGAGGAGGATGCCGGCAGTGGCGAACTCAAGATAGCTGCTGGCGCCAGTGGCTTGGAGAAACCCCGGCAAGGAAGAGAACTTCGAGAACAACTGCGTGAAAAGGAGCAGGAATATTATGGGTTGAAAGAGCGAGAAGAAGAGCAGAATGGGGTTTCTGACGAGTTTCTTCAAGTACCTAACGAAGAGGTATCTGGTGTCAGAGAAAAGAGTCGTATTCTATCGCCTCCTTCCGCCAAGCATGGCGCTTGGGGTCTTGACAAGCTCCTCAGCCCTTATTCTCCTTCCCGTGTGTTGCAGAAAGATGTCATCAAGAGTCGGCGACGAAAAGCTGACCGATGATAGCCGAATGCCTCTGCTGTCAAACGCTCTAACGATGTCGGCGATGATGAGTCCCGCGTTCTTCGCGTACACGGTCAAGCACTCATCAGAATCGATCACGTTTGTCACGCCTTCAAGGCTGCTAACGATATCCTTTGCGCTCGGTTTATCCCTAGCACAATTCTCAAGTGATAGTTTAATGGAGTCGGCTCCGACCTGGCGTTTAAGCTCAGCTGGAGACCCGCTGGCGACTATCTTTCCGAAATCGATTATCGATAGTTGCCGACAGAGTTTATCGGCCTCTTCCATGTATTGTGTCGTCAAAAATATGGTGGTGCCTTCTTTCTTGTTTAGCTTCTCAAGGTAAGCCCATATCGCGGCGCGCGATTGAGGATCTAGGCCCGTCGTCGGCTCATCCAGGAAGAGCAACCTCGGCCTGTGGACGAGGGCCGTAGCGAGGTCAAGCCTCTTCTTCATGCCGCCTGAATAGTTTCTTGCACGCTTGTCCGCGGCGTCTTCGAGTTCCACGAGTTTCAAGAGTTCGTTCACGCGTTGCTTAAGTTCGGGGCTGGGCAACTGTTGAAAATGACCTTGAAGCATTAGATTCTCCCTGCCGGTGAGGTCTCCGTCGACAGCTGTGTCTTGGCTCTGCACGCCGATGAGCTTTCGAATCTCCTCGGACTCCTTGTCAAGGTCATGGCCTGCCACGATGGCCGAACCGGATGTTTTTCTCAGGAGCGTTGTAAGAATCTTGATCGTTGTGCTTTTTCCGGCTCCGTTGGGACCCAGAAACCCGAAGAATTCGCCTTCCTTAACGTTGAAGGAAATATTGTCAACAGCCTTTGTCCCGTCGGAGTACACCATGACAAGGTTGTTGACAGTGATTATGTCTGACATAAACCTCGCGTTACTACTTTTTTGGAAGGATAAAAACATTGTGCGAGTCCGCTAAACTGTTTTATATTCACCTAGGCAATCGACCTGCTTGAGGCAACGTCATGGCTTTGGGCGAAGATTACTTGAAACTGCTCATGCAAATCGGCAATTTCACGAAGAAAGTCACGGGGATCAGCATCGTCGACGCATATTTTGGGCCTAAAAAACTGTCGCCGGAAAAGCGCGCGCGCCGCCTGCTCACGTCATCGGCAACATGGAAAACTGCGTTTCTGAGAATCTAGAACGCGCTTCTTGCAAGGCGCGCGCAGATGCCACGGTGTAGCGAGTTTTCTTTATGTGTCTCAATTCTTCTGCGAGGAGTCTTCGATCTTTAATGGTTTAGTTCTAGGCCTTTCTGGAAGGCTTTGATGTTGTTTTCAATGGTTTTATTCGAAACGTTTTCTCTGATTGTCTTTTCCATCGCTTCTCTGCTCACGAGGTTGGCTATTTTTGTGAAGGCTCCAAGCATAATCATGTTTGCATAGAATGCTTCCCCAAATGCTTTCTTGGCAGTTTCCGTGATTGCAATCCTGTGGACTTGAACTTTTGTTTGAGGTATGTCTGTTACGTTAGTGCTGTCCACCATGAGCATTCCGTTTTCTTTCACATCCTTGATTAGCGCGTTGAGAGATTCTTGGTTCATGGCTACGAGTATGTCGCATTTTCTAACGGCTGGGAAGCCTATTTTGCCGTCTGATATGATGACTTCGCTCCTGGCCATGCTTCCTCTGGACTCGGCTCCGTAGGCTTGTGTTTGCAAAGCGTTCCTTCCATCCAGAACCGCGGCTTTTCCAAGGATCTGCGCGGCTAACACAACGCCCTGTCCGCCGCTGCCCCCGAATCTTATTTCAGTCTTGTTCGCCACTTGCCTTTGCCCCCTCAATCATGGCGTAAACCGTCTCCACGAGTGTCGGACGCTTTCTCCGCACGAATTCTCCGATAACTATTTTCCCCTCAAGCTCTTCTTCGCTCATTTTCTCAGCCTGCTGTGCTGCGACAGCGTTTTCTCTGTAGTACTTTAGCATCTCTCCTGTGTCCTTGAAGCCGGCTCTTCTGCCGTACGCTGTATAACAGTGAGTTACAACCTCGATGAACTTGAAGCCCGGCATCTGGAGCGCGCTCTTGATTGATTCTTTCAATTCTTTCAAGTGTGCAGTAGTCCAACGCGCAGAATATGCTGCTCCAGCGCCGACTGCGAGTCTTGCAGCATCCAATGGGTGTTCAAAGCTTCCGTAGGGAGTGGTTGTTGTCCTAGTCTTGAACGGTGTTGTAGGCGCTACTTGCCCGCCTGTCATGCCGTAAACCATGTTGTTGCCCATTATGACGAGTATGTCCGTGTTGCGTCTCGCAGCGTGTACAAAGTGGCTCAATCCGATGCCCACGATGTCTCCGTCCCCGCCGAACACGACTACGCTTAGGTCCGGACGCACGAGCTTGATGCTTGTCGCAACTGGTATACTTCTGCCGTGAAGGGTGTGAACTGAATCTGCGAGAAAATACGGCGAAGGAATCCAAGAAGAACAGCCTATTCCACTGGCGAAACAAAACCCGCTCAAGTCTTCATGGCCCAGCTCATGCACAGCCCTCAGGAAAGCGTCGCCGAGCGAAAACAACCCGTAGCCCGGACAGAACGGCAGCTTCAAATCCCTCATGTACTTGCGAGACGAGAACACCCCAGACATTTCATTTTCCTCCTCCAACGATTTTGTCAAATACTTCCTCAGGCGTGATAAGCTCGCCCCCTCCGATCTTGTTCAACTTCACAATTTCCGTTTTGCCTGCTACTCTCTGAACTTCTCTGGCAACTTGTCCCAGGTTCATTTCTGGAACGATAATTCTCTCAGCAGATTTGGCTAGCCTTCGGACGGCTTTGTCTGGGAAAGGCCACAGCGTTTTCAGGCGGACGTAGCCCGTTTTGATTCCCAACGCTTCTGCCCTTTCAACAGCCTCGTAGACCGCACGGGACGTGCAGCCGAAGGAGACTATGCCTACCCTGCAGTCGTCAACATTGTGGCTCTCCACCTCCACAATGTCGTCCGCGTGATTGTCTATCTTTGCGTTAAGGCTCTCCAGCATCCTTCTATGCACCGCGGCGTCCTGGGTGAATCGGACTCCACGTTCGTCGTGCGTTGAAGCCGTCACGGCCACGTTGAAGCCTTCGCCCACGGCTGGCATCGGTGCGACTTCCTCCAGACCGAAGAACTCTGTTTCTCCTATCTCTGGTTTTTTGCGATTGACAATATCTATGCTCTTCAGTAGCGGAACCATTATCTGTTCTCTGACGTGGGCTATGGTCTCGTCTGCCAGAAGAATGACCGGCGTGCGATACTTTTCAGCTAGGTTGAAGGCTCTTATCGTGAGCTCAAACATTTCCTGAACCGAGTTCGGCGACAGTGCAACGGCCGCGTAGTCGCCGTGCGTTCCCCAGCGTGCCTGCATAACGTCTCCCTGTGCACATTTGGTTGCTTGTCCCGTGCCCGGTCCCACTCTTTGAACGTCAACTATTACGCAGGGTGTTTCAGTCATGAATCCCCAGCCTATGGTTTCCTGCATGAGGCTGAAACCGGGCCCCGAAGTAGCGGTCATGGCCTTTTTTCCCGCCCAGCTTGCACCCATAACCGCGCCTATGGAAGCCAGCTCGTCTTCCATCTGCATGAATATTCCATCAACTTTTGGCAAGCGTTCTGAAAGGCCTTCGGGTATCTCGTTCGAAGGCGATATCGGGTAACCCGCGAAGAATCGGCATCCGGCAATTATCGCCGCCTCAACGCAAGCCTCGTTTCCTGACCAAAAATAAGTGGTTGGTTTGTTTGTTTTCATCTTTTTCCCTTTTTTCCATCCTTGTTCGTGTTGCATGAAGCGCACTCTCGCGCTAGAGTACTAGTTTCTCGGGCTCCACATATCTTTTTTCGAGGCCTAGGTCACTGACTTTGAACTTCTTGTCACCGTAAAAACATGCATACTCTTTGTAACTGTATAAGGCTTCAGCGATTCTTCCTATAGCGTCTGCTTTTGTGATTCCGCTTCCACTGGCGCCGCCCACCACCATCAAATCATTCTCTTCAAAAATCACTGGGTGGCCGTCAAGGGTGTTGACTTCGTACAAGCCTGCAAAAGCAGAAGATGCACGGACATTCTTAAACTGTGGAAAGTATTTCGTCAGGACTTGATAAATGCCATATTCATAGAAACTTTTTTCAGGCTGCGGGTCTTCCTCAAGTTTGAAGGCTCTCGGGAAATCGTCAGCGTAGCCAACCCAATAGGTTCCTTCTTTGGAAAATGGCCGAATGTACACTCTGAGCCTTGGCAGAATGGTGAAGGGCAAACAGCCAACTAGATTAAACCCCTTAGTGAACAACAGTTCTTGCAGGCCACCGCTCTTGGCCGATATGGCGAAGAACTGTCTTTTCTTCGGCTTAATGTAACACTCAATCCCCACGCGATCCAAGATATGTGATGCCCAAGCGCCAGCCGCCCAAATGGTCTTTTTTGCCCTGATAACACCTTTATCAGTGCTTACCCCTGCGACCCTTGCGGTCTGCCAAAAATAGGGTTCACCCGGAATGCCCAAAGGTTGGCGAGGTTCAGCGACCAAGCTCTTGGCCTCTACTCCGTACTGGATTTTCCCGCCGAGTCTTAAGAACTCGGTTTCATAGAAGTTGGCCAAGGAGCTGACATCGTTTATGACGCCCGCTTTGGGGATTAGGATGCCTCCGAAAATATTCTCCAAACCCATCGACTGTGCTTCTTCGTCTTTTTTCAGGTCTATCCGCACGCACAATCTCTGGGCCAGTTCTTTGCCTTCGTACTCAATGTATTTCAGATCGCGCTTGATGGCCAAATCCCTGAAAATTGGAGGAATCTCCCTGTAGTCTTCTTCGGTCATGAGCCAAAGATAACCCAGCCATTGCAGCTTGAGATCCACGCTCAAATCTTCCTGCAAATGCCTGTAGAATTCGACGGAGGAATCAGCAAGAGCATAGTTTGTTCGTGACGAGAATATGCAGCGGAAAGCAGCCGCGCTCCGAGCTGTGTTGCCCTGACCAGCAGACCTCAACTTGTCTATAACCAAGATCTCCGCTTTAGGATGCGCATTCTTTATGTGGTAAGCGGTCGACAAGCCAAGAATTCCACTCCCCACGATGACAACATCATACTCAGCCATTGCTTTTCCCGGCGGTGACTCCAACGCCAATCAAGAGTCTATAAAGCTTTTGTCCGAGCCCACGCGATTATCGTGCGCGCCGACGCAGGACGAGTTTCTCGAAGTTGTCAACGACTTCCTCTACCACACCACATGGACAGCAAAACACTTACTCGGCGGCGAGCTTTGGTGGGCCGACACGTGCTGCAACTGTCGCCTGAGCAGGTTGATGCTCAGAATGACGAAATTGCAGGCGAACGCCAAACACGGCTGGAAATATGACACATGTTTCAGCCGACGCTTCTTCGAACAGTGGACTGACCAGCAGGTCTTGGAAGAACTCAAATTCACTTTCACGCACTACGCCAAACGAGACACAGGTAAAGCATTGATGACAGCGCTCGGCTTGTTCTGTCGGAAAGCGCGTGCGTTGATCCCATAAAAAGTTTTATCTTTCATGATCGGTCTGTCTTTGATGAGGCGCTAGCATGCCATCATGGACTTGCCCAAATCCTAAGTGTGTGTATGATAAGCAGCTCGAGCGGGGGCAGCATTGTCCGCTGTGTGGGGAGGAAGCTAAAGGGTTAAATTTCACCGAGTTCGGCAACATATTGAAAGAGAAGTGGAGCCTCAAAAAGTCTGTAGTTAAATTAAAAGAACAAGAAGAAATCATGAGCAGAATAAAGTTCTGTCCAAAATGCGGTTCCACCAACATCAACTTTCTCATCTTCTATCGCCCTTCCATCTGGAAATGCCTTAACTGTGGCTATCAGGGTGCCTTAATAGTGGAGGACGGCAAGCTTGCAGAAAAAATACGAAGACGCTACAAAAAGAAACAAAAGAGAACGGACTGAGAGTGCCCTCTTCTGTCGCACAAATAACGATTTCATCGGAATTTGAACTCGTAATCACATCCTTCTCCAATTGAGAAGAATCAGTTCAGACCTGAGCTTGTAACTGCGCGTCAATATCTTTGTAACGCGCTGAATCCAGAATTGTGCCACGATGGACTTTGCCATGTGATTTTTATATTACAGTGCATTTTAGAAGACATCCGTGCTGGGAGGCAAGGCTGTCTGAAGTTGCATAACGTGCCGCTTTTCATAGCTTTAGTCGTTCTTTGGGGATCGAACTATTCTGTGATGAAGATAGCTTTGAATTCCGTTTCGCCTTCAACGCTGCTTCTGCACCGATTCGTGATTTCCGTTGCTGTTCTCCTTCCAGTTTTTCTCATACTCCGCAAGAGATTGCCCCGAGATCTGGGAACTCTGGGCGGACTGACAGTCTACGGTCTCATCTATACCGCGGTAAACGCAGGACAGATCTTCGGGCTTGCTGGCGGGAGCTCAGGCATCAGTGCGGTAATCCTTTACACTCAACCACTCTTCGTCCTGTGCCTAGCAGCACCATTCCTAAAAGAGAAAATCACAGCCAGCAAGATACTAGGAGCTGCCATAGGGTTCACCGGAGTCGCCATCCTCTTCCTCAACAAAACAGGCTCTTTCACTCTCGGGTCAACTCTAATCCTGATCTTATCTGCTCTCTTCTGGGGAATCTCGGTTGTCTACTATAAGAAGTTTCTATGTCACGCAGATCCTTTCATAGGAGTCTTCCTGCAATTGGCCATCGGTTCAGTTCTCTTCATCACTCTAAGTTTAGGTATGAACAGTCTTGCGTTTCCTATGAGTCCGCAGTACGCTGCACTAATTCTCTTTTCAGCTGCGGGCGCGTTGGGTATCGGCAACATACTCTGGCTTCATCTGCTAAGAGATGAAGAAGCAACAACTCTTTCAAGCTCCGCCCTGCTCGTTCCCGCAGTCGCCCTCCTATTCGGATGGATATTTCTCAAAGAGCCCTTCAACCTCGAATTACTTCTGGGCTCAGGGCTCACCCTTGGAGGCGTATACTTAACCAATCTTGCTACAAACCGCTCCTGCCCCAGCCCACAATCCGCTTAATGCCCATGTTTTCCACGGCGCGATTTAAGCTCTAGACGCCAATGCGTTTGTTTTTCTAGCTTTGAGGAAGAGAGAAAAGTTAAGTGAGGAGGTTATGCCTTAGGTTTGAGGCAAGTAAAATGGTCCTGTTTCTTAGCAGAAGCGATGTTGAATCCTTGGTCAGCATGAGGGAAGCTATCCAAGTGGTAGAGAAAGCCTTCCTCGAGTTGTACGAAGGAAAGGCGGTAGTTCCGAAGCGCGTGATCATCAGCGTCGACAAACATGAAGGCTTCGTTTATTATATGCCCGCATACCTCAGTCGCACGGGATCCTTAGCAATCAAGATAGTCACTCAGTACGAGGGGAACCTGAAGCATGGTTTACCAACGATACTAGCCTCAATTCTCTTGAACCATCCAGAAAACGGCAAACTGCTTTCTCTGATGGATGGAGCGTATATTACCGCCACTAGGACGGGTGCCGCAAGCGCGGTTGCCACCAAGTACCTTGCACGAAAAGACTCCAGCTTAATCGGTGTCATAGGTACTGGCGGTCAGGCAAGAGCTCAGGTTCGGGGGCTGTGCGAGGTTCTTGAAAACATTCAAAGAATAAAGGTGTACGACATTTTACCTAAGAGGGCGGAGGAATTTGCCGAAAGTGTCTCACGAGAACTGAGCCTAACAGTTAAGCCTGTGCAAACCAGCAAACAGTGCGTTGAAAACTCCGATGTAATAGTTTTAGCCACAACGTCGAAGGTTGCAGTGTTGGACGGAGATTGGATAAAGATGGGTGCGCACATAAACTCCATCGGAGTAGTCGGACCTGAGGGAGGAGAACTGGACGATAAAACCGTCAAGAAAGCAAAAATCGTCGTCGACACCAAAGAGGGCGCACTTGCTGAAACTGGAGACCTTATTGTCCCAATAAAGAAGGGAATAATTTCACAGGATGATATCTACGCTGAACTTCAAGAAATAGTCGGCGGCGAAAAACCTGGAAGAATGTCTGACTCCGAAATAACGTGTTGGAAAGCCGTGGGCTTAGCCCTCGAAGATGCCGCCGTAGCAAAACTGGCATATGATAAAGCAAAGAAAGAAGGAATCGGAAAAGAAATCGAGATTTAGCCGCTTGTCAATCTAGCTAGCGCCGTTCTGGGCTTGCCGTTCAGAACGATTTGTGCTCCGTTCTCTTAATAATCTCATTCTGAAGTTCAGTGCTCAAATCAACGAAGTAGTCGCTGTACCCTGCAACTCTCACTAGGAGATCCGTGTATTTCTCGGGATGTTTCTGTGCGTCTCGCAAGGTCTCCGCGTTTATGACGTTAAACTGGATGTGGTGACCGTCAAGCTTGAAGTACGTGCGTATAAGGTGGCCCAGCTTGTCCATACCCTGCTCGTCTTCCAACAGCTCTGGCGCAAATTTCTGGTTGAGAAGAGTCCCGCCTGTTCTGACATGATCTATCTTAGAAACCGACTTTATCACTGCCGTGGGACCTTTCCTGTCTGCTCCTTGGACGGGTGACACACCCTCAGAAACGGGTTCACCTGCTTTTCTCCCATCAGGTGTTGCGCCTAACACTTTCCCGAAGTAAACGTGAACCGTGGTCGGCAGAAGATTTATCCTGTGATAGCCTCCCTTGGTGTTCGGCCTCCCATCCACTGCACGATAGTAAATCTCAAAGACAGTTCTCATGATGTCATCCGCATAATCGTCGTCGTTGCCGTACTTAGGCGTCTTATTCAAAAGCACTTGGCGAAGGTTCTCGTTCGCATCAAAGTTGGCATGCAATGCATTGACTAGCTCTTTCATCCTAACGTTTTTCTCGTCAAAGACCTTGTGTTTAATCGCTGTCAAAGAATCAGTTATCGTTCCGAGTCCTACGCCCTGGATGTAGTTGGTGTTATACCTGGCGCCGCCATCGCTGTAGTCTTTTCCTTTCTGCACGCAATCGCTTATTAGGAGTGACAGGAAGGGCGTTGGAAGATGCTCGGCGTACAGCCTCTCAATTATGTTGTTACCCTTGATTTTGACGTCGACAAAGTAGTTTAGTTGCTTCTCATACGCGTTGATGAGTTCATCGAAAGAACTGAAGTCTGAAGGGTCCCCGGTTTCAAGGCCAATCTTTCTTTTCGTCCTTGGGTCTACACCGTTGTTCAAGACGATCTCTAAGATTTTAGTGAGGTTGAAGTATCCAGTGAGGATGTAGCTTTCTTTTCCAAAAGCCCCCGCCTCCACACATCCGCTCGCTCCTCCGTTTCTCGCGTCCTCTATCGATTTTCCCTGCCGCAGGAGTTCTTGAATTATTGCGTCCGTGTTGAAGACTGAGGGCTGTCCGAAGCCTTCTCTTATGACCTCCACGGCCTTCTTCACAAAACTGTCAGGAGTTTTCTTGCTGATCTGAACCATGGAGCCAGGCTGGATCAGCCTCATTTCCTCCACAACGTCCAGTATCAGGTACGAGAGCTCGTTCACGCCGTCCGAGCCGTCGGCTTTCACGCCGCCCGCGTTTATCAGAGCAAAATCATTGTAGGTGCTGCTCTCCTCCGCTGTAACGCCGACCTTGGGCGGCGCCGGTTGATTGTTGAATTTTATCCAGAACAATTCCAGAAGCTCTTTGGCTTCTTCTTTCGTTAACGTGCCTTGCTCCAAGCCCCGTTTGTAGAACGGATACAGGTGCTGATCAAGCCTGCCAGGGTTGAATGAATCCCACGGGTTGAGTTCCGATATGACTCCTAGATGAACAAACCAATAGTACTGCAGAGCCTCCCAGAAGTCGCGAGGCGCGTTAGCCGGAACGTGAGAGCAGACATCCGCTATCTTTTCAAGCTCTTTTCTTCTCGTCGGGTCTTTCTCCTTCTTTGCCATCTCTCTGGCCTTCCCGGCGTGTCGCTCGGCGTAGCGGATCAAGGCGTCTGCAGCGATTTCCATGGCCTTGAGTTCTTCCATCTTCTTGAGTGCTTCAGGATCATTCAGAAAATCGAGGCTTCGCATGCTCTTCTTAATGTCCTTTTTGAAGTCAAGCATGCCTTTCCGGTAGATTTTGTCGTCGAGAACCGTGTGACCTGGGGCTCTCTGCTCCAGAAACTCTGTGAACACTCCTGCTTCGTAGGCGAGCTTCCACTCTTTGGACATTTGACCAAAAATCATTTCCCTTATTGATTTACCCTTCCAGAAAGGTATGATATTGTCTTCGTATATTTTCCTCGTTTCTTTATCCACCGCAAAGGGTGTTTTCTTCCTCGAATTAAGAATTTCAAGATCTTGAAGGCTGTGGCAACATATCTCCGGGTAAGTGGGAACGGCCTTCGGAGCAGGTCCTCTCTCGCCAACGATGAGCTCACCGTCATCGATGAATATCTGCTTGTGTTCAAGCAAGTACTTCAGGGCAAGGGCTCTTTTCACGGGTGTAGATGCTGACTGACTAGCCCCTTCGCCAGCGCAAAACTCCGTTATTAGAACGGCCCTTTCCGGCGTGATGTACGGTTTAGTGCTGACGCTGCGTTCTCTCAGCTTTCTAATCCTGTCTTTCATCTTACCCTCCTCCTATTCTCACGTCTAACCCGAGTGTGATAAGTTTTTCCTTGATCATTTGCATTTTTTCGTCTGAGGGAGATTGAAGATGCTCGAGTCTGTAAGTCTTGTCCAGGCTTCTGTACTTTTCAATCCCTGCTCTGTGATAAGGAAGAAGACACACCTGCTTCACGCCAAGTGAAAGTGCAAACTCGCCTGTCCTGGTGACGTTTTCCGCGTTGTCGTTGACGCCCGGAATGACGGGGAAGCGAACCGAAATGCTGCTTCCATTCTCTGCTAATCTCTTGAAATTCTGAATGATGAGTTTGTTTGACACTCCCGTGTACTTTCTATGCGTCCGGTCGTCCATGCTCTTGATGTCATACAAAAAGAGATCAACTTTGTCCTTTATTCTATCCACCGTTTCGCATGGTGCATATCCACACGTGTCCAAGGCTGTGCGAATGTTTCTCTCCTTACAACCTTCAAGTAGAGCTTCCAAGAAATCGGGTTGCATGAGGGGTTCCCCACCAGAGAACGTGACGCCTCCGCCGGACTCATCATAAAAGGTCACGTCCTTTTCTATCTCCTTCAGCATCTCATCCGCTCTTGCTGCTCTGCCGACTAGCACTAGAGCATCGCTTGGACAGGCTAGGGCACACTTTCCACATAAGTTGCAGAGTTTTCTGTTGATGGACACGTACTGAGCGCCTTTCGAGATTGCATTCTTTGGACAGTTTTTTACACATTCGCCCGAGCCTTTGCATCTGTTCCGTTTGTACATCAACTCGGGTTTCGAATTTTTGCCCTCGGGGTTGTGGCACCACCAGCAACGCAGAGGGCATCCCTTGAAGAATACGGTCGTACGTATGCCTGGTCCATCGTCCGTGGCATACCTTTTTACTTCAAAAACAATGCCTTTTTGGATGGTCTTTTCCACCTTTTCCAGAACGCCTGTTAATTAAACCTAGCTCGAGAGTTCTTAAAAACGTTGTGCGCCGATTTTGCAATTTCATGCATTATTCGCTTTAACGTGCGCTGCATCTCGACCATGTCCTAATACTTCAATCAGGCCCACGTCGGCGTTAACTCTCACAGAATGATGCTTAATCACTTCTGCCGGGTCTATTTCTGGCCTGTGAACAATCGGAATTATCCTTCCATAAAGCCTCTCGGCCAACAATGCGCCAACAGCTATTATCGGCTCGGTTTCTAGGTTAACTATAGCGTTTGGAGCTTTTTTACATCTTGAGGCCTCAAGAATCGTGGCGGCGCTCGTGCTTGAGCCGATTCCGTAGGGAAAGAAGAGAATTCTCCCAGAAACACATTCTCCATACAGCTCATGTCTCTTGTTCACGATGCGGCCAGACTTAGGATCCAACGAGTCGTACAAACACATCGGCTGGCTCGTTACCAGAGCTTCTCCTTCTGAAACGCCTTTCGACACCGGGACGCATCTTATCACGATTTTTCCCACGCGGATCATCCTCTAGGCATTGTTCCGGCCGCAACATCGACGCACTTTTCTATACTGCCAAGTGCAACGTTTGTGAATTTGCCCAGCGACGTCCAGGCCATTTTCACAGAGTCAGTCATCAAGGTCTCAGCTTTAGAGGGAATGAAGTTCCAGCATGTGTCAGCAATCACTCTACCCCCAGACGACTCGATTGTCTCAACCGCCCCCATTTCACTTGCTAACGTCTTTGCCGCTCTGCTCGTGAAAACCAGGAACCTCACGCTGTCTTCCACTCTCCTGCCCTTAATAAGGCGCGCGACCTTCACGAGTTCCTGAACTGAGCAGTGCGGACATCCGATGCAGATAACTTCAGGCGGCTCCTCATTGGCAGTGCTTAGCTTCTGTCTTGCTTGATCAAGCTCGCCAGCCTCGATGATTATTTTTTCTTCAGGTTTCGAACCGCGAAACGCCTCTGCCACTGTCTTTGCCCAAGGCGTGATCCCGCACAGGTGACACAGAGCCACTGAACCGCCAACTGCGGCAGCTGCACAAAACGACTTCAACTGGTCGGTTGTCGCTTTTTCTGGCATTCCTGAAACCACTGGAACCCTTGCTTTAGCGATGGATCCAACGAAGAAACCTAGGACGCCATAGTCTGTAGAATCGAAGGCATCCACGTCAAGTCTGTCAGGCTCGAAGAGTACCTGTCCTCGCCTGTTCTCGTCCAGGTACAGCCCAAAATTTGGGTACTCTCCGGCAACCGCAGCACAGACGTCAGCAAGATCTCCCAATCTCTCAGTTCTTGCGCCGACGACAGTGTTTGCAAAACCGACGGCGTTGGATTCTCCCCAAGCCACCTTCTGGCCAAACCTGAGATCTGCACCGTATTGATACGGAGCACAAGTCCATGTTGGTGTTCCGCCCATTCTCTTCAGGGCCTTGGCCAGCCTCAACTGTTTCCTTGCAACGTGAGAAGGTATCTTTAGCTCTTGCCACATGTCAAAGTCGATTGAAGAAGGGTTCAGCGTCGCTGGAACCCGAAAACGCGCTCCTGAGCTGGCCAATTTCCCAATCAGCTCCAAGCCAGAATCATTGATCCAGCCGTAGGCGGCACCGTCAATATGGACGTTTTCGACCTTCAGCATCCTGTCAGCGCCATAGATGTCTCCAAGTTTGACCAGAACGGACATGGCGATTTCGTACCCTTCTCCATACTCGCCATCAAGCATCGCCTCTTCCTCACGCGTAAGAAACGTGTTCCCTCAACCTCGTAGACTCACATTAATCTAGCCATCGGCACTACTTAACCTTGGTCGGTGTCGATCCTGGGAATCAGAATGTTCAAGGCTACGAAGTTTCCGATAGTAAGAAGCCTTTTTTCAAAGGATCGTCCGGCTCGGCCACGAGTTGTTGAAAACCTGTTATGTATGCGTTGCCCGCGACTTCTGGAATTATCGCGGGGTATTCCCCCACGCTGGTTTCGCCGACTATTCTGCCTCGAAACAACGTGCCGATGAGGCTTTCATGCACGAGCTCATCTCCAACTTTCATCTTTCCCTTGGCGAAGAGGTCTGCCATTCTTGCAGACGTTCCGGTGCCGCATGGCGAACGATCTAGGCCTGTAGGTGCCACGACAACGACATTCTTCATGTCCGCTTTCGGATGCGTCGGAGGCCCAGTGAACTGAACGTACAGAACCTTCACTAGACTGGCGTCCTTGGGATGCTTCATCTCTATCTGTTCTTGTATCGATTTCCTGAGGATTTCACCGTATTCAAGCAGTTTTCCAGCTTCATCAGGAACAATCTCAAGTCCGACATCTTTGGCTGAAACTATCGCGTATAAGCTGCCACCGTAGGCAATGTCAACCTTGACTTTTCCGAATCTTTCAGTGCGGACCATGGCGTCGCGAAGGTAGGAGAAAGATTCGACATTTCTCAGTGTTATCTCTCCGACCTTTCCATCTTTGACGCTCACTGATAGGCTGACCAGTCCTGCATGAGTGTCTAGTTTGATTTTGGTTACGGGTTCCGTTACTTTCACTCGTCCAGTTTCAACCAAGTATTTGGCTATCGCAATCGATCCGTGTCCGCACATCGGGACGAGGCCTATTGGTTCCATGAATATGACCCCCGCATCCGCCTCTGCAACTGTAGGCTCCAAGAGGAACGCTCCGCACATTGTACTGCGTCCTCGGGGTTCATAGAGAACCATTCTTCGCATATCTTCAAGGTTCTTTTCTGCATAGGCGTTTTTTTCCTTCATTGTTTTGCCACGAATTGTAGGAAATCCGCTTGTCACTATTCTGAACGGCTCACCTGCTGTGTGGAGGTCAACGATTGTAAGGAGGTTAGAAAGCTTCATCGGAACCAACCTCGAGAATCAACGTGCGTGCGCCAAGCACAAATCGGGCCAAATGCCACGCTGAACAATTCCGTGTGCGTAGAGCCTGTCTATTCCTTGCTTCTGTTCTCTGCGGATCTTCTTTTGAGCTCTTTTGCAAACCTCTCCACCAGTTCGTCGGCAGCCCGTGTAAACCCTCCCACGTCGGTCGTTACAAGAAACTTCTTCTCATCCACGAAGGCCTTGGCCTCTTTGAGAAATGGATCCTCATCCAAACCCTCGGCATGCTCTGGAAGGTCTGCGAGTCTGCTAATTGCGTCCAGCAGCCGGAAAGGCCCATAAAGCGGCGGTTCGTCAATACAGTTCCGTGCACTCGTAGCCAGAAAGAGTGCGAGTTCAAAAAGATATTCGTTACCCGTGTTTCTAGCCTTAGTCACATCTATGCCCCCGCAGGCTGAAAACTCTGACCGAACTTGTTGAGATACGTATTCTCTTTCAGAGGAATTCGACGTGGAGGAGCTGGAGGCGCGTCAGGGTATCCGACCACAACCAGAAGCTCCGGTTCGATGCCTTCCGGAATTTCAAGAATTTCCTTCATTGCCGCATGCGAGAAAGATTTGACAATGCATGTTCCTAATCCCAGCGCGTACGCTGCCAGGACAATGTTTTCAGTAGCCATTGCGCAATCCGCGATTGAAAGGTAATCCCGTCCCATCGCGCCGCCAACTTTGTATGCCCTCATCTTGTCAGCGCAAACAAGTATCGCTAGAGGAGTCTCGCCGAAATATCCCGGAGAGATCTTGCGAACCATCTCAAGAGTCGTACGATCTTCCACCACTATGAATTTCCACGGTTGAATATTCCCGCCTGAAGGTGCCCAACAAGCTGCGGTCAGCAATTTCTCAGTCAACTCTCTCTCAACTGCCTTCGACTTGAATTTCCTGACGCTTCTGCGTCCCTTTATAGTCTCAAAGACATCCATATTATTCCTCTTTTTCAGAGATAGCGATAGGATGAGTCGCTTGCGCGCCTAAAAGGTTTTTGAGAAGTTTTATAAGCTGAACGACAAAGATAGCTTTTTTCTGGAAGTGACAAGAATGCCTCAATACTACGAATACGAGTTAGCTAAAGCCGCACACAGGCTCGTTTCAGAATGGTTCAAACTGAAACCAGGAGAGACTTTCGTCGTTTCTGCAGACACAGAATCCGATCCTCGCGTCGTCGACGCCACAGCTGCAGCTGCCTTTACCATCGGAGCGAAGCCTCTAGTAATTTGGAACGCCTCACCCCGAGGAGTTGGCAAAGCCGCAGACGCCGATTTGCCCGCAGAAGCGATTGAAGCAGTTCTGAAGTGCGCTGACGCTTGGTGCGAATTCAACAATGAGTGGATTTTCTACTCAACGCCATACGCAAACGCCATGGAAGCAAACAAGAAGCTCAGACATGCATGCTACGTCGGAATGAACGTGGACATGATGGTTAGAACAATCGCCAGAGTCGATGTAAAAACCCTAGCCGCCTATGAAGAAAAACTGGTGGAAATGACTAAAGCTGCTAAACACGTCAAAATGACGACGCCATCAGGAACCGATGTTGAATTCGACAACGACCGCAGGAGACCGATAACACTTGAGACAGGGTACGCTGATACTCCTGGTTCCCACATGCTTGGAGGTCAGATAGGCTGGTCGCCCGTTTTCGAGTCGATAAACGGCACGATTGTTTTCGATGGTTCAATAAACCCGCCGCTAGGCTTGTGCAAGTCACCAGTGAAGCTGCACGTCAAAGAAGGAAAGATACATAAAATCGACGGTGGCCAAGATGCCATGGTTTTCGATGCTTGGCTCAAGAGTTTCAACCATCCACTGATGCGCAGCATGGCTCACGTTTGCTACGGCTGCAATCCAGGCGCTAAACTCACGGGAAACGTCTTAGAGGACGAGAGAGTCTGGGGAGTCAGCGAATGGGGAATCGGCTATGTAGGCCAGATACTGACGGGCGGAAAACCAATCTCGGCACCTTCACACACCGACGGAATCTGCATGAACACGTCTGTGTGGCTCGACGGAAAACAGGTATGGGACAAAGGTGAGCAGACAGTCCCTGAGCTTGCTAAGCTAGCAAAGAAACTCGGCAAATCCTAGACAGCCAATGGCTCAAAAAAGAGATTGCCAAAATTCAAGAATCCTTTCCACCCTTTTTCTTTCTGTGTACTTTTCCAAACTACTTACCTGCCTCTCGGCGCAAAGCAAATCTTGACTTATGACTTTAGAGTACGCTCTTTCTGATCAAAGCTTGAATCTAACGCAGGCTATTTGACAAATGGTATGACTTGTTCCCCAAAGAGCCGTATCGTTTTAAGGTCTGTTCCGTCTGGAAATACCATCATGAAATGATCTATCCCTGCATCGACGTACGTTTTTAAGATATCTACGCAAACGTCTGGTGTTCCGCGTATTTGCATTTTCGTTGCACCGTACTCATCGAGGGGGCTTTCCGCAGGTCTATACTTCTTGATCTTTTCATCAAGAACCGTTTTGTTCTCAGCTAAGATGCACACCACTCCCAAACCCTTCTCTAAACGTCCAAAATCTCTGCCGACCTCTGAAAAGTAGAGTTTAACTTGGTTCGCCATCTGTTTGTACTCATCGACTGACGGCAAATACCACGCTCCGACAGCCCATCCGTCAGCGTGTTTCGCGACGGTCCGGTACATGAGTTTGCCTCCTGTTTGCGTGCCTATCCAGATTGGCGGATGAGGCTTCTGGACTGGCTTTGGGTTACACAACGCCTCGTTTATGCCGTAGTACTTGCCCTTGAACACTGGTTTGTTCTCTGTCCACATCTTTTCAAGCACTTCCAAGGCTTCATTGAGCATCTCTATCCGGACAGAAGCTTTTGGAAATGGCACGCCAAAGGCGTCGGACTCAGGTTTGAACCAGCCCGCTCCTAAACCGAAATCAAGCCTGCCATGGCTTATCACGTCCAAGGTCGAAGCCATTTTGGCCAAAATCGGAGGATACCGATACAGGTTGCAGAGAACCATGGTGCCAATCCTCACAGTGTTGGTTGCTTCTGCCAACGCCGAAAGAGTTGTCCAACACTCAAAATAAGACTCTTGCGCGGAGCCTTCGATAGGCAGGAGATGATCGGTCACCCAAACAGTTTGAAACCCGACACGTTCACACGTCAAAGCGACATTTTTGAAGGTGCCATAATCGACACCTATCTGGGGCAAATGTATGCCAAACTTAACCATACGCAACAACCCAGCGAATTCTTTGAACTATTTTCGTGGGTTCTCCCTATATAAAGGAATTGCGAAGCGTATGTACAGCGATCACTGCAGGACTCTGCAGAGATTTATCAGGTTTGCGCCTTGTGTAGAGCCATGTTTCAAAAAGACAGCTTATGTGCAATGTCTGCTCTAATGTTCAGCGTGAGACGAAATAATGTATCAAAGCAAAAACTATTATGGGACACGCATGATGATGCATACAGGAGGCTACAACGTGAATGAAGAAGCTTCGTCCTATCGTTGGGTCATGGTTGCCGTAACGTGGCTGATGATGTTCTCTCTCGGATTGTCCTGGTTCTGCGTGACGCCAATGGAGGCAAAGCTAGGCATAACCTATGCAGAATTCGGGTTTCTGGTAGCGCTAGTCCCATTAGCCTTGGTAATACTCTGCATTCCAGGAGGCCTTTTTGCAGACCGATTCGGCGTTAGGCGAACAGTCCTAGTAGGAGGACTAATCATGGGTGTCTTTGGGCTTTTGAGGGGGTTTGCAACGAATTTCCCTATGCTAGCTACCACAATGTTCTTGTGCGGAGCAGGCTACGCTGTTGCCTACCCCAACATGCCCAAGGTAACAGGTTTATGGTTCCCGTACAAACAATACGCATTGGCCAGCGGGGTCATGTTCACGGGTATGGAGGTCGGCATGGCATCCTCGTTCATACTGACTCCAGCCGTGCTGCTGCCCCTCACTGGATCTTCTCAAGGCGTTTTCATCACAGTTGGCATTCTTGCTTTGGCGATGACTCTGGTGTGGATATCGCTAGCAAGAGAAAGACCTGTCTTGAAGACAGATAAGAATGTGCCTTCTGGCGAGGGGCAGGGGGTTCCTTTCAAGAAATCTCTTTCAGTCGTGCTTAGAAGCAAGCAAATGTGGATGGTAATGATTACATGCCTATTTCTTCTCGCACCCCAAATTGGCTTGTTCGGATTTCTCCAAACAATACTAACACAGAAAGGAATGGATTTGACCACCGCGGGGCTGGTAACATCGATGATTACGTTGTTTATGATTCCAGGCAGTTTCATCGTACCCCTGGTATCTGCACGCATTGGCATAAGGAAACCCTTCATATGGGGAACGTCCATCCTTGCCGCAGTCGCTTTGTATTTCACCGGAACGACCGTAGGCCTTCCACTTTGGATTTCAGCGATTGTCTATGGATTTCTCATCGGAAGCATGGCGCCTATAATCCTGGCGATGCCGGTTGAACTCATGGGCGCGTCATACTCGGCGACGGCCGGCGGATTAACACTCGTTGGAGGATACGCAGGAGCCATGATAGCTCCTTGGTTGGGGGGCTATTTGTCCGTGGCGACGGGATCCTTCACGCCAGTCATCATCATGTGCACTATCTTTACTGGTGTCGAAGCAGTCTGCGGCTTGATGCTAAAAGAAACCGGCTCATAACCAAGGTTCATAGGCTTTGCCTATCAAGAGTATTCAGAATCCTGGAAGAGAAGCTTCCGCCACCGCATGATACTTCTGTAGAACTTATCACAAAAATAGGAGGTTACACGCCTTACAACTCACGGAATCAAACGGCCTTTGCTATTGTCTACTCCTCAGCTGCCACCAGAGGTTAAGCACTTGGCCCCACATCTGGACGGTGTCTTTTATTAGTCTTACTTTCGTCCCACCCTCGTGGGTCCACTCGACGGGGATCTCTTTCACTCTGTAACCTCTGCGCGAGGCCCTTACTAGAAGTTCAGTATCCCAGAACCAGTGTGTCGCTTTAACCTCGTCGAGTATTTCTAGAAGTGCCTCTCTTCTAGCCGCCTTGAACCCGCACTGGTGATCTGAAATTCCAGAACCCAGAAACAATCTCACCAAGGAGTTGTAAGACTTCGAAGCAACCTGCCTAGACAGACTTCTTTTCACTTTGCTTTCAGGAAGCATCCTTGAACCCGTCGCAAAGTCGTAGCCGCCCCTGACAGATTCTATTAGTGCACTCAAATGCTCAATGCTGGTTGCCAAGTCTACATCCATGTAAACTAGGATTCTCCCGTTAGATTCGGCAAAAGCGTTCTTCAGTGCCAGCCCTCTTCCCAGGCGCTTGTCCCTGTGAATGTGTCTTATGAACTGGTATTCACTTGAAAGCCTGCCTGCGATTCTGTCGGTTCCGTCAGTGCTTCCATCTTCGGCAATTATTATCTCATACGAGTTAGTGATCTCTTCCAGAGCTCGAGTTGTTTTTCTAACGGCATTCTTTAGGTTTTTTCTCTCGTTGTAAGCGGGGAAAACTAATGTGACTTCAACTTCGATTTTGTCTTCCATCTTTGTTTTCATCTCTTAAAACACCCAGCTTCTCAACCACTTAAGCCCCTCTCTCCAGTAATCTGGCGCTGGCACTCCGGAAATGACAGGGTAGAAAATCGCAAACAGAGTTGCCACGACAATCAGATAAGTCAGCACGAAAACCTTCCCCTGTCGGGTGCGCCAGGACTTGTTGATGAAATAAGTAGTCCCCAAAATCATGATGGGAACGTTGGAGTAAAAGGCATAGAGGAAAAGAACTCTGGAGATAAAGGCGTACGGTATCCACTGGAAGAGGAATATGGTAACAACAAATAGGCAAAGATAGTTTTTTGTTCGAAGCCCTTCCCAAGCAGCCAAAATAACTGAAGTAAAACCGATCCACCACACGGCCGGGTTACCCATCGCCGCAATCGTTGAAACGTTGCCACTAGGCAGGTTTGCGACGTAGAGCCAGACGGGTCTTGTTATCAAAGGCCAACTCCACCATGGAGAAGAAAATGGATGCGTAGCCGTAAGCTGCGTGTGATAATCGTACATAGACCATTGCATTCGATAGACGTCCGCTAGCGTGTGCCCGACCATCATGTAAGGTACGTAGGTGAGTACGTATACCATCACTCCAATCGCCAAGAAGCCTAAGCAGATGAAAAAGGGGCGGCCGAAGAAGGCTCTAGTTTTCTGAACAAATCCTCTAGACCCAGGGAGTTCGCGAAGTCTGAGAAAAAGGAGGATAAACATTTGACCCAAGAACCCGGGCAAAGCGTACCACTTTGTTGAGAATGCGAGCGCGAAGAAGATGGTTGACAGTAGGAGGGGCCAAACTGACGTTTTCCATCCCTGGCTGAGCACGTTCTTGACGTAGATGAAGAAGAAAAGCTGCGACAACAGTGAAAAGAAAACCAGGTAAGTATCAATCGTAGCGATTCTTGCCATAGTGAAGTGCATGAAGTCAAACAGAAGAAGAAAGGCCGGAGCGAACGCGCCGATCCATGTTCCAAACATCTTCTTGCCAAGCATATACATTATGGGTATCATCAGCGCAGCGAACAGGACTCCCGTGATCCGCCAGCCAAAAGGGCTGTAGCCGAAGAAAGAGATACCGGCCGCAAGTATCAACTTCCCAAGAGGAGGCTGCGTCCACTCATAGGGTTCTCTGAAGTTGAGGTAGTCCTCAGCAGTTCTCACGTAATAGATCTCGTCGAAAAAGGTTTCCGATTGATACGTCGGGGGGCATTCAACCTTATCCTGCTCATCTATGAGTTTTGCCAATCCTAGGTCGTCAGTGTTTTCACCCTGTATCGCTTTGATAGTGATTTTTTGGTTGTTTCCATCCAGGGCTGATATTTCTGCAATCTCGCCGTCCGAAGGTTGGAAAGCGAACCTTATGAATTGGGTTTCCTCGTCTAAGCGAACCTGTCCCCACTGGTAGTAGTAATTTTCCATCGAAGTTTGTGCCCTCAGTTTCCAGTTTCCTGGTTGGCCAGTGTAGACCGCGAAGCTGACGCTTCCCTGCTTTAGCAAGAGGTATATCGAACTCACATTCTTCACCTCTCCCAAATCGACGTAGAAGGTTTCTATGCCGTAAGACTGCCAAGTGCTGGTTGGGACATTATTCATACCTAGAGCCCATGTCGCTATCACAAGGAAGGCAAGAGTCAGCATGACGATTGTGACCACGTCGCGCTTGGCAATCAGCATCGCGGTCCACATTCTCCCGCAACTGATTGCTTTGCGTTCTCGAATGCCTGGCTAGAAATCGGAGGGCTCACTATCTTTGGCTTCCTGATGATTACTGTTAGCGTGTAAACAAAAGCGGCCAGATTAATCGCAGTTATGGCATAGATGAAAGGATCCCCGTCAGGTATGCGGCTGTTGCCTGCATTGAGGAATGGAAGAACATATGCCAAATTGGCAAAATAGGTGAAAGTCAAAATCCCGTAGAGTGGTCTCGCCTCTTTTACGAAGGGTAGCATCATTGCTAGGACGCTGAAGACTGGGAATAAATATCTTTCATGAATCCTGGTTGGAAGCATGAAGAAGCCGAACAAGAGGACAAAAGCAGTGAAGAGCACCGAGACTTCAAAAGTATGACCAATCCTCTCCACGCGGTGAGACGCCTTGTACAAGCAAAACAAGGAAAAAACCGTCAGCGCACCGAACATGATCCAGCCTATCTTGAAAAGATCCAACGACAGAAAGGTCTGGGCGTCTGGCTTCCAAAGGCCGACTAATGCCCAGAGGTTGAAAGCGTTCGCCGAAGTGACGCTATAGCTCGTGTAGCCCTTAAGGTAGATGCTCACGAGGAAATTCGCTGGGTTATTCAGGCTCACGGGAACCGAGACCATGAAAATCAGTGCTATTGATGTAACAACAGAAGCCGCCACAGTCTTCCAGCTTTTCTTTTTTATTAACAGAAAGACTATCAAGGGTGCCAAGGCGATACTTTGCGGCTTGGTCAGTACTGCGGCAGTGAAGGCCGCTGCTGACAGCGTTGGTTTTGAGTCGATAATGAGTATGAGTGAGGCTACAAGAAAAAACGTGTATATCGCGTCGAACTGCCCCCAGATTGACCCGTTGAAGATTATTGCAGGATTGAACGCATAGAAGGAAGTCGCCAAGAGTGAGGAGTTAAAGCTGAGTCTTTTTCTAAGAAAGACGAATATCAAACCTGCTGTTGCAGTGTCAAAAAGGGTTGAAGGCAGCTTCAATATGTAGACTAGGGCTGGTGAGGCAGAAACCGAAAACAGTTTGGCGAAAGAGCCGAAAAGCCAAAAAATGTAGACGTTGAAGGGGGGATAATCACAGTATACAACTTGATAGAAGACGAGTGGTCCGTGTGCCGCAGCCGCGTTGAACCACGATGCAAATGCTGCTAGGTCGCCTAGACACCCCTGTACCGGAAATAGGAGGATTCTTGCAGCCAGTGAAGAAAGCAGGACATAAAGCACGACTCTAATGTCGCCTCTAGGAAAAGAAAAATCTATGGTTTCTCCCTCGAATCTTAAACAGATTTGTTTGAAATAAAAGTGTTTTGAAATTTCTCTGCGTTTGCAAGACGGAAAGCCTGCGGATACAATTTCATAACGTGTGCAGAGTAGGAATGAAGCTGTTTTACAAAAAAAGGAAGGGAGTTGTTTCGGGCGTATCAGGTAGCGGGGCTGACTTGCCAAGTTTTGAAATTGCAGTTGTAGCCTTGGATGCCGATGACCGAAGATGCGTTATGCATTTGTGGTATCCAAACGTAGGTTTGGACTGCCTCTGCAACCTTGAAGTCATAGACCCATATGTCAGGGCATATATTCATTATTTCTTGTTGAATGTGTCCGTATTGTACGCGCCTTGAACTTGTGTCGTTGGTTCCCTGAGCATTCGCTATCTCTGCGTCCAGCGTCGCATTATTCAGCCAAACACAATTATCGAACGATCCTTGAGATGCTATAGAATATCTCTCTGCGAGCATTGAGCCTGCGTCAAGGAACAGAGGGTCAACAACGATTGGCAGGAGGTTGGGACTTGTGGTGTAATTACCCACTTCCCCAACCATTTCACCCCAAGGAATGCTGGTTACTTGGACGTTCAACCCGATTATGGCGGCTGTCTCAGCGAAGTGCAATGCGTCACTCATTCTCTCTGGGACCTCATTCATCACCTGGAACGTAATCGGATAGTTTTGCGGGTTATTGATGATGTCCGGATAGTACTTAGATTGCTTAAGCATCTCTCCAGCTAGGGTCAAGTTGTAATAATATGGGGTGACGTTTACAGCTCCTGGCAAGGCCATAGGTAGACATGATGCTGACTGTTGGAACCTTGAATATATCATGGTCATCGTTGTCACATAGTCAAAGGCGTACGCGAGAGCTTTCCTGACGTAGACGTCGTCTGTTGGTTTTTTCTGAGTGTTCATCATGTAGTAGTATTCGCCCGCATCTGCGTGAGACTCTGCCGTGATATAGCCTGTTGTGTTCAATGGCGTCAAGAATGAGTCACCCTGCCACTCATCTGATACTTCTAACTGCTTGTTCAGCATCAGAGTCTTTTCTGTTGCAGAACTTGCCGCCGTGGCCACCAAATCTACCTCGGTAGGAGCTAGAGGGTCAACGCTTTGCGGGTTCCAGTAACCAGAAAACTGCGTCATGTAAACGTATGAACTCACGCTTATTGCTTTGAGCTTGTAGGGTCCAGAGCCTGCGTCGTGTGTTGCTAGCCAAGTTGTGCCATAATCTCCAAGAGTGCCGTACGTTCCAGGAGTAACGATGTTTGCCAATACAGTTGCCTTTTCAACTATGTACAGCCTAACGAGTGAATCGAGGAAAGCTCCTTCTGGCTTGTTGAGATGGAACATTACCGTGTTCGTATCGATCACAGTAATGCCTGTGACGTTGCTTATGTAATCCGTGTAAATCCACGAATAGCCTTGACCTACCGTTAGTAGTCTTTGCATGCTGAACGCGACATCATTCGCCGTCAAGGTTCCGCCGTCGTGAAATGTTACGCCTTGCCTAATGGTGAACGTGTAATTCAGATTGTCAGTGCTGACAGCCCAACTGGTAGCGATCCACGGGATAACGCCTCCTCCTGGAACTGGCCACACAAGAGGGTCGTAAAGATTGGTTTGGCCATCTTGGCTACAGAAGTCTGCACCAACCGCTGGGTCAATGTAACAGGGAAATGATTCTCCTCTTCTCACTAGTCTTGTGGTAGTGACGTTTGCGGAAGCCGAGGGGGATGGGGAAGTCGACGCGGAAGGCGACGGGCTCGGGCCGGGAAGCGTTACGTAGTAGACTGCGCCAATAACAGCGGCAACGATTACGATGATTGCTACGATTGCAGCTTGCATCTTTGTAATTGCAGATCTTTCAAAGAAAATCTTCAAACTTTTTTCCTCCGGTTTTATGTTTACTCTTTCACACTGTTTTTTCCTATGTACTATTAAAAGCTTGTTCTCCTTGCGCTACTGGTATCACAGAAAAGAATCATCAGCAGAATCATCAGTCTATGGTTCTGTGCAAAGGATTTTGCAATCCATGCATGTTCAGGGGGATGAAAGTCGCGGAGTTAGATAAATGAAAGTTTCATCCGATACAATAAGCCTTTTTAAAGTCTTTTGCAGCATGTATTAACAGCGAGGTGTGCCGACAGACAATGAGGCTTTCGACATTCATACTCAGAAGAACGGGTCTTATCGTTTTCTCTTTGGTCGGACTGTCAATACTAGTTTTCGTCCTGGCCCGAGTGTTACCGGGAGACCCTGCGCGAGCCGCGGCGGGAAACAATGCACCCCAATGGGCCGTAGATCAGCTCAGAAGACAGTTAGGATTGGACAAGCCTTTGTACACACAGTATTTTGTATGGCTAGACAACGTTCTACATGGCGACTTGGGCTATTCGCTTACAACCAAACGCGACATAACTGCTGATGTGATACAGTATCTTCCAGCGAGCCTCGAACTGATTGTCCTAGCAGCCATGTTTCAAATAGCTGGGTCCTTTATACTAGGCATTATAGCCGGCAGATATTCCTACAAGGCACCTGATAACTTGGTTAGAGTGGTTTCCTACATTGGCATATCGATTCCAGCCTTTGTTTTGGCCATAATACTTCAGCTTGTGTTCTCTTGGTACTTCAAACTATTTCCGACCACTGGAGAGCTTTCTGCCGGAATCGCTGGTCCGCCCGCAATAACTGGATCCGTCACGGTTGACTCCCTTATCGCTGGAAAGTTTGACGTGCTCGCAAACGCTTTGTGGCACATGGTCTTGCCAGCCTTGGCATTATGCATGGGTGCTATGTGCCAAGATGCCAGAATAATAAGATCTGGAATGGTTGAAAACAAAGATAAGGACTACATATCGATGGCAAAATCTCAAGGCTTGCCTGACAGAACTGTGACACTTAAATACCTGCTTAAACCGTCCCTGATTCCGGCAGTAACGGTTATGGGATTGGACATAGCAGCGCTGATGGCCAACGCTTTTCTTGTGGAACAGGTTTTTAACTGGCCAGGCTTCGCCAACCTTGGTCTCACGTTTATGTTAAACAAAGATCTCAATGGCATAGTCGCGCTTGTTTTGATTATAGGGATCATGTACGCTGTTGCAAACATAGTTGTCGACGTTATCGTCGCATATCTGGATCCGAGAATAAGGCTCATGGAGAGAGGCCAATAGTGCAAATAGTGGAACGCATCAGGATAATAGCCAAAAGGTACGATCTTAAGAGAAAATGGTTCAGATTCTCCAGGAGCCCATTGTCTCTAGTAGGGCTGGTTGTAATTGTAGCCGCCATATTTCTGGCCTTGGCAGCTCCTTACATAACCCCTTACCCCCGCGAGGCTGGCTTGCAAACGAATCTTCAGGACAGGTTCCTGCCTCCAAGTTCGAAGTACCTGTTTGGAACTGATCAACTGGGGAGGGACGTGTTTACCCGAACTGTCTTTGGGTTTCAATACTCGCTTATGATGGCTGGGGTAGTGTTGCTACTCGTTGTACCGCCTGGGATAGTACTGGGTTTAATCGCAGGATACTACAGGGGCTCATGGATCGACACGCTGGTCATGAGAATATCAGACGTGTTCATAGCCGTCCCTCCACTCATACTGGCTTTGTCAATAGCTTCCGTGCTGACCCCCAGCGCATTCAACTCGATGATGGCTGTCTCACTGATGTGGTGGCCTTGGTACACAAGGTTAACATATAACGCTGCATCAGCTTTGAGAAATGAATACTTTGTTCAAGCGTCAGAAGTCATGGGCGAAAATTCTTTCCGAATAATGTTCAACGAAATCCTTCCAAATTGTCTCGGGTCAATTCTGACCAAGATAACGTTGGATGTGGGCTGGGTAATACTCCTAGGCTCTGCACTGAGCTTTGTAGGTTTGGGCGCTCAGCCTCCAACACCAGATCTCGGCACAATGGTCGCCGGGGGTTCTATTTTTCTGCCTGGCCAGTGGTGGATAAGCATGTTTCCCGCCGTGGCAATCATCGTCATAATTCTAGGCTTCAATCTTTTAGGAGATGGAATTCGAGACATTTTCGTTGAGGAGGCAAGATAGACGGAGCCTTTCTTGGAAGTGAGAAACCTTTTCATAGGCTTCAAGACGTACTTGGGCAAGCTGAATGTCTTGAACGGGGTGGACTTCGCCCTACGTAAGAGCGAGAAAGTTGGGATCATTGGCGAATCTGGTTGCGGCAAGACTACCACGATGAAGGCTATACTTGGGATTCTGGCGTCTAACGCCGTAATCGATGGCGGAGAAATAAGTTTTCAAGGACACGAGATGCTGAAAATCGGCAAAAAACAATTGAACCAAATAAGAAGAAAAAACCTTACTATGATATTTCAAGATCCCACTGCCGCCCTCAATCCGGTATTCAAGGTAGGAGAAATACTCGGAGACGTGATAAAGTACTCAGGCAATTTTGACCACGAAAAAGCCACAAAAAAACTGCTTCGTGAAAAATCCATAGACGCTCTCAAGGAGGTTTCACTTCCGGATCCTGAAAGAGTGCTTGACAGTTACCCCTTTCAGTTAAGTGGCGGCATGCGTCAGAGAGTTTGCATAGCAATGTCGCTGGCCACCGCAAAGGATCTTCTGATTGCTGACGAGCCGACCACCAGCCTTGACGTAACAATTCAAGACCAAGTTTTGCGTCTTATGAAGGACCTGGTAAATAGGAAGAACCTGTCAATAATCCTGATATCCCACGCACTTGGGACTATAAGAAACACGGTCGACACTGTTTATGTCATGTACGCTGGAAACATGATAGAGTCTTCAGAAACAGGAAAATTGTTCTCGAACCCTCTGCATCCTTACACGCAAGGGCTCCTGAAATCTGTTCCCAAGTTGACTGGGGAAGGATTTTCAGAAGGTATCCCAGGAAGAATTCCAGACTACGTTAACCCTCCACCCGGTTGCAGGTTCAATCCACGTTGCAAATATGCAATGGAGATATGCAGAAAGGAAAGGCCCCGGCTTCTGGAAGTCGATGCCGACAACCACAAGGTTGCCTGCTGGTTGTACAATAAGAGATGAGCGGTAATGGACAAGAACGAGGATTTACTGGTAGTAGAAAATCTGACAAAACATTTCAAAACCAGTTTCGGAGTAGTCAGGGCAATAGATGAAATAAACTTCACGGTGAAAGCAGGCGAAACCTTCGGCTTAGTGGGCGAATCAGGTTCTGGCAAGAGCACCACTGGCTACGTAGTTATGGGTATCTACACGCCCACTTCAGGAAGAATACTCTTCAAAGGCAACGACATCTCAATGCACGCCAAGAAACGTCCAAAATACTTGAAGAAGAATCTTGCAATCGTCTTCCAAGATCCCGCTTCTTCCTTGAATCCTACAAAGACAGTCAAAGACGTGGTAGGACAACCGTTGAAAATTCAGGGACTGGCAAAAAGCCATGAAGAATATGACAAAAGAGTATCTGAGCTGCTTGATGCTGTCGAGCTGCCTCCTGAAGATTTCAAAGAGAGGCGGCCGAAAGACTTGGGTGGAGGGGAAAGGCAGGCGGTCGCTATCGCCAGGGCCATAGCTACAAACCCTTCTTTCATAGTGCTTGATGAACCCACATCAGCCCTGGATGTTTCAATCCAGGCAAAAATCATGAAGGTGCTCATGAGGCTGCAACGTGAACTCAACCTGTCATACTTATTCATAACTCACGATCTAAGCCTTATGAGAAACGTGTCTTCAAGGGTTGCCATAATGTATCTAGCCCAAATCGTCGAGTTTGCTCCTACCGCAACTTTCTTCCGAAACCCTGTGCATCCCTACACCCAGATGTTGCTCTCCTCTATACCTGTGTTAACGGACAAGGAGGAGAAGCTTAAGCCCAAAGAGATAATATCAAGGGGCGAAGTTCCAAGCGCCATCAATCCGCCACCAGGCTGCCGCTTCCATACTAGATGCTCATTCGCAACAGAAACGTGCAGAAGTAAACAACCAACCTTCGTGACAGTGGAACCCGAACATCAAGTCGCCTGCCACCTGATAACCAAATGACAGGTCTGTCACTGTCTTGCAAGACTGGAACATTCCGTCGAGGTCGCTATTTCTTGCCCAGTTTCTTTGCCAACTTCGCCAACTCGGGGTGTATGAACCTTCCCCTGTCCAGAATCTGTTCCCCATCTAGCCACACAGAAGAGTTGAGGCATATTCCATCCGTGTGGGTTGATGCGGGAATGCCGTTGGGTGGAGCAAAGAACGGACCCACGTAACCCAATCCCCATTCGGTGCACGCCCACACCCTTTCGTCCTCAAGGATGTTTCCAGTCAGATTAGCTCCTGGGTTGACACCATAGCACGCGTGAGCCAACGTCAACATAAGCGGATCTTTGAAGCTCTTAAGCCACGATTCATACTTCAAAGCCTCATCACCGCCTTCAAACCTCACAACTTTTCCATGCTTAACATGAAGTTTGACGGGGGTTTTGACCACGCCGATTGGCGGAACTATAGATCCGTCAAAGACTATCATCCCGTTGATAGACTCCACCACAGGTCTCCAGCCTATTTGTCCTGCTAACAGGTGTTGACCAGGAACCTCGGCGTAGCCGTACGAGTTCGTCATGCACACCTTGGATGGATTGTCGAACTCAACATCCGTGCCCGCGGCGTTGTAATCCTCATGTGCCTAGAAGCCGAAGTCAAGTCGTGAAGCTTTATCTGAAAAGCCTTCTGCGTGGCATAATCGATTCGGCCTATTACCCTCGTCATCATGTCGGCATTCATCGTGACATAACACAAGTATCTCAATTTCTTGTTTCCCTTGGTCGCAATCTCATAAGTCGTTGAGTACTGCAGCCATTGTTGGTTGTACTCTATCCAAACGTCTGCTTCTCTCAAAGCCGCTCCCAGAGCCTTCACAGGGGTCATCGCGTCAGATTCTTTCCCAACTCCCAAAGGGGACGCTATCGTCATAACCAAGGGCAGCCCGCCGGCAGCAAAAGCCGCAGCAGCCGTTGCACTCACGACCCTTCTGTCAGATCCGGTGTCAGCGGTTATCGCCACAACTTCTCCTGGCTTGACTTTTACAAGTTCATTAATCAGAATCTTCGCAGCTTTGCCCAACTCATACTCGTAATACTCGGTCATAGAGCATCATACTGTCCGTTCATTTATGTTGCATAGTTTAAAAGAATTTTCCTTTCGGAACGTCGCTAGGACTGGATAGCCGCATCAAATACATCAATTGGCATCCGCACAGAGCCGGCTCCCATACGTGACTTAGTTTAAGCTCGAAAGACTTAAATCACCACATAGGTCTACACTAACCCGAGGTTTCAACATGCGAATAAAAGTCATCGTACCAGTGACAACGAACCTTTGGACTGAAATGATCAGAGAAGCATACGAGAAATACAAAGACCCTGACACAGAGATAACCGTAATAAACCTGAAAAAAGGTCCAGACTCGATTGAGCAACTCTACGACGAGGCTTGGGCAGCCCTACCCACATTGCTTGAGGCAGAAAAAGCTGAAAAAGAAGGATACGACGCCGTCATAGACTACTGTTTCGGCGATCCAGCACTAGAAGCGATAAAAGAAGCGTTGCACATACCCGTAGTTGGCATAAACGAACCAGCCGTCCACCTAGCGTCAATCCTGGGGAGAAAATTCTCAGTGATAGGCGTTGGCGGTTGTGGAGCCGCTAGTCTATTCGCAGACAAAATAACAATTTATGGACTACAGCACAAGCTAGCGTCAGCGAGAATAATCGAAACAAAGGTTCTTGACATAAAGAAGGATTTCGATGCGCTTTGCAAGGAGTTACTGGAAGCGGGCAAGAAAGCCATCAACGAGGACGGGGCTGAAGTCCTGGTCATGGGCTGCGGAAGCCTTCTCAACATCGCCGAAATATTGCAGAAGAAGCTCAAAGTGCCCGTCATCGATCCTGGCTTAGTAGCATTGAAAATTGCCGAAGATCTAGTAAAGCTCAACCTCTCGCACAGCAAAAAGGCCTTTATGGACCCCTACAAAAAGAAGAGAACGCCATAACACACTCCTCATTTTTTTAATGCGGACACCTCTGCACGTTAAGTCCAAGACTCCGCAGAGGATGACACGTGATTAATCTGTAATCTTTTGGGTGCACGTCTACTGTTCGCAAAAGAGTTTCAATTGACCCGTACTGGAGAAAGCTATCTAAACGCGGGACAGCAGAGCCTTTGGAGTGGTCTACGCGTCGGGAGGAGCCTCGTACCCATAAAGCTTTGAGTGCATCAAGCCCACTTTGCGGTATAAATCAGCCATCATTTCAGCATACTTCCACGAGGTTACAACGGCGTCGAGAACGGGCACTTTCAACTTTTTCGTTAAATCTTTCATGAATCCAGACTGCATAGTACATCCTAAGACTATGACTTCAGCGCCGTCTTCCTCCACTGCCTTCCTGGCCTCAGTCAAGATGGCCTTCTTAAGCTTCTCAGGTTCAGAGAACATCCTCGGAACTGTAAAATCTATCGTTCTGAAAGAGGCGAGTTTCCTCTCAAGCCCATAGATATACACATTGCTCTCCATCCGTGGAATCGACTTTCGCCTGCCCACAATTATGGAAAACTTGTGCCCAAGAGTCGCAGCCACATGCATCGTAGCCTCTGCAGGAAAAATCACAGGTATCGAAACGAGCTCCCTCGCTTCTCTGATTCCTAGGTCGTAGAAGCAACCCACGACAACTGCATCGTATCCTTCCTTTTCAGCCCACCTCACCCAATCTAGAGTTTCACCGAGGTTCAAATGCTCGTAGTAGTGATACTCCACATGAACTGGACCCTTGCGCAGATGAACGACTTTGGCTCTTACGTCACTTCTCTTAACCTCATTTATGGCGTCCAACATGTGCTTGTCGTAAACATCAGTGCCTAGCGGATTTATGAACAGTATTTTAAGCAAATCGATTCACAACGCGTTTCTGATATATGAGAAGTATTTAAAATTTGACCTTGCCACTATCTTTCAAGGTTTTGTCTTTTCTTTATCTCTTTCGCAAGTTGTCGGCTAAGCTCGCCGAGAAACTGTTTGAGCTGCGGTTCACGCCAGAAATTCTGAGGATCCGCGTCCACGTAGGCTCTGACTTTCATCAACAACTCGTTTCCACTCAAGTTAGCGCATTCTGGGAGGAAAGAGAGCATGTAAAGCGCCTGCACAAGACGACAGGCTCCATATCCACGCTCGGGTCCAAGAACTCTCTCGGCACTGGAAATCACAAAGCAAGTTATCTCAAAAAGATAATCACCTGCCTTTTTTTCCATCAATTTCCAACCCTCTTGAAAACAAGCTCCTCCAATGACAAGCGAGTTATGGCCGGCGGCTCCTCGTCGGGATAGCCGACGGTCACTAACAACACGGGCTCAAGCTCAGGCGACAATTCCAAGAGTCCCTTGACGGCATCAACCACGAAACTGCCGATCGGGCAGCATCCGTAACCCATTGAATGGGCATACAAGAGCATGTTCTGCATCGCCGCTCCGACGTCCACGTAACTCCAATTTGTCTCCCTTTCTTTGTTGATACACATCACTATCAATGCGGGAGCATCTCTCAGCCACCCGGGAGACACTGATTTTAAGGCCCTCACCATGCGCTCATCGTTTATCAACAAAAACTCCCAAGGCTGGGAATTTCCTGCTGAAGGAGCCCAGCGGGCTGCCTCCACAAACGAGGCAAGTATCCCCATCGGAAAAGGTTCCTTCTTGTACCTCCGCACGCTCCTCCGTCCCTTGATAGCCTCAATTAAAGACTCGTCCTTCACGATTGAACCCTTCTAAAGCTTTCCACTGCCTAGAACGACAAAACAGAAATCTTATAAGCTTTTTGAACACAGCTAGTTACGAACGTTCAAACAATCCAAACTGCGGTGACCTGTATGATTGACAAGGAAAAAATCGTCAATGGCGTCATCAATATGTTAAAAGTTAACATGGGTCTAAAAGACGGCGAGAAAGTGCTTGTTGTCACAGACGTACCAACAGCCGATGAGTGGAAAACCAAGACTAGCGAAAAACTGACGGAAGCAGTGGAAAGGTCAATACTGGCCAAGCTGGTAAGCGAAATTGCAGCCGAAAAATTCCCCAAAAACACTGTCGAGTTCTTCACGTACCCATCAGTTGGCAAACACGGAACCTATCCTGGAAAGGAAGTTGAAGAGAAAATGAAGAGCGCAGACGTTACCATTGCAATAACCACTTACTCACTTACCCACACAGATGCGCGCCTCAACGCATGCAAGGCCGGCAGAAGAGTTGTAAGCATGCCGAACTTTTTGGCCGAAATGTTCTCCAAGGGCGGACCGATGGCTGCTGACTATCGAGTGATAGAAAAGGAGACAAGCAAGATCGCAGAGTGGATAACGAAGGCCAATGATGTCAAAGTCACATCCCCCGGAGGCACAGACATCAGCTTCAGCGTGAAAGACAGAAAAGGCATGGTGGACGGGGGAATCTTCACTGAGAAGGGCTCTTGGGGCAACCTCCCAGCTGGAGAAGCCTACACCACACCCGTAGAAGGAACCGCCAACGGCAAACTTGTAGTGGAGCCAAATATGTGTGCAGACCTGAAAGAGAAAATGACGCTAGTCTTCAAGAATGGAAACGTCACTGAAATAATCGGCGGAGGAAAGATCGGCGACGAATTCCGAGCATTGCTAGATTTCAGCAAAAAAGAAGAGCCATACCTTTCGAGGAGAAACCTCGCTGAGCTGGGGATAGGAACAAACCCAAACGCGAAGCGGCCAGACAATCTTCTTGAATGTGAGAAGATAAGGGGAACAGTCCACTTAGCAATAGGAGACAACTTCCACATGGGTGGAAAAGTATCGACAGACCTGCATCAAGACTTCGTCATTCCAAAACCAACATGGACACTCGACGGAAAACCAGTGATGAAAGACGGAAAACTCTTAGCGTAGATAAAAACCCATTTTTCCTCCTTTTTAAATTTCCGACTTTGGAGATTTTTAGAAAATGTCTCCGTAGCAAAGCTAAATCTCCCGACCTATACACGGGACTGTCGCATCTGCGCGCGCGGCTTACTGTGACGGCAAAATGCTGAACCCAACAGTATACTTAGATGGCGAAATCATAGAAAAGGACGGGAAATACGTCCACCCGCAGCTAGCTAAGATTGTCAAGGAAATGGGAGTAGTACGATAGCCCCTTTCTTTTTTTGCTGCCTTTTTCCAACTCTCAGGAATGATTTCTTCATATTAAAAACATGCAAGTCCAATTGTTAATGTTCAACATATCTCTGCTTTCTATTATGCCATGTTCGCTTGCTTCTCGGTATCTACAGCTGATGGGAACCTAATTGAACAAATGCTATGCCTGGCTCTCCGTCAGACAGCAATAAGGAGATGTCTGCCATCTGCTCATCTGGGAGTTGAGCTCATAAAACAAAAAAAGGCAGAAGAAAAAAGGATTTGCGCTCCTATTGTTCAACACCCATCTCTTTTATGATAGGCAACAAGTCTGGATGGACGAATTTTCCATCTTTCTGCACTGGTTCACCGTCAAGGTATATCGATGCTTTCAGAATGATGCCATCATCGTGAGATGCAGCTCTCCATCCGAAAGCGCCCTTGAGGTCTGGTCTCAGAAGCGGCCCTTGCGAGCCCCATCCGACTTGGAAGCAGCCCCAAACCCTTTCAACCTCTGATATGTCGCCGGTTACTCTTGCTTTAGGATGATATCCATAGCAGACATGTGCGATTCTGTAGAGATTCTTGTCCTTAAGGCTAGCCATGTATCTTCGGAGTATGTCAGCCTCTACGCCGCCGGAAATTTCTGTGATGACGCCTTTTTCAACTTTGCATTTTATGGGGGTTCTTATGTTTGCTTTGATCTCGTCTGGAGGCCAAACGTTTCCGTCAAAAGCAAGGACACCATTTTCCGTCTCCTCAATCGGAGCACCACCAGTCTGACCGCCTAGCATTATGACCTTCCTTTTGTCTGCCGTGCTACCGAAGTTCTCAAACTTCCGTCCGCCAATCTGGGCAGTAAAGTTCGTTCCAGATGGGCTGGTTACCTTAATCTCTTTAGCTTTGGTTGTCATTTCTGCGAGTTTGTCTCCTAGCTCAATCATTTTCGGATAGTTTACCCAGCCTAAGGTTCTGACCATCGCTTCACGGTCAAGAGATGTTAGACAAATGTAAGCCCTGTTTCTCTTTAAGGCGTTTGTCTGACCTGTTGTGTAGAGTATAGCTCTGGCTGAGAATTCCACTGTGACATCTGAATCCATCATTGCTGCGGCGAGAGGTTTGGGTGGTTCAGTGAAGGAAATTTCACGCGTCTCGTGAATAACTATGGTAGGCGTTGCTCCAGCGGTTTTCGCAGCAGCTGCTGTCGCTTTCAACACTTCGAAATCAACGATATCGTCTCCATAGATTAGAACATCCTCATTCTTTTTCACTCTTAGAACATAGTTCACCAAGGTATCTGCAGCTTTTCCTAATTCCATGTACCAAGACATTTTTTCACCTCTTCGAAAGTACATCTATATCAATAAAAATCTTGCCATAAACCGTATGCTAAATACAGTGTATCCTACAAGAAAACGAAGGAAATTCGAATCAATTGTATTTTAATCTCGTTTGCTCATCTGTCAATATGAGCTTGATCTTATCTTTCCATTCAGGCGAATCCCAAGTTCCTAAAGCCTGATGGGTTAAGTAATACTTCTGTGGAATCGGATGTGTACCGACAATAACATCTATGTTGTATTTTTCCTTAACGAATTTTTGAAGACTGTCAATATAGGGACAGGGCGGGTAGCCGACGACCATGCCAGTTGCAAAATGTACCACGTCAGCACCGTTTTTCTTCATCTCCTCGACACAGTACTCGACATTTCCACCTGGGCATCCTCCGCAAGTAGTGTAACCTACTAACTTCACATCTTCATCCTTGTATAAACTGAAAGCCCCTTCTCTATTCCTCAAGGCTCTGAAACATTTTCCGCCAGCACAAGTGTGGTAGCGATCACAGATTATGATGGCCACGTTCTTCTCAGGTTTAGACATATGTACCACATTCATTCAATCTCAGATTCCACATGTTATTTATTGCTTTTGGAAAACAAATAGACTGCCAAAACACGCCACTTTTTAGATGCCAGAGCTCGAGTAACGCAATGTTATCCAACAACGCCTAGAAGATTTGCCCGAGTGCGCAACAAACTCTTCCAAAGTATTACGAGATGACGACATTTCATCTTATCAGGAGTACTGAGCGGTCTGCGTATTGGACTACGTGGTCGCTCACGCTGCCCAGTAGAAATCGGATGACCGCGGAATGCCCTTTGTGTCCCAGGAGTATCAGGTCGCAGTCCTCCTCCCTTGCCGTTTGAATAATTGTTTTGGCAGGATCGCCCGATACCAGCTTCTGATCTAGCTTCGTCCCTCTAAATTGGCCCACTGCCTCGGATAGTATTCGTATCCCCATTTCCTTCATGATTTTGGGAGGTAAATCAGGTTCTTGAACATTAAGAAGTAAAACATTAGCCCCCAATTTGGAGGCCAGAACTGCAGCGTATCGGACCACTTTTTTTGAATGCTCAGAGCCGTCCACTGGAACCATCATTTTCGATATTTGACTTTTCTCTCTTGCAACAAGAACGGAAGTTTTAGCGTACAGGGCAGTTTTCTTGGCAATGCTTCCCAGATGCGGTTCCTTATCATCCTGTCCGCTGTACCCAACAACTATCAAGTCGTGGTTTCCCTTTTCAGCCTCTCTTGTGATAATTTCGGCTGGATCAGCATGCTCTAGAATCTTCCGATCTACTCGTATGCCTTGCTCTTCAAAAAGTGCTGCAGCTTCTTCAACTATTTCTGTGCTGCGTCCTAGATATGACGCTGTGATTTCCTTTGAAAGAGCTTCACCGGTGCCTGAAGCCGGCAGTTCAGAAACACGCTCTTCAGGACGACCTCCAGTACCCAAGGGAGTATCCTTGTACAAGATTGGAATGTAACTGCCAAGCCGCGAGTCCATGAATTCATGAGATATCACGTTGAGAACTGTCACATGTGAATCAAGTTTCTTGGCCATAAAGACTGTTAGTTCTTCAGCGGTGATAGACGGAAGTGAACCATCCACAGCAAGTAGAACTCTCTTGAAAATTCGCTCGTCAAACATGATTTCACTCGTTGCTGTTCTGCATTCCTAGTCTAATAAATCTTCAGCCGCGCGGATTGCTTTGGATGAAGTGTATCTCATTAGAAAGAAGAGAGAACTTGCTTCCACCATGCGCGCGCCGTTATTTTCTAATTCGCCGGATTTCTAGTACCGCTGGATTCTGAGCATCGGGAAAGAATTGGGCACTATATCCTTGTTTTGAGTCCATGGAGACTTTGCCCCATAAAGCATTGCAAATAGCTTGGAAGTAAACTGTCAAAACACTATAGCACATATCGCCTTTCACCGTTCTACCATCAAAGGTTATTTTGTCGCCCACTTTGTATGCGAACGCACACCTTCCCTTAACATCCTTCACTGTGACTTCAATCGTGGGCCAAATGTATGCCCTCATTAAGACTCATGGTCGGTCTCATGTTTTACCTTAGTCACATCGCAGGCGCCATTTCAGACAAAAAGTAGACCAAATAGGCAGCAAAGGCTTTGGAGGGTGCTAATCTCCGGGCCATTATCAATAGTTTGTGGCGCGAGAGATTCACGATAAGTCGGCGCGTGCGCTGACTCGCGCAAAACTTTTAAATCAACTTTTCCAATCTTTCCAATATTCGTTGCCTCTGGAGATAAAATCTTTTGAAAACCCTCCCCAGACTGGATATTGAGGACCTGTTGGTGGGGGCCAAGATCTTGGGTGTTGGCGGAGGTGGAGAGATAGAATCAGCTAGGCCTTTGATAGAAGAGGTTTACGCAGAGAAGAAATAATTTAGGCTTATGGATATTGAAGAGATTCCAGACGATGAAATCGTGATGATAGTCGGAATTGTCGGAGGCGGTGTTTCCGGAGAAGCTAGAAAAAAAGTTAGCAATTTGCCAAGAATTGAGAAGAAACCTGAATTTGCAGCTGAAAAAGCGCTCGCTGAATATCTTGGAAAAGAACCCTACGCTTTCTTCCCCAGTGAAATTGGGCCTTTCAACACTGCGATACCGACGTACATTGCTGCAATGATGGACACCTGCTGTGTCGACTGTAATGCAGGGGGAGGAAGAGCCAAACCTGAGATTTCTCTGTCCACCACGAATGTGGTAGGCCTTAATGCTTTTCCTTTGGCGATTGTCACTCCATTCGGAGAAACGATGATTGTCGAGAATGTTGTCGATGACGCTAGGGCTGAAGACATCTGCAGATACATGGCAGTTGCGTCTGGTGGAAAGTGCGGAGTCGCGAGATGCGCTACAACTGGAAGGGACGTCAGGGATGCGGTTGTTCCTAATTCGATTTCTGCGACCATAGGAGTGGGAAGAAGTGTCAGACAAGCTAGGGAACGCGGAGAAGATCCCGTGCAGGCTTTGATCAAGACTTGTGATGGATACCTGCTGTTCCGTGGCAATGTGAACTCTTTCGAGAGAAAAGAAGAAGCAGGTTTCATGTGGGGCAACATTAGTATTTCAGGCAATGAAGGTTTTCGAAAAGAAGTACTCACGATTTGGTTCAAGAACGAGTACATGATTACATGGCTGAACGAAAGGCCATACGTCACCTGTCCAGACACTATCTGCGTTGTCGACGCAAAAACGGGTGAAGGACTGTCCGTTTGGGGTCAGGAATTCGGGAAGAATAGAGAAGTTGTGGTTTTTGGAAGAAGAGCCTACATGATATGGAGGACCAAAAAAGGAATAGAGTTGTTCTCCCCGAGACACTTTGGTTTTGACATAGGTTACAGGCCAATCGAAGATATTGTGGGGGAGACTAAGAAAAGATAGAGATCCTCACTGTCGCATTTCTTTCTATATGTGGAAAATATACCAAGCTTCATAGTAGTTGGAAACCGCCAATATCAGAATAGCAAACGCCATGGCGGCATACTCGGTTTTTGACAATCTGAGGATACTCCACTTGTGTTTTCTGGTCGAATCCCAATCGCCCCCAGAATCTCCATACTGGCTGTAGAGGCTGAAGGTCGCTGAGGAAAGTATAGTGTAAGACGAAATCTCGTAGATTCCGCTTCCATAGAATAGTGTTGTGAGCGAGGGGAGAAATTTGCTTGGACCCGGAATCACAAACGAGTTGGTTCCAAGCAGAACACCGTACATCCCCCAGTGATAAAAGGCCAGTAGGTATCCCAAGGGAATGCCCTTCACGCGAACGAAGTTGCCTATCGCTACGGGGATGCAGCCCACGCAGAGGTTCCATAGAAAGATTCGGAGGAAAGTCACTGTGACATCCTCGGCCTTTATTGGGGCATAGTAGACGCCTGAACTTCCGCTGACAACCCCTTCCGGAAGGGCTCTGTAGCTGAAGATCCAGGTCAAAAGCAGAATCGCAAAGCCCACGATCCACATGCTGCCTAATCGTATCCACACATTCTCGTTTCTTATCGTCTTCAACCTGCGATCTCCAAAGCTTCCGTTGTTTCCAAACCTTATTTATAGTTGATGTTTTGTCATCAACTTGCAGCGCACTAATATATTCCTGACGAAGTTATTAGACTACGTAGAAGTAATCAGGCTGAGAATTATGACAGTGTTCGAGGAAAGAATAGAAGCGTTAAAGAGGAACGGCAGGAAGGCTGGAATCGATGCTTTTCTTATTGTCTCCGAAAAGAACATGCGATATCTAGCAGGCTTTTCAACCCTAGCGATAGAAAGGTTCGCGGGAATAGTCGTTCCAGTAGAAACGGGTGTTCCGATAGTGATAGTCCCAGAGCTCGAGAAGACAAAGGCAAAAGAAAAGTCCGCGTTCAAAGAAATCACGACCTATTCCGATTCAGAGAGTCCGGCCCTTCTGCTTAACAAGGCAGTAAAAGAGCTAAAACTGGAGAAAGCTGCTTTCGGGGTTGAAGGCACTCTGCCGTTCAGATTCTACAGAATGCTGGCTGCCGCATCGTCAAAAATAAGGGCAGAAGACGCTTCGGCCCTCTTCAGTCAGCTCAGGTGCGTGAAATCTGACCAAGAACTGGGGCTAATAGAACAAGCTGCAGGTGTCGTTGCTGAGGGGATAAAGGCGGGGATAGAGTTCATAAAACCTGGAGTCACGGAATTGGCGATTTCCTGCCGAATAGAGCAGGTGATAAAAGAAAGTGGCGGCGAAAGCATTCCTTTCTGTCTGGTCCTATCAGGGGAAAATTCAGCTCTTCCTCACGGAGAAACATCAAACAGGATGGTAGGTGAAAAGGATGTGGTGCTGATGGATGTGGGCGCAGTCTGTGAAGGGTATTATGGTGACCTAACCCGAACAGTCTTCGTTGGAGAAGTGACAAAAAAGGAAAGAGAAATCTACGACCTTGTGGCTGAGGCTCATGAAGCAGCCGTAAGAAGTGTGAAGCCAGGTGTCAAAGCTGAAGAAGTTGACGCTGCCGCCAGAAACGTCATAGAGAATGCTGGGTACAGCGACTACTTTACTCATCGAACAGGTCACGGCTTAGGCTTGGAAGTGCATGAAGAGCCATATATCGCTCAAGGCAACGAAATGATACTGAAGCCTGGCATGGCGTTCACTATCGAGCCCGGAATATACTTCTTCGGTAAATTCGGGGTCAGGATCGAAGACAACATAGCTGTTTCACAAACTAACCGAAGAATGCTGAGTCACATATCGAAAGAGCTAGTAGTCGTCTAGCCATTTTCGAATTGCCGGGTCAACAGTCACCACAGAACTATCATGGCGATTTGAGAGAGATCGCACATTTTGGCGAATCCTATTTTTTGGATCATATCGTGGACCGGAGGTAGCGTGTGTCAGCACACCAACTCAGCTAACTACATAATCATTATTAAGAAGATAAAAGGATATTTCTGTCCATATGGTAACTGGGCTGTGAATATTCATGAGTGAAAGAAAACTTCTCATGATTCCAGGTCCGACAAATGTGGATCCCCTGGTTCTGCGCGCGTTAAGCAAGCCAACCCTCGCGCACACGGATCCACAGTTTGTTGAAACCTTCAAAGAAGCACTCGAGAACTTGAAAAAGGTGTTCATGACCAAACACGAAGTTTTCGTCATTGCCGGATCAGGAACCTTGGCATTAGAAATTGGCATTGCAAACATCGTAGAGCCTGGAGACAAAATCCTGAACATCGTGGTAGGGTATTTTGGAGACTACTTTGCAAGAATGTCAAAAGCTCATGGAGCTGCAACCAAGGTTCTGGAGGCGCCGTGGGGTAAATGTGTGAAACCGAACCAAGTCAAAGAAGCTCTAGAGGAAGATGATTACAAAGCGGTCACAGTTACGCATGTGGATACTTCTACAGGAGTAATTAATTCGATTAAGGAAATTGGCCAGATTGTGAAGAAAAACAGCGACGCCTTCTACATTGTTGACACGGTTTGCTCCTTAGGCGGAATTGAGGTCCGAGTTGACGACTGGAATATAGACGCTTGCGTCAGCGGTTCTCAAAAATGCATAGGGGTTCCGCCAGGCTTGGCCCTGCTTTCTACAAACGACAGAGTCCTCAACCTTCTGGAAAACAGAAAGACCCCTGTAGGATTTTGGTACGGCGACCTCAAGAACTGGTTACCTGTGATGAGAGACCCATCTAAGTATTTTGCCACACCGGCCGTTAACATGACATATGCTCTCTCTGAATCTTTGAAAGCAATTCTTGCTGAAGGGCTGGAACAGAGATTCATGAGGCATCACATCATAGCCGAAGCTTTTCGAGCTGCACTAGATGCTCTTAATGTCAGACTCGTAGCAGAAAGGGAATGTGCAGCAGACACTCTGACAGCAGCTTTCTACCCTGAGAACGTCGAGGATACAGCATTCAGGAGTGAAATGCGAAAGCACGGAGTAGTAGTCGCCGCCACGATCGGGCCAATAAAGGGCAAAGGGTTTAGAGTCGGTCACATGGGAAACGTGAGCGAAAACGATATACTTTCAACCATAGGAGCCATAGAACAAGCGTTAACACATCTTGCTTACAAGTTCAGCCTTGGAGCAGGGTTGGCAGCAGCTCAAGACAAACTTGTTTCCCTCTAACTATTTTCGTTTTAATAGTGCCAAATTGGAAATAGGCCGGACGGCGATCAGCAGATTGAAATCCAAGCTTTTCCCCGCATTGTGCCTGTGTGGCGCTAGAGCGAAATTAGCCACGAAGGCTTGAGTAAAATGCGTTTTTCCTGTTGAGTGGCGGCTCGCGCCAAATTGTGACTCGTGAGGCGAAACTTTTTTATTTCAAATGTCAAGTTTCTAGTCTCCGATTCAGGCTAACTGCGAGAGGTTGGATGATTTGAAACGCATAATTGTCTGCCTAAAACAGGCAGTCGATGTCTCACAACTGAAAATTGATCCTGCGACGAGACAGTTAATCACCGCTGGTGCGCCCAGAAAAATCAGCGACTTTGACAAAAACGCCTTGGAAGAGGCGATAAAGATCAAGGAGAAACTCGGCGGGACCGAAATATTCACTTTGACTGTCGACTCAGAGGATGCTAAGGCAGTTCTGCGCGAAGCTCTAGCAATGGGAGCCGACAAGGCTTACTTTGTCAATGATCCTGCAGTTCAGGCAGTGGACACATCGGGCACTGCTTACATTCTAGCTCAAGCAGTGAGGAAAATCGGAGAATTTGACCTGATTCTCGGCGGTGATGCCTCTCTGGACAGTTTTTCTGGACTCGTAGGTTCGAGGTTGACCGAACTTCTAGGTTTGCCCCAGATGAGCTCGGTCAGGAAGCTTTCGGTGGAAGGCGACACCATCGTTGCGGAGAGAGCGCTTGAAGACTCAAGCGAGACTGTGAAGGCGAAAATGCCTGCCGTCGTAACCGTGACGAGGGAGATAAATCAGCCGAGAATTCCTTCTCTTATGATGATAATGAAGGCCTCTAAGAAAGAAATAGTCAAGTGGGCACTGACAGACATTGGTGTGCAGAAGGAGAAAATCACCTCGAAGATTGAAGTGCTGGAAGTCTTGGCGCCCAAAATGGAGAGGAAAAAGATAATCATCAAGGGTGAAACAATGCAGGAAATAGCAGAAAAACTGGCTAAGGCGTTAATTCAAGAAGGAGTTGTCGGAAGGTGAGCATCGTGAGCGAACACAGTGGAATCTGCGTCTTTTCAGAAGCCTACGACCTTACCCTTGAAATGCTTGGAAGAGCCAGAGAGCTAGCAGACAAATTGCAGACGGAGCTTGCAGCTGTACAGTTTGGAAATAACGCGCAGAAGAAAGCAAACGATCTGATAAAATACGGGGCAGATAAGGTTTTTCTTGTTGACAACCCTGCCTTGGAGCGTTTCCAAACCGAACCCTACCTGAGCGTTTTGCACAATCTGGCAGTACGATATCGCCCTGAAATCCTGATGGTTGGATCGACCAGAAACGGAAAGCCTCTCGCTGCCAGACTGGCGACGCGTCTTGACGCCGGATGCGTCCCTGACTGCATCAAGCTTAGCGTTGACGAAGACAGAAGGCTGATCGGCGAAAGGATAACCTACGGCGGAAACGCCGTGGCAAAGGTGGCTTTCAAGTCAAAGCCGCAGATAGTGACCGTACCAGCAAGGGCATTTGAAAAGGCAACCCCACAAGAGCGCAAAGGGGAAGTTGTGGAAGTAGACGTCAAGATTGAACTGCCGAAAGTTGAGGTTGTCGAGAGAAAACCGCTTGAAACTTCCAGTGAAAGGGTTGAAGAAGCTGAAGTGATAGTCAGCTGTGGAAGAGGTTTAGAAAAAAAAGATGACATTACATTGTTGAAGGAGTTGGCAGAGGTTCTGGGCGGCCAAGTGGGCTGCTCAAGACCATTGGTAGAAGACAGGAAGTGGTTCTCAGAATGGATCGGGCTTTCAGGACACAAGGTCAAACCCAAACTATACATAGCCTCAGGAGTTTCAGGGGTCATCCAGCACGTGGCTGGAATACGCGATGCCAAAGTAATAGTGGCCATCAACAAAGATCCCGAAGCACCAATATTCGAAATAGCGGACTACGGAGTCGTTGGCAACATGTACGAAGTTCTACCGGCGCTGAAGGAAGCCCTGAAAAAACATCTCCAATAGTTCTTTCTTGCTTGGCATAGAGTGAATAAAGGCGGGAAGTTAGCCTACTTGTAGGCTATGAAGTCTTTGCCGAGTAGTTCTCTGGCTATGACTGTTCTTTGAATGTTGGTCGCTCCCTCAGCGCCCACGCAGTAGGACATTACGCCTCGCAGACCCATCTCTAACGGGCACTCTTTAGTGTATCCGTAGGCTCCGAGCCAAATCATCGCGTGCTTGTAGATGTCAAAAGCTAGATGTGGGGCGAGGAGTTTGCAGGCAGCGATCAACTTAGTCACTTCGAGCGGCGTGAACTTGTTCTCTTTGTAGCGCATGTCCATCATCCATGCAGTGCGGAAAGTCAATGACCTTAAAGCTTCCAGATGCGCCCAGTCGTCTGCCATCTCAAACTGTATGCCTTGGAATTTGCCGATAGGCCTTCCGAAGGCTTTCCTTGCTTTCACGTACTCTGTTCCTATGTCCAGGGCACGTCTCGCTGCACCCGTGCACACGGCTGATATCAATATGCGCGCAGTGTCGAAACCTTCCATCGTTAAGTAGAAACCCTTGTCCACTTCTCCCAGCCTGTACGAGTCTGGCACCTTAACGTTTTTCATCAAGAAGCCGCCGGTTGAGATTGCCATTCTGCCCATGTCTTCGTACCGTTTGTTGATTTCAACTCCCGGCGCGTTCATCGGAACGTAGAAGCCGGTCATTCCACGGTGTGAAGCTTCTGGAGGTGCGGGTGAGCTTCGTGCAATGACGAAGTAGCCTCCGCCCAGCGTCTTTGCTTCTTCAGTGCCGCTGATGTAAGTCTTTTCGCCGTTGAGAATCCAGTCGTTTCCCTGTTTTTTCGCCGTTGATTTGAAGCCTGCAACGTCTGAGCCTCCTCCTGCTTCTGTCGAGCCTATTCCTATGAATGCGTCGCCTCTTATCGCCTTCCGAATTACCGCTTCACGCACTTGTTCGCTGGCGTATCTGTCAACGACGTAGCCCCACGATGACTCTACAAGCCAAAGCACAGGCAACGCGATGCTTACGTCCGCGTAGCCCAGTTCCTCCGCGGCAATGCAAGCCGTAACCCAGTCTGCGCCAGTTCCACCGTGTTCCTGTGGGGCGGTCATGATGAGCAGTCCCATTTCACCCATGCTTCGAAGCAGTTCCTGCGGAATCCGGCCCTGAGTATCCATTTCCCTGATTTTTTCCATCGGCAGGTTCTTCTCGCACCATTCACGCACGGCCTTACGGAAAAGCTCCTGTTCCTCTGTGAAACTGAAATCTACCATATTGTCCACCTTTTAGAAAGGAGTTTGGAGCTACTGGCATAAAAGTTGTTTGGGCCTCTAGACGCAAATCTTGGCCTGAAGTTGGTCCACGGGGCTTTGGTTCAATTCCAAGCCAAGCTTCTTCTCGTCGATACCTAGGGCCAGACCGAGCAGCTGTGTGTAATAGACCACTGGAACGTTGAGCTTTGCTCCGACAGTTGTTCCCGCGTCCTTCTGCTTCGCATCGAACATTAGCTGACATTCTGGGCAGGAGACGACCATTCCGTCCGCTGGGAGATTCTGCACGGCTTTCAGTTTCGAGCCTGCAAGCGAAAGTGCAGAGTCAGGGTGGCTTCGTGTCAGAGCTGCCCCGCAACAGTCGAGTTTCTCAGGGTAGTCGACGGCCTCCGCGCCCAAAGCACTTATCAACTCGTCCAGTTTCTTCGGGTTTTCAGCATCGTCAACCCTTCCGAGGTCAGTGTACCGGATGATCTGGCAGCCGACGTGGCTCGCCACTTTCAAACCTTTAAGAGGTTTGATCACGGCTTTTTTGATTCTTTTGAGTCCAACATAATCGTGCAAAAGATCGATAGTGTGCCACATCTTGATGTTCGGGTTATACTCCAAGCCTTCCTCCTTCAGCAAACCCACGATCTTTTGACCTATCTTGGTGTTGTTCTGTATTGTTTTCTTTGCTTCAGAGATTGTGAAGTGGCAGCGGTTGCACGGAACGAGCAGGTTTTCTAATCCCGTCAAGTTTGCCAAGGATAGGGCCCTTGCTGCAAGATAGTTGGCCGAGAAGTCGTTGACGCTTTTGATAGGATCGCCGCAGCAGATGGCCTCAGGAAGATCAACCAGTTCGATGTCAAACTTGGGTAGAACTTGACGGAGCGACATCTCATAGGCGTACTGGCTTGTTAGTATGCAGCAACCCCAGAAAACCGCCGTCTTCAAGTTGTCTTTTCCTCCATTGCCTTCATGAAGACAACCTGAAAGCTTTCTTTCGGCGGGCATATCTTGGGAAGTTTCAGGCATTCGCGGTCAACAGTCTCCATCTTCCTAGTCACGATTTTCTGGTAGGTGTCCACTTGTCCGGTTTCCAGTATCTGTGAAACTGCCTTCAAATACCCCTCTGGCACCTTTGCTTCCTTTTCAACAGCAAGGTTTCTCAGAGCTATTATCACGTGGTAGGGCGAGGCTTTCTGGGGGCATCTCTGTACACATTTCAGGCAGGTTACGCACGTCCAGATTATGTCCGAAGAAGGTAGTTCGTCCACGAAGCCCAGGTTCACGAGTTTTATTATTTCATGTGGCTTCAGTTCCAGAAGCTTCAAAGCGGTGCATCCGCTCGTGCATTTTATACACTGAAAACAGTTCACGAGTTCTTTCCCGCCGATCCTGGCCAGGATTTTGTCTCGTGCTTCGATGTTGGGTTTAGCCATCGACATCAAATCGGAGAGGCCCAATTCATTTTCCCCCTTCAGCGCAGGTCTCAGCCAAGGCTGCCTCAACTTGGGTCATTACTTGTTTGTTGTTGTATTGCTGTATTTTTATGGCGCCGGTCGGGCACGCTGAACTGCAAAGACCGCAACCCTGGCACACGGCTTCGATAACCTCCGCTCTGGCCCTCTCTTTTCCTTCGATGATATCAGTTTTCATTTCTATTGCCAGGAATGGGCAAATTGACGTACAAATTTTGCATCCGCTGCACAGGTCTTCGTCGACTATGGCTTTCAAGGGTTCAAGCTCAATCTCACCGTGTGAGAGCAGGTCCAAGGCTTTCGCCGCGGCTCCGCTTGCCTGTGCCACCGTGTCCGGTATGTCCTTGGGTCCCTGACATGCGCCTGCCAGAAAGACGCCTGCCACGGCGCTTTCGAGTGGTTTCAGTTTCGGATGTGCCTCCAACAGAAAACCGTCTGCGCTCCTTGAAGCGTGGAGCAGTGCGCTGATGTCTGCTAGATCTTCGTTCGGGACAAGTCCTGTTCCAAGAACAACCAGGTCTGTGCGTATCTGCAAGAGCTTGTTTGTTCCCTTGTCGTAGACGTCGAAGTAGAGTGAACCGTCTGGCGACTCGTGGATCTCAGAGGGTAAGCCCGCGATAAAGTCTATGTCCATGTCCCTTGCGCGTCTGTAGAACTCGTCGTAGCCCTTGCCGAAGGCTCGCATGTCGATGTAACAGACGTATATCTTCACGTTTTCATGGATTTTCTCTCTCGCCAGAATCGCTTGTTTCAGGGTTACCATGCAGCCGACTCGGCAACAGTACTCGTGGAAACGCTTGTCTCGAGAGCCCACACACTGGATGAAAACAACTGTCTTGGGTGTCTTACCGTTCTTCGGAGAGAGGATTTTGCCTCCTGTCGGTCCAGACGCGTCTGAAATCCTTTCAAACTCGATGTTCGAAATCACGTTCTTGAAGCGTCCATAACCGAGTTCCGTCATTTGCAAGGCGTTGAAAACCTCGGAACCTACAGCCAGGACCACGCCGCCCACTTTTACCTGGATCGTTTCAGGTTGCTGCTCGAAGTTTATGGCCTTAGCTTCGCATGCCTCTTGGCACTTGCCGCAAACGCCCTTGTTATACTTCAGTCTGAGGCAGTAGCCCGGGTTGATTATGGCGATATTAGGCACGGCATGCGGCGAGTAGATGGATATGGCACGTTTTTGTGTCAAGTTTTCGTTAAACCTGTCTGGAACTTTGACTGGACACACTTGCGCGCACAGTTCACAGCCCACGCATCTTTTTTCGTCCACGTATCTCGGCTTCTTGAGGATTGTAGCTTCGTAGTTGCCGACAAAGCCCTTCACGTCGGTGACCTCAGCGTTTGTCAGCATTGTGATGTTCGGATTTTTGGCTACATCAACCATTTTAGGCGTCAGTATGCACGCGCTGCAATCGAGAGTTGGGAAGGTTTTGTCCAGCTGTGCCATGCGTCCGCCGATGCTTGGGGCTTTCTCTACAAGGTAGACAGGAAACCCTGCGTTAGCGAGGTCCAACGAGGCCTGTATGCCCGCGATTCCTCCGCCCACAACCAAGACGCTTTTCTCAACGCTCACTCTGCGTTTTTCAAGCGGTTCTAAGAGTCGAGAGCGGGCCACTCCCATCCTAACAAGCGCTTTAGCTTTTTCCGTCGCCTTTTCAGGTTCATGAGTGTGCGCCCAAGAAACTTGCTCTCGCAGGTTGACTATTTCCGTCAGATATGGGTTAAGTCCAGCTTCCGCAACTGCTCTCCGGAACGTTTCTTCGTGCATTCGAGGCGAGCACGTTGCGATGACGATCCTGTCAAGCTTTTTGTTCCTTATACCCTCCTGAATCATGCGTTGTCCAGGTTCAGAACACATGTAAGTATAATGCTCGGATACGACGACGTCTGGCAAGGTTTTGGCGTATTCGGCAACCTTTTCCACGTCAACGACTCCGGCGATGTTCAGGCCGCAGTGGCAAACGTACACGCCAATTCTGGTCATCAGTCAGCCGTCCGTGACTATGAATGAATAAACTGCGCTTGAAGTTCTCTATTATCCTTTCTGTCAAGAACGTACGTTTTTGATGTCTAGACCCTGCGAAAGCTTGGCAACGCGAAGTGTGCTCAAATCCGTAACTTTGAGGGTATCACTGTTGGCCATCTAGTAGATTGAAACCTTGGCCACTCCTTTTACGTTCAGTAGTTCTGGAATGAGTTCTCCAGGGATTTTTTTCTCAACAATCAACGTGAGTTTGGGTTCCGGTGAAAGTTCCGGGTCGTCAACGATTGCCTGTCTAATGCTCAGGCCATTCTTTGCCAAAATCATGGCAGACCCTGCTAATATGCCCGGGGTCTTGGCGTCCACGGGTGTTATTTCAACCACACCGAGGTTCAGATGCTTGGCAATTTCCCTTAGCGAATGCCCAGCGGGCCTTATGTCTTCAAATATCGATCGAAGTTCACGGTCAGATCCAATGGCCTTCAACGTCTCTACGACTGTTCGCCTATCCACTCCGGCAGCCCGTGCAACTCGGACAGGCGGAATTTCAATTTCGTTAAGATAGATTTTCCTGTTTCTCACGGCCAGCCCGCTTTCTATCAGTACACGAGCTACCTTAAGCCTTTCTGGATGACCCTCAAAATATCTTTTAGCGTTGTTCCACATGTTACGGTTTCCTTAATGTACATTTCCGTGCAATAAAGTATAAATATGTTCCTGTATACTAGTTAGACCATTAACATACACAAACGAACACAAATGTACATAGGAGAAGCCGAAATGACAACTATGAGCAAGAATAGAGAATGTGTAACACAGTTAGAGCCTGATGAAATACCCGCGTCTTGGTATAACATCCAAGCGGATCTTCCAGAGCCTCTGCCCCCTCCACTGGACCCAACAACACTAAAGCCGATAAGCCCTAACGTTCTTGAAAGAATATTCGCAAAGGAACTCGTAGCACAAGAAATGTCAACAGAACGGTTCGTGAGGATACCCGACGACGTGCTTGACGCGTATCTGAGACTGCCCCGTCCAACACCACTCTACCGCGCCAGAAGATTCGAGAGATCCCTCAAGACGTCCGCCCACATCTATTTCAAATGTGAAAACTTCAGCCCAGCAGGCAGCCACAAAACCAACACAGCCATTGCACAGGCATACTACAACATGAAGCAGGGAATCAAGAGGCTGGCGACTGAGACGGGGGCTGGGCAATGGGGCACAGCCTTGGCTTTGGCAACCTCGCTCTTCGGACTCAAATGTCGGATATACATGGTTCGCGTGAGTTATCAGAACAAGCCTGGGAGAAGGACGATGGCTCAGTTGTACGGAGCCGAAATGTTTCCGTCACCAAGCGATCAAACAGTTTTTGGCAGGAAGCTGCTGAAAGAGAATCCAAATCATCCTGGAACACTCGGCATCGCCATAAGCGAAGCCATCGAAGACACGCTTACACACGAAGGCACCCGTTATTCTCTGGGCTCTGTCCTAAACCATGTTCTGATGCACCAGACCATAATTGGGTTGGAAGCAAAGAAACAGTTTGAACACATAGACGTGGCCCCGGATGTCGTCTGCGGCTGCATAGGAGGCGGCTCCAACTACGGCGGTTTCTGTTTCCCTTTCATGGTGGACAAGCTCAAAGGAAAAACGAACACAGAATTTGTTGCTTGTGAATCCAAAGCCGTTCCACACACAACCCGAGGGGTCTACACCTACGATTATGGAGACACCGCCAAGATGACTCCGCTCATCAAAATGCTGACGATAGGGCACGACTACGCCTGTCCACCAGTCCATGCGGGGGGCCTAAGGTACCACGGTATGTCACCGCTCATTTCCTACCTGATTCATAAAGGGTACGCCCGTTCAGTGGCTTACAACCAAACCGAGGTCTTCGAGGCTGCCGAACTTCTAGCTCAAACGGAGGGTATGATAGCGGCTCCCGAAACCGCCCACAGCCTGAAGTTCGTGATGGACGAGGCTTTGAAATGCAGAAAGACAGGCGAAAAAAAAGTCATCGCCATGAACTACAGCGGACACGGCCTCCTCGATCTATCAGCCTACGAACAATACCTCTCGGGCAAACTCGTAGAGTACGAGCCCGAAAAAATCGAAGTTCCGACGTTCAGCCACTAAAAGGTGAATCATGCGACATCCACAGTTTTGAAGGTCGACAACACCGATGCAAGAGTGACCTTGCTGCGAGTTGACCAGCTCAAGCCGCATGAAAAAGGTTCCCCGCTGTACCTTGAGCTCTTGAGAAAAGAAATCCTCAAGGATAATGTGCTTAAGCATCCGATAATAGCCGATGAACAGACCCATGTCATCTTGGACGGGATGCACCGCTGGCTCGCACTGAAGAGCCTTGGCTACGAGCTGATACCAGTCATTCTCGTCGATGTCTTCAAGAACCAGAAGATACACGTTGGAAAAAGGAGAATACACCGATACACAGAAGGCGTGGACAAGGAAATAACCATCGAACAAGTTATTTCAGCTGGGATGAGTGGCCACCTCATGGAACCACGCTCAACTAGGCACTTCTTTCCATTCTCAAAGTTTCAGGAAATCAACTATCCCCTACACTCGCTAGAGAAGAATGCGGCCCAAGATGTCTCAAAATACCTCTCAAAAATGACCGACAAAGAGTGCAGCTTGGCGATGGAACAGTGGCTCGAGGAAATATCCGAGGAACTCGAGTTTCTGTCGAAAAGAATGGAAGAGGTCGAAAGAGAAAAGGAAGAGTTTCTCAACAGAGTGAAAGGCTTGGCCAATCGGTTCTTATAATCTCTTCGACCTGCAAACTTGAGTCGAAAGGCGGAAGTTATTAACATAAGACCGACATAGTAACTGGAAGGCGTCGGGATGATATCGATTAATGCTCCGCAGATTGGCGAGGAAGAGATTGAAGCTGTTGTCAAAGTCCTGAAGAGCGGTGTGCTCACATCCGGCCTGGGTGCAGGCCCGAAGGTCACAGAGTTCGAGAAGGCCTTTGCCAGATTTGTAAGGGCAAGGCACGGAATAGCCATGAACTCTGGAACGGCTGCGCTTCATTCGGCTCTTGCAGCGGCTGGCGTCAAGACGGGTGACGAGGTCATTTTGCCAAGCTTCACGTTTGTGGCTACAGCCGAGGTCGTAGTCTTCAACAGAGCAAAACCAGTCTTTGTTGACATAAACTCGGACACGTACACCGTTTCTCCGAAGGCGGTTGAGAAGGCTGTGACGAAGAAGACCAAGGCGATAATGCCGGTTGACCTGTATGGCATGCCCGCTGACGTGCAGCCGATAAGAGAGATTGCCAACAAGCATGGGCTCAAAATCATTGAGGATGCAGCTCAGGCTCACGGAGCTACGTACAAGGGAAAACCTGCGGGAGCCTTTGCTGACGCTGCGTGCTGGAGTTTCTACGGAAGCAAGAACATGACAACGGGCGAAGGCGGCATGATAACAACGAACAGCGACGAGATTGCGGAAATTCCACGGTACATTCGCAGTCACGGAGAGAAAAAGAAGTATCAATCTCTGATGCTTGGACACAACTACCACATGCCGGAAATAGCAGCCGCCATAGGTGTCGAACAACTCAAAAAGCTGCCGAAGTTTGTGGCCAGAAGACGCCAGAACGCGAAAAGACTCACTGAAAACCTCGAGAAGGCAAAGGGTCTTCAACTGCCAAGCGAACCAGAGGGCTTCAAGTGCTCCTGGTACCTCTACACTGTCCGATTGAAAAAAGCAAAGAAGGAAAAGAGAGACGACGTTGTTGAGAAGCTGAAGCAGAAGGGAATAGACGCGTTCATCTGCTACGTGAACCCAATACACCTCATGCCCTACTACCGCAAGTTCGGCAGATACAGACTTCCAGAGACAGAAAAAGCCTCAGAACGGGTGTTCTCGTTACCAGTCCATCCTGGAGTCACAGCGAAACAAATAGACTACATAAGCGACAGTGTCCTACAATTACTAAAATAGCGCCGCAACGTTAAGGTTTATATGGAATGCGCGCGCTAGTATTGAACCCCCAGATTTGGGGTTTTAACGGAGGATTCCATCATGCAGAAAATCAAGGTTATAATAATGGGCGCCGCCGGGAGAGACTTCCACAACTTTAACGTTCACTTCCGAGACAACGACGCATATGACGTCGTGGCCTTTACAGCCACCCAGATACCTGGAATAGAAGGACGCCGCTATCCGACCGAGCTTGCCGGCTCAAAGTACCCGGATGGGATACCAATATGCTCGGAGGAGGAGCTCCCCGGACTGATAAGAGAGCATGATATTGACCAGGTTGTTTTCGCTTACAGCGACGTTTCCCATGAGTATGTTATGCACAAGGCTTCCTTAGTTTTGGCAAACGGTGCGGACTTTCGTCTGATGGGGCCCAAGACAACTATGCTGAAGGCTGAGGTCCCCGTTGTCTCCGTGTGCGCAGTCAGAACAGGATCAGGCAAGAGCCAAACCTCCCGGCAGGTTGCAAAGATCTTGAAGAGCAAAGGTCTGAACGTTGCAGCTGTTAGACATCCGATGCCCTATGGAGATTTGAGAAAACAGGTGTGCGAGCGCTTCGCTTCTTACGCGGATTTGGACAGGTATGAGTGCACGATTGAGGAAAGAGAAGAGTACGAGCCGCACATCGACAACGGAATAATCGTCTACGCAGGAGTTGACTATCAAGAGATTCTGAGAGAAGCCGAGACAGAAGCCGACGTGATAGTGTGGGACGGAGGCAACAACGACATGTCGTTCTACAGACCTGATCTAAACATCGTCGTGGCCGACCCTCACAGGGCAGGAAACGAGTTGACATACTACCCCGGTGAAACCAACCTGCGAATGGCGAATGTCATTATAATAAACAAGGTTGACACTGCTGATCCACAGAAGGTCAAACAAGTGAGAGAAAACATAAAGTCCGTTAATCCAAAGGCTACAGTGCTGGAAGCGGCTTCACCCATAACCGCTGAGAATCCAGAAGCTGTCCGGGGAAAGAGAGTCCTGGCGATTGAGGATGGACCCACGGTAACGCACGGTGGCATGTCCTATGGAGCCGGCGTGGTGTTCGCGAAGAATTTTGGTGCGTCTGAGCTGGTTGATCCAAGACCTTACGCGGTGGGCTCGATAAAGGAAACGTACAGGAAGTACCCGCATTTGGGGGCCGTTCTTCCTGCGTTGGGTTACGGTGAAAAACAGATAGCGGAGCTAAAGGAGACCATCGATCGGACACCCTGCGACGTTGTAGTCATCGGGACACCCATCGACCTCAGAAGAGTCATAGCTATTAACAAGCCCACTGTAAGAGTGAAGTATGAGCTCAAAGTTTTGGGGCCAGTTTCTCTCGAGCAGATACTGGACGAGTTCATTCAAAGAAGACGGAAAGAAAAATGAGTGAAGAAAAAGCAGAGATATCCCGCGTAAAAGTAAAGTTTATAGTCGAGGGTCTGGGCGAGGCAGAAGGAGAACTGGTTCGCTTTCTCGCGCCTAGGACTGTGGATCTGATAGTGAGGAAACTACCCATAGAGGGCAGAGTGGCAATGTGGAAGGAAGAGGTGTACTTCGGAACGCCGATTAAGATGGGAGAAGAGAAGGCCAAGGGCACCGTCGAGGTCGGCACCATCGCGTTTTGGCCGATGGGAAGCGCCATATGCATCTTCCATGGCAGCTCGCAGCCTTACAGCCCTGTGAGCATCTTGGGCAAAGTCACTGCGAACCTTGAGCTATTCAAAAGGGTGAAGAGCGGAACAAAAATCAGGGTTGAAAGCGTCTAATACACCCAGTAACCCTCTCTCCACAGCTTCAGGATTCTCTCACACTCTTCTCTAACCTGCTTTTCCTGACTCTTGGTTTCTAACACTTTGAGAAATTCTATGCGTTTTTCGTCTGAACGTTTCTCCGCTGCTCCACCATAGTAGAGCTTGCCCTCCAGGTATTCCTTCATGTAGTTGGCCTTTTGCACAAGAAGACTGGCCGCGTCAACGGGATTCTCCACGGCGTACATGTTCGCCCATATTGCAGCGTCAGCCTGTCGGAGCTGGGTCAGGCCGTCAATCTCCTTTATTGCACGAATGTAAGTTCTCAAAAAATCGCAGTAACCCGCAGCTTTGACCAGTTCGAGTGCTCTTTTTACCTTCTGCTTGAAGGCTGGACTGCCTTCAGATATCAAACTGTGTTTGTATCCCTTCTCAACCAGTTCTCTGGCCTTGTTGACTTCCTCTTCTGTGTAGATTCTCCTGGGAAAATCCAAACAGGTTCTAACCTTCTAACAGTCGATCGGACACATGCGTAGACGAATGAGTTGCTAAGGTGGGAAGGGTTCAGTCTGCCTTGTATATTTTGATGTTGTGGCTTCCAGAAACGAGTTGAATCGTGCCGTTTTGTTGTAGCTCCTCCAAGAAATCCTTGGCGGCGCTAATTCTTATGTTGTATCGAGTGGATACGGCGTAAGGGGTTAAAACGTGCATTTTCTTAAGCTCAGCGATGATTTTGTCGTTTTTCGCGTCTGGCGGGACCACTGCCGAAGCTCTCTTTTCTTTCGGTGCTCCGCCTTTCTCTTTCTTCTTCTTTTCTTTGTCCTCCTCATCCTTCTTGTCTTGCATTCGTTCCATTTGTTTCAGGTTGAGCTTCTTCTTTCCACCCATGTTTATCAGCTTCTGATATTGAAGTCTGTTCGAAGTTCTTAAGGGTTTTCCACATTAAGACAGGTATTCGATTGTATCGGTCTGCGCCATTTTGATAAAAAGAAAGGAGAAACTGGGAAAAAAGGTTTATTTGCCCATGACTTTTCTGGCTGCGATTTCGATATCTTCAGACTTTATAGTTTTTCTTCCAGCGTGCATTGCGAAGTCTAGAGCTTCTTTGGCGATTTTTACGCCGATTTCCCCTAAGGCTTTTGCTAGCTCTTTCGCTGCTGCTTCGCTAACTCTGTCAGCTCCAGCCTTTTTGCACAGTCTATGCATTGGGGCTACAGCCAACTCTAAATCGACCACAAAGAGTCCTCCGTTGCCTCTTTTACTATTTAAAGCCGTATTTAGGCTTATCGGTTCCGCGCGCGCTACTAGGGACAACTCACGTACTCTTGAGTTCGACTGAGAACAGCGCATCTTGGAAACAAACTGGAGGTTTAGACATAAGTGAAAAAAGCTTGTTAAAAGCTTGTTCCCAGGCGAATTTATAAAAGCAGATGTTGTATGAGTGGTGTTCAAAGTGGTTGTCAATGAAGTTTGTTGACGCGCACATTCATCTTTCAGACGAGGAGTATGCTGGAGTTGTCAGTGAAGTTCTGACTGAAGCCAAGAACTCAGGTGTGGTGGCCTTGGTTTCAAACTCCATAGACCTGAAAACCTGCCAAGGAACCTTAGAAGTGACAGAGCGACATCCTGGGATGGTCTATGCTGCGTTGGGTATCCATCCCTGGACTGTGAAGGGTCTGAAGGAGGATGAGCTTAATCAAGTGTTACAGTTGATTTCAGCGCAGAGGGGGAATAGGGCGTTTGTCGCTTTGGGCGAGATAGGGCTGGATTCCAAGTATATGGAGATATGGGATAAACAGGTGAAAGTTTTTGATTTGATGCTGCGTTTGGCTGAGAAGCTTGGTCTGCCCGCTATTATCCATTCACGGGGCACGACTGTCCAGATTGTCGACATGCTTCCCTCCTACAAGCTCAAGAAGGTGTTGCTGCACTGGTTCAGCAATCCCATCAGCGCGCTCGTTAAGGCTGTCGAAAGAGGTTACTATATCACTGAGGGGCCGCCGGCAGCCTATTCAGACGGCATACGTGACGTGGTCAAAATGGTGCCCTTGACCAATCTGTTAACAGAGACTGACGGGCCCGTTCGCTTTTTCAAAAAACCTTTTGAAGGAAAAAGAACGACACCCGCTTTTATCCCCAACGTGATTGCGGCCTTCGCAGAGGTAAAAAACATGAGCGCAGAAGAAGTTGCGGAGCAGATACTGAGGAATTTCCAAGATTTCTTTGATGTGAAGCTGGAGTGAAGATGAACTTGTTTGATTTCAGTCTTGTCTGCTTTGCGCTTAAGGGATGAGGTTCTGTCTGCAAGCGATTGGCACGGATGGTTCCGATGTGTCTTGGATAGGGCATTTTGCAATTGCTATGGGGTAAGCTTAAATTAGTATGGTTGGTTTATGACAGTTCAAACTAGAATTTACTTGCGTTGGAGTGAGTAGAAAGTCAAGAGCATTCGGAGGACCGTGAAGTTTGGGGAACGTGCGAACAGAACAAATCAAACGAACAGCTAAGGAGCTTATCAAACGATTTCCTGACAAATTCTCTAATGATTTTGAGAACAACAAGCATTTGGTTAACAGTCTAGTGCAGGGAGGAACGCCCAAGGTTCTGAACCAGATCGCGGGCTACATAACTCGGTTTGTGGCGGCAGAACAAAGGCAACTGCAAGAGGAGACCTCCGAGGGAGTAGAGCCGGAAGGGGCGGAATCGACGGAGGAAGCGCCAGAGGGCGCGTAGCCTTGCTTAAACTCGGCTGTTCTTTCAGTCGAATTAAGGGCGAACAGTAATGATGGATGATTACAGACGAAGCTGGGCATTGCGATACTTGCGCGAAGCAAAGGCGGAGCTTCAGGCCGCAAGAAAAATGCCCTACATGGCTCCAAGCTTGGTTCTGGAGGCCATCAGAAAAGCTAGGAACGCCATCTACTACAGTCTGGGAGAGCCCGCCTTCGTGGAGATAGTTGTGAGGGAAACGGCTGAGAAGACGCAGGCTCCGATTACGGATCCCATTTTGAGGTTTCTGGTTGAAATTGAGGCGATGTTTCAGCAGTTGACCCAGATTGAAGAAGTCGACGGCGAGAAGGCCATGAAACAGGCCGACGATCTAGTGCGTCTAGCCTCCGACATAGTTGAGACTCTGACCGAGGAAAAAGTGGAAGATTAGAGAGGTTTATTTTTTCTTAACAGCCTTTGCTATGCGGTCTAAGGCTTTCTTTATGTTTTCAACGGAGTTGGCGAAGGATGAGCGCAGGTAGCCTTCACCGTATTTTCCGAAGGATGTGCCTGCTAGAACTGCCACGCCAGCGTTGTTGAGCAGGTGGTCTTGGAGCGTGCGAGAGTCCATGCCTGTTCCCGTGATGTTCGGAAACACGTAGAAAGCTCCATGTGGCTTTTTGCATGTTATGCCCTCGATGTTGTTCAGGCCGGAAACTATCACTTCTCGTCTCTTTCTGAATTCCTCAACCATTCTTTCTGGTTCTTTCTGCGGTCCTGTTAAGGCTTCAACCCCGGCTAATTGGGTGAAAGCGCAGGTGCACGAGTTTGAGTTCGTCATCAGTTGGGCAACTTTTTCAGCCAAGTCCTTTCTCATAACTCCGTAGCCGAGTCTCCAGCCGGTCATGGCATACGTTTTTGAGAACCCGTCCAAAAGGATTGTCTTGTCCTTCATTCCCGGGAATTGCGTTATGCTTTCGTGCTTGCCTTCGTAGATTATTCTGCTGTAGATTTCGTCTGAAAGCACAAACACGTCATTTCTGCCGGATATGCTGTCAGCTACTACTTTGAGCTGTTCTCGCGTTACCACTCCGCCTGTCGGGTTTTCTGGAGAGTTGAGAATGATCATCTTGGTCTTTTTCGTTATCATCTTCTTGACGTATTCAGGGTCAAGGCCGAACTCGTTCTGCTCTTTGAGTTGTATTGGAACGGGTTTGGCGCCGACAAAGTTTATCATAGATTCGTATATTGGGAAGCCTGGGTTTGGATACAGGACTTCGTCGCCAGGGTTCACCAACGCTAAGATGCTGAAGAACATTATCGGCTTTCCGCCAGGTGTGATGACCACTTCTTCCGGTTTCACGTCCAGTTTTCTGGTTTTGGAAATGTAGTCTGCCACAGCTTGTCTCAGTTCCGGCATGCCTGCAGATGGAGTGTAATGCGTGTAGCCTGAACTCAGCGCTTTAGCTGCTGCCTCTTTTATGTTCTTTGGCGTGTCAAAGTCCGGTTCGCCTATCTCCAAGTGCACAATTTCTTTTCCCTGCTTCTCAAGCGCCTTGGCCTTTGCGAGCACCTCGAAGGCTGTTTCCGTTCCAAGAGTTTTCATTCTATCTGCAAAGATAGAGTCCACATGAGTCACCTTGTGCTGAAAGGAAATTGAAGGTAAGAAGAAAAGGGGTATTTAACTATTTGCAGGTGGGTCTATGATGATCTCACGTTTAAATCTGCTTTGACAATGGACGCACTTTCAGCACATCTTGGTTGACAAGGTTCGGCGGCTTCTTTCCTTCGAAGAAGGAGACGAGGTTATCTGCCACCATCTCAGCCATTTTCGAGCGGGTCTCAAGACTTGCGCTTGAAATGTGCGGAGCGACCACAACGCTGTCAAGCTTAAGCAGCGGACTGTCCACTGGCGCTGGTTCTTGCTCGAAAACGTCCAGTCCTGCACCGGCTATCCAACCTTCTTTCAATGCCTTGTACAGGGCCTTTTCGTCAACAACTGGTCCGCGTGAATTGTTTATCAAGTAGGCCGTTTTCTTCATCAACTTCAATTTTTGTTCGTTCATCAAGTGATGCGTTTCTTTCATGAGCGGAACGTGAATGCTGACGAAGTCCGCTTCCTTCAGTAGCGCGTCAAGGTCCATGCGTTTTGCACCGAAGTCTTTTTCCATCTCTGGTCGTGGGATGACATCGTAGAAGAGGATTTTCATGTCGAACCCTTTTGCTCTCTTCGCCATCGCATAGCCTATTCTGCCAGCGCCCACGATGCCTATGGTTGCGCCATGAACGTCTCGGCCCGTCATCATGTCAGGGTGCCATCCGACCTTCCATTGGCCAGTGCGAACATACTTGTCTGCCTCAACGACTCGTCTCGCGACTGCCATAAGTAAAGCCCATGCGAAGTCTGCGGTGGTATCGGTCAGCACTTCAGGCGTGTTCGTGACGTAGATGCCTCTCTTAGTGGCTTCTTGCAGGTCTATGTTGTCGAAGCCTACCGCCAGCTGTGAGACAATCTTCAATTTCGGTGCAGCGTCAAAGACTTCGGTGTCTATCTTGTCGGACAAAAGTGTGGCAAGGGCGTCCACGTTCTTGGCCTTTTCTATTATAGTCTTCTTCGGCGGCGGGCCATATTCTGGCCAGACTTCGGTGTCGAAGTATTTCCTTATTATTTTCAAGCCTCTCTCTGGCAGTTGTCGCGTGACGTATATCTCTAGTTTTGGCATGCAGTTCACCAAACATTGATTTGCGGAATTCTTTATTAGCGTTGACTTATTACACTTACGCACTAACCATTGAAAAAACTGCAATGGGCCATACAGATGATTGCGATTAGGAACATGGTACAGCTTGTCGAGAACGGAGAGACCCGGCTCAACCGAAAAGCAAGGAAATTGGCTCTAACGAGTCTTCAAACTGCGCTGAACGCAGTTGATCCAAAGCAGATGTTGAAATCTAAGCTTTTTCTCGATGACTCGACGCTGACGGTTGATGAGCTCTCTTTCAATCTGGAGAAACTGAAGAGTGTTTACGTTGTGGGCGGTGGCAAAGCAAGTGGATCAATGGCTGAAGCGCTTGAACAGATTCTCGGCGAGCGAGTAACAGGCGGGCTCGTCAACGTTCCTCACGGCAGCAAGAACAGAACAAGCAGAATCAAGCTTCACGAAGCGAACCATCCGGTTCCGGACGAGGCAGGAGTTGAAGGAACGCGACGCATGCTGGACATAGTGGAACAAGCAGAACGCAACGACTTAATTATATGCTTGATTTCGGGAGGCGGTTCAAGCCTGATGCCTCTCCCACGTGGGAACATTTCACTTGCAGATAAGAGGGAGATGACGCAGGCTTTGTTGAAGTCAGGAGCAACGATAAACGAGGTCAACACGGTCCGAAAACACATTTCAGACTTCAAGGGTGGCTGGCTGGCAAAAAAGGCTTATCCCGCCACGATTCTGAACCTCATCCTCTCTGACGTTGTGGGTGATCCTCTAGACTTTATTGCTTCAGGCCCAACAGTTCCCGACTCAACAACATTCAAAGAAGCCATAGACGTCTTGAAGAAGTACAGTCTATGGGCTACGGCTCCAGAGTCTATTAGAAAGGTATTGTCAAAGGGCGAGAAGGGACTTATCCCGGAAACCCCCAAGGCCGATGATGAAGCATTCAGGAGGGTCTACAACGTCGTGGTCGGAAACAACAGATCCTCAAGCTTGGCCGCCTGTGAACAGCTGAAAACTGCGGATCTCAATACGCTCTTGTTGACTGCGACCATGGAAGGGGAAGCTCGACATATAGGCGTCATGCTAGCCTCAATAGCCACAGAAGTTTCAGTTTCTGCAAATCCCGCTCCAAAACCTGCAGGCATAGTTGCAGGCGGAGAAACAACCGTGACCGTAACAGGAAAGGGGCTAGGTGGAAGAAACCAGGAACTGGCGTTGGCCGCTGCCTCACGACTCAAAGGGTCCGAGGGAATAGCACTGGCTTCTCTCAGCACAGACGGTGTAGACGGACCGACCGATGCAGCAGGAGCGGTGATCGATGGGAAAACAGTGATAAGGGCTCTGAAAATGGGTTTAGCTCCTGAAAAGTTTCTGGCCGAAAATGACTCGTATCACTTCTTTTCAAGGCTCGGCGACCTCATCCTCACCGGACCCACTGGCACAAACGTCAACGATGTGTCTGTGATAGTGGTTTTGTGATTGAGAAGGAACAATAGAATGGCTGTAGGCGTTAAGTTCATAGGTTCTTTCCGCAGTCTTTCCGGCAAGAACATGCTTGAACTCAGGCTTGAAGGATCTTCTCCAATCAGAGACGTTGTCAAGATGATTGCCAAAGAACTGCCCAAACTTGAGCCAGCTTTGATCGATCCAGAATCTGAAGGCCCGAAAACTAACATGCTTGTAATCGTGAATGGAAAAGAGATGAGCGTCTTGGACGGTTTCGAAACAATGATCAAAGATGGGGACGAAGTGGTTTTTGTCCCAATCGTGCACGGAGGATGAAAGTACATGCAACTGTACCCTGTAAGGACGCGCATTGTAAGACCTGGCGATGATTTGGCTGAACTAGTTCATGAAGCCTTGGGAAAACAACAGCTTGAGGTTGAAAACAATGACGTATTGGCATTGGCTTCAAAAATCGTGTCCTGCGCTCAAGGTCGTGTTGTGAAACTGAGCGAGGTCAAACCGTCAGAAAAGGCGAGGAGACTGGCGAAAAAATATTCACTGGAGCCCGGATTTGCCGAGCTTGTTCTCCTTGAAGCTGGAGAGGTCTACGGTGGTGTTAAAAAGGCTGTCCTAACGCTTAAAGACAGTGTTATCACACCAAATGCTGGCATAGACAGCAAGAACGCGCCTGTTGGTTCGGCTGTGCTGTGGCCTGAGAACCTTGTTGAATGGTTGAGGTTTTTCAGGGGTGAAATCAACCGCAGGACGGGTAAGCGGGTCGCTGTGATTGTTGTTGATAGTGGATTGATTCCCCTTCGGATAGGCACCGTTGGATTAGCTTTGGCGGTTGCAGGCTTCAATCCGATAAGGGAATGGAGAGGGAGAAAGGACTTGTACGGAAGGACTATACTGATTACTAGGCATGCAGTGGCGGATGATTTGGCTTCTGCGGCTCATTTGTTGATGGGCGAGGCTGCAGAGAAGACTCCGGTTGTCCTCATCAAAGATGCTCCTGTAGATTTCGACGATAATGTACATGCTTCAGAAGAAATGATGATGCCGTTCAGAGACTGTATCTTCATGAACGCGTGCAAAGGCAAAAGGTGCCTGGAACAAGAAGGCTAGCCGAGTCAAGGACCAAGTTGCACGGTGAAAGTCATGGCGTCGGTCACATTGATATCCTCGAAGTTGAAAACGGTGGTCCATGTCGCGATGCACATGTATTTGGCGGCGGTGTCAGGTATTGTTGGATTGAAGCCTAGCGTCGCGATTCCAGAGGCGTTTGTAATTGGTGTTGCGATTGGGTTGAAATTGCTGCCTCCTCCCCAGACGGATTCTTGAAAGCCTATGAGCTGGCTAGACGCTGTCTTGTTCAATTCGTTTCTGGTTTCGATGTATACTCTCACGGTTTCGTTGGTTGTGAAGGTTCCTCCCGTAGTGTTGGGTCCATGTCCTCCTTTGTTTGTATACATGTCTATTGTTGGAGCGACGGTTTCGCAGTTGAAGTTTGTTGAGGCGTTTTGCGTTTGTCCATATATTTGAATCGTGGCTTGTGCTTGCCAGGTGCCTAGTTCCCATGTGGTTTGGGGAGAAAGGATTATGGGCCAAGGTATCTGGAAGGTGACGTTTGCTGTTCCAAGGCTATCAGTATTGGCTGTAAGCACGAGAAAGTCCGTGCCGTTCGGCGATTCAACTTCGAAAGTAACTGGGGCGCCAGCTACTGAGGCGTTGTTGCTTGATACTTGCGCCTCGAGAAGGACTTGGTCTTGAGGGAGAAAGGAGAGGCTGGTCGCCCCGTTCTTCTTGGCAGAAACGCCGATTTGAACGTTAGGAGGAGCCTCAGAAAAAAGGCCGAAACTCAATGTTCCGAGCCCTACAGCAAGAGCTATTGCAAGCAGTGATGTCGCCAACAGTTCTTTCTTTGCGTTCACCTACGCCACCAAGATAATGTATTGTCGGTGAACGATTTAATTCTACGTTTTTGTACGGGTGTACAAGCGATTTGAACAGCAATAGCCAAATAAAATGAAGCAGTTCTTTTCATATGGAGACTGGAAAGCCGTGAGTGAAAAGAAAGACGTTCTTAGAGGGCTCACATTAAAGGTCTACAAGTTCGTTCTTAGGAGCGACAGACCAGTCGGAATTCGTGAGGTTCAAAGGGCACTAGACCTGAGCAGTCCCACGCTCGCGCTTTACCACATGAACAAGCTTGAAGAAGCGGGACTCATCAAGAAAGAATCGAACGGGTACACTGCGGACAGAGTAATCCTCGAGAACCTTATCCGTTTCAGAAGAATCCTCATACCGAGGAATTTCTTCTACATGATATTCCTTGTAACGTCCCTGATTATGCTCGCAGTTTTTCTCAGACCGCCCATAATAACGAGGGAATACGTATTTTCGTTGGCAGTGATTAGCATCGCGGCAGCGACATCGGTTTATGAAACGGTCAAAGTGTTTTCTCAAGAAGTGTCGTAGAAACCCTGAGGTGGTTGATCATATCTATCGCCGACTGCTTCAAAAGTTTCCGGCAAGGGTGTACCGTTGAAGGCCATTATGAATGCGATAATTCTGTTCTTGAGAATGGGGCATCCTGAAACATCAGCTCTCGCGAATCGTGGAAATCTAATTAATGTGCTGTTTACAGAGAGAGTGGCATGGGTTGCCCACTGGTCACTTTGACGACGGATTTTGGATTAAGAGACTCCTACGCAGCCGAGATGAAAGCAGTGATTCTGAGCATAAGCCCGAACGCAACGGTTGTTGACATAACTCATCAAATCGATAAGTTTAACGTTAGGATGGGCGCTTATGTCTTGGCCTCGGCGTCCCCTCGCTTTCCAGAGGGCACCGTTCACGTGGCTGTCGTGGATCCTGGCGTGGGAACGAGAAGGCGACCTATAATCGTGCAGACAGACAAAGGTTTCTTTGTTGGACCCGACAACGGTGTGTTGGCTCTGGCCGTGAAAAACATCGGCGGCAAGACGCGCGTCTACAGCATGACCAACAGCGAATTCATGTTGCCAAAAGTCTCCAGCACTTTTCATGGGAGAGACATCTTCGCGCCAGCAGCAGCTCACCTAGTGAAGGGTATACGTCCGGCTGAATTCGGACCAGAGATTCACCAAATGTTATCGCCGAAATTTGCGCAGATAATCAGAAGAAGAGACGCGTTAGAAGGTCAAGTGATTCACATAGACGATTTCGGAAACATAGTCACAAGTTTCACAGAAAAAGAGCTTAAGACAATGAAAACCAAAGACAAGCTGAACGTCAAAGTTGGTAACACTGAGTTAACGTTGATGCTGTGCATGGCTTATGGTGATGTCGAAAAGCGGCAGCCGTTAGCCATCATCGGAAGCCATAATTTCCTCGAAATCTCTGTGAATCAGGGCGATGCTGCGAGCACTTTCAAAGTGCGAGTCGAAGACAAGGTTGTGCTGACGCGCTCTGACTAAACAGCGCGCGCGTTAATCGGCATGGCACGTCCGCAGTCTTCCTCGAATGTCTTCTGTGCTTGTTTTCAGCGGTTTTCGTCACGATCAGCTACACGTCTTTTGTTTTGAAGTCACAGGTGCATGCCTGTCCTAAGCTTTGTCGCTCTTTGTCAAATCGCTGAGCCTGTTGACGCCGTCTATCTCTATTATGAAAGCGGCAACGCTCTTCGGGACGAGGTTCTTCCAGTCTTCACCCTTAACCATCTTCGCCCGGATGTCGGTTGAAGAGTAGACTTTCCTCTCGAAAAACCGAATTTCCTTCACTTTGTATCCAGCTTCCGTGAAAAGCCTTCGCGTTAAAGGCTCGTTAGAGTACACGAGGTCAAACTTGGGAGTGTATCCCTCCAGCGCCGAAACCCACAGCATGTGCAGGTGCACGTCAGGCACGGGCACAACCCAGACCCGACTGCTATCCAGACCAGCCTCTTCCAAGGCTAAACGGACCATCACCAACCTCTCACCGGCGGTGAACGGATTAGCCATTGTATGACTGTACTGAGCACTGCCAACGACGATAACAAGCTCATCAACGTCCTCCAAAACCGCTTTCACCGCGCTGAGGTGGCCCATGTGAAAAGGCTGAAACCTTCCAACATACAATCCGCGCTTAACCATTGAACGCCACCAGCAACGTAGTCACAACGAGTCCAAGCTCAATTAACGTTTGCCCTTCTCTGCTCTGTCGAGCACAAACTCGACAGGAAACAGTTCCAGCTTGCCGCTGCTCACCTTGATATGCTTCTTGGTAGAGTAGCCTCTACGTTCCCGCTTCAAGAATTCCAGTTTCACGTCTAAGCCTCCACCGTAACCGCAAAGTGTGAAATCTGAAGCTACGACTCTGTGACACGGGCAAAGTGGCGCAAAAGGGTTTAAAGCCATAACGCGTCCAACGGCCCTCGGGCTTCCACCCGTAGCATGGGCAACTCCTCCATAGGAAGCAACGTAACCTGGCGGAATCAAACAAACGGCTTCGATAACTCTTCTAGAGTAGTCGGACAAACGCCCAGTTTCGAAATGAAAATTCTCGGAAGCATCTTTTCCATCGTAAACATCTTTCAAAACACCAATGACACGCTCGGCAAACGCTGAGGCTTCCTCCAAGCGTTGAAACGGAACATTCGGCGGAGCACCCTCCCTTAGGCTCTGCAGAACGCTCTTCTCACTGGAGCCAAACCCGGTGGCAAAGATTCGCTCACCGTCGAAAGCGACGCCGAACCAGACGTCTCCAGCTTTTTGCGCGTGAATCGTCACCATTTCAACTTGCCCTCTTCCCAGATATTCTTAGGGCATTGAGCTTAATAGGTTGCCTATTTGGCAAATAGGTTGTCTTTGTAGCCATTTCGCCTTACTCATCAAGGTTTTCTTAATAGAACGCCTTTGCACTAGGGTTGTTGCAGACATGTTTCCATACTGTCTCCATACGCTTCAGTCGTATAACGAAGTTATACGTAGAAAGCGAAGAATACGTAGAAGACCAGTGTTTTCTGTGGGGAAAAATGAAACTCAACAATAGCGAGGACGTGTTGAGGGGAGTAACGCTGCAAGTCTACAGGTACGTGTTGAAGAACGATAAGCCCACTGGGATTAGAGAAGTGCAAAACTCCCTAAAACCTCAGCAGTCCTAGGCTTGCTTTCTACCACCTGAACAAGTTGGAAGAGGTTGGGCTGGTGGAGAAGACCCTGGGGAAGGATACGTGCCTGACCGTGTCGTGATGCACGATTCAGTCAGGTTAAGGGGTGTCCTTGTTCCCAGACAGTTCTTTCATGCTTTGTTCTTCGCCGCAATGCTGGTGTTCCAGCTGACACTTTTCAGACCAGACTCAGTTTCAAGGTATTACACGTTCGCATTGCTAGGAACCGGTGCCGCACTAATGCTGAGCATCTACGAAACGCGCAGAATCTTCAGGAAGAGGACAATCTAGACTGAAGAACCCGCGAATGCTGGACCTAGTGGAATGCAAAAACAAGGAACCGCTGGGGAAGTTAAAGATGAACTTTCTCTATGCCTGTAAGGCTACACATTCCGAACCAGTTTCAAGTGTTCTCCTTTCCTTGCCATGATTTCATGTCCCACAACTATCTCCAGTGTCAGAACGAAGGCGCGCGCGTGAAGGGAAACTCCCGCTGGAGAAGTATCCATCATTTCATCATTAAGTTTAATAGGTCGTCCGTGCATAAAAGCGATAAAGGCGTCTAACATGGAAAAGCAATCGCAACAGGACGGTTACATGTTCATTCCCGGAGCGACGACTATAGGCGTAACGTTCAAAGACGGCGTCATTTTGGCATCTGAGAAACGTGTCTCGTACGGTTACCTTGTCGTCAGCAAGACCGGCAAGAAAGTCTTCAAAATAACGGATCTGATCGGCGCAGCGTGCGCTGGACTGGTTTCAGACATGCAGGTTCTCATAAGGGAAGTGGAGGCCTACGTGAACCTGTTTGTCCTTGACGCTGGCAGGCCTATCTCGGTGAGGTCGACGGCGAAACTGATGTCAAACCTGCTTTTTAACCGTCGTCTGGGTCCACTTATCACGCAGACAATCGTGGGTGGAATAGATGACGAAGGGCCGTCACTCTACTCGCTTGACCCCTTGGGTTCAGTGCTGCCTGACAAATATACGGTTGTAGGCTCTGGAACAGAACTCGCCATAGGAGTTGTAGAAGAAGGATACAAGGACAACATGAGTGCTCAAGAAGCAAAAGAGCTGGTCGTCAAAGCTATGAAATCCGCGATAAGCAGGGACATCATGAGCGGCGACGGAACGGATTTTCTGATAATAACCAAAGACGGGATACAAGAAGAATCCACAAAGTTCTAGACCCTTTTTTAAAAACGTTTAAACACGTTGTCATGCACAGTAGCATGTGCCATTAACGGAGAAGACAGGATTGTCATTTCAACTAAGCCCAGAAGAAGGAACGTTCCTCGTCGAACTCGCCCGCAAAGCCGTTGAACAATACCTGAAAACAAGAAAATGCATAGATGTCCCAGAAAACCTGTCTGAAAAGCTCCTGCAGCCCTGTGGTGTTTTCGTCACGATAAACAGCATATCAGGGGGAGAAAAGGAACTAAGAGGGTGCATCGGTTTCCCCTATCCGACCTTGCCCTTGGCGCGAGCGGTAATCGACTCAGCAATGAACGCGGCGACTCAAGACCCACGTTTTCCCCCGCTATCGTTAGGCGAGCTTGAGCATGTAGTCTTCGAAGTGAGCGTGCTCACGCCGCCAAGACTGATAGAAGCGAAGAACCCAAGAGAATACTGCACCGAAATCACGGTCGGAGAGGACGGGCTCATCGTTGAAAGAGGCATTTACAAAGGACTACTACTGCCCCAAGTGCCCGTCGAATGGGGATGGGACGCACAGGAATTCCTGTGCCAATGCTGCAACAAAGCCGGTCTGCTTGCAGACTATTGGCTTCGACAGGGCACGAAAATATACAAGTTTAATTGCATTATAGCACGAGAAATCACGCCAAAGGGCTCTGTTGAAGTGATCTCTCCAAAAGACGTGTTGAAGAGATAGAGCCGCTTATTCTTCCTTTTCTTGTTCCATGAGCAGAACGACGGCATACTCAAAAACGTGGCTCCGGTTCAACACTTGTTTACGTTAACCATATATGCGTGCGCTATGGAAGAGCGTTCCAGAAGTGTTATCTCCTTCGTCGCACTATTGATACAACGGATGCACTGGTTTATGGTGCATCAAATATAGAGGAGAAAGATGAGAATGAATAAGAAATTGTTGATACCAGTTTTAGCCATCGCCTTTTTGATGCTGGCAACTCCAATCTTCGCATCAGGAGCCACCACTGGGTACTTTGTTGGAAAAAGGGGCAGTTGCCTGGAGTCTCTACAATCCTGACCACGGCTACTACATGACCATAATCGTTATCACGAGCATGGGAACCGAGTTTACTCCAAACTTTGAAACCATCATGCTCGCGATAGTGACTGATTCGTCTGGCAGTCAAATATGGTTCGCTGACAATTATTTGGCTATGGGCGAGTTTAAGTGGAGCATGGGCCTAGCAACGCTTTCGACGACAGTTGACTATTTTGGTGTGCCCACCCAGCTAACTGCTCAGTGGCAGGCAATCCGTCCAGCCGTGAACCAGAATTATCATTATGTTGCGGGAGCCTACCACGTTATCATTAACGGCCCTATAAGAGACGCTTCGGCAACAGCAACCCTAGGCGGGTTAACCTTCTACTACATCCCAGGCCCATTCTTTGCATTCTTACAATTAAACGCAGAAGTAACTATAACCAAGAGCTGACCTCCAAAACAAAACCCTCTTTTTTTCTGTTCTATGTTCAAGACTAGATAAGTTTGAGCCAAAAGGGTCTATCTTGATTGAATAATTTTAGGGTTCCAGATGTTATGTGAACACTCAGTCCAACAGTATTGAGTTCCACTCTTAGGGCAGGCTGAACACTCGGTCACGTTTCTTATCTTCTGTTTTGGCATACTCTTAACCTTGAATGAATTGATTGTGAAGGCGTCATCGTGGTTACCCTCACTATGCTGCCCTCACCCTGTTCTTAGTGCATGGTTTCATCGACCCGTTAGAGTCCAGCACGTGGGCTGATAGCTTAAACTATGTTACTTCTGAACATTCATTCCGAAAGAAGAATAAAAAAAGGGGTTTGGTTTGGATTGTGCTGTATTTAGTCTCCAGCGTATGGTAGTCGGCCTGCTGCTGCGTTGAACCAGTTGGCAATAGTCAGCCACATGTTTTTGTATGCGTTGTTCTGGAACTCTGTGTTGGCCCATGCGAGAGTGAAGCCTGGATGGAAATTCGCCGCTATGTACGCCGCGTAAGCCTCTAATTGCGCTGGTGTGATGTGGGGATCTCCACTGTAGCTTCCTTGGCCACCATTGTAAACGTTGACGTTATGCTTCCAGTATCCAGGCGAAAGCCCTGCCAACCTGCCGAGTTCTATGATAGAGTTCTGTACACCACTGTCGGTCTGTCGAAGGCATATTACTGCTAGAATGGCACCGCTGGTTGGGTCATAAGTCGGATTCGCGTTTGCAGCGTTGACCATTGCTTGAGCAGTTGCACTGATTGGTGAAAACGCGTCAGTGAAGTGCCATATTGCTTGTTGAACATCCATCATATTGCCTTGTTTGTGGTTTAGGATGTAGTTGATTGCGCGCCAGTTAATGCTGCTTAGGACTGATGTCGGGGGTAGGCTGGAATATAGTTTTACGTTGTGAGATACGCTTCTAATCATTGTTACTGAGCGGTCTACGCACCAGCCTGGGTAGACTCCGTTGTGAACGTCGAATCCTGCGGGAACGCCGCTGAGTGTGGATATGAAGTAGGATGTTGTTCCGTTAACGACTGTAAGTTGAACCGTTGTTAACGGCAAATTTGGCCAAGTTGCGGGGGCCTTTACGGTTGCCAATAGCGTAGCGCTTGAAAGCATCAGCAATGCCAGTATCACTATGACTATGTGTTTTGTCTTCATTTTTTCTCATCTCGATTTATATGCATCTAGAACTTATCTTGGGGTGAAATAAAAACGCATCTAGAGTTTAATTATAGAAGAAACCTCTAGGTAATAAAGGCTGGATTGGCACGCGTTAAGAAAGTGGAAGGCAGTCTTATCGTTTTCCACGGGGATAGAGAACGCGATCGATAGATAGGCATCGACATCGATGACGAACTCGCCATTTGGCGGCACGCAGTACCGAACCTTGTACTTCTTGCCGACACGCTCAGGAAACAGCCAGTTCAGAACGGAAAAATAGACGTGCATGGGTTTGAGCTTCCAACAGTAAAACTTCAAATCATGGACGTTCAAGCGGTTCTCGAAACGGTTAAGCTTGACAAACCTGCCTTCACTTAGCGAAACGCGGAAATGCTTCCGGCTTAGATTCCAGACGCTCGGCAATTTGAGAGGATAATCCAAATAGAACTTTTGGATTTCGCATGGTGAAAGCAAGAATAGCCACAATGGAAAAGGCAAGTTTTGAAGGTTAAAAACAGTTTGTCAATACAACATTCTTGAGAAATGGAGAGAGACTAAGGTTAAAGTGAAGCTTGGTTCTCTGTCTTTCATGGTCTATTCCTTCTTTTCTTTTTTCAATGCGCGTGACTGGATCGATGTTATGAAGGCTTTCAGGATATTGTAAGCCGCGTCTTCACCTGGCCATGTGACTGTTCTAGAACCTTTTGGTAAGCGCAAGAACCTATCTAACACAAGTATCTGAGACAGACTTCTCTTATGTGTTTCCTGTTCTTGTGGGTTCAGGACGAAAACTATGTCGGCCGTGATCTTCTTACGCCAAAGAAGCATTTTTGGATAAATCAGTTCTCCTATGAATCTCTTGGGATCTCTTGGGTTAGCTATTTCAACCAGAAGCTTCCTTCCGTTTGACGTGTGAAGAACAAGATCAGGATATATCCTGATTTTAGAAAAGGCCTTAGAAATCTCGATTTTTTCTTGCTTAACGATCGTAATCTGAAATCAATCCTTCTCGCTTTAGCTTCTCGGCTAGTCGAGGCAAGATACTATAAACGATTATCCCATGCAAGCCTCGCATAATCTGTATCTATTCCTTCTTTTCGTTTTCCTTCATCAGGATAGTATCTATACATCACCTATAGTTTCACCTATGGTGCAAAAGAAATATATGCCCTGTCGTATAATACACTAGGATGCCTAAAAGGTGAAAGAAAACATGGAATCAAAAAGTAAAGACAAAATCGAGTTTGAAGTAGTATCCGTGAAAATTCCCAAGAGCGTAATGAAGCTTCTGCGAGACAGTGAAGAATCACTCGGAGAAACAGCAACTCAATACTTGGAACGCTGCATAGTGGGTCTAGTGAGAGCCGACATAGACGCCGGAGACTGCTTTGTGCCGACCCCGCGAAGACTGGCTGAACGATACAATCTGGACCCAGTATTCAAGGAAATAACTGGACTCACTGTAGAAGCCTAAACAGCTCGCCTAAAGGAGAAAAGAGAACATGAAACTGAACGTAAGTTTAGACGAAAGAAACTCAAGACTCTTTCAGAAACTCAAAGCTTTCTACGGTGTCAATGAGGACAATTCTGTAATCGCCCTCTTGATGCATGATAAATGTGACAGTATCCGAGAAGGTTGTGTGAAGCGATTATTCTTTTCAGGGAACCTTCATCAGAAATTGAAAACACAAGCTGAAAGCATGGGCATAACCGTTGACGACTACGCAAACATCCTAGTCGTAGAGAAACTTGAGGAACTCCAAAAACAAGCCTAAGCCTATCTTCTCGCAAGTGACACGCGTGTCACTTCCTCTTTTTTTTCCACACATACACGCCTAAAGATCAATAGATAATAGCTCTCATAGTACCGTGAAGTTCATGGAAAGAATCGTTAGCACCTAAGTTTTTTACACCTTATCATTTTAACGTGTAAATAATGTTGTTATCAATTTGCTTAGTATTGCTTCAGGGTACATCGTCGTTTCCGAAGACCCTACTAACAAACAAACAAATACGCGCGCTAATCCCTAGAATCTGTATACTTAATGAGTTTCAACCCATAATCCCGCGAAGAACACACTATCTGCGCTTGGCAAGACTGGCTGACTCCATCGGCCTCGCAATCCTTGGCAAAATGTGGACGAGCGGAAACACAGTTCTAATCCCGGATTTCCCCGAACCATACACGATATGCGAAGGCAACCTAAACATCCCCAAATCCTTCAGAAAGAATGTGAGATTGATAGGCCCAATATTGCCCAAGCATCCGGATGAACTGTCGACTAAAGAAGAACTGCGCAGAAAACTGAGGCTGCCCTTGGATAGGCCGGTTATCTTTGTGCCCATAAGCGGTCCAACATTGGAGAAAGCCTTCGTAACCGGTGTTCTGAGGAAGATTCTGCTTGAGTTTCCAGAAGAGTATGAAATCGTAGTGTCGTATGGCTACCCAGGCGCTGACAGCAAACCTGCCCGGCATGGCAACGTCACAATCTACACGTGGGTTCCCAATCGCTTCGAGTACCTGAAAGCCTGCGACGTGGTTATTGGGCGTGCAGGTCATGGAACAATAACGCAGTGTATGTGCTACGGCAAACCCGTGATACTCGTGCCCACACCAAACCACACCGAACAACTTACGAACGCAAGACAAGCACAGAAACTCGGCGCTGCGCAGGTTATCCTGCAAAAATGGCTGACCAAAGAGAGACTGCAGGAAAAAGTTCGACAATGCTTGCAAAAGGAAACTGGCAGAAGACTGGCTCAGATCCAAGAAGAAGCGCTGAAGTACAACGGCCTGGAAAACGCTGTCAGAACAGTAATCGAAATGGCCCAAAAATAGGCAAGTGTTTTAGGCTAGGAGACTAAGAAGTACGAACATGTTCTTGCCCCGCAAAATCTTGGAAGAGAAGCTTCGGAACATGTTGGCCGAAGACATAGGCGAAGGAGACATAACCACCGCGCTGATCGTTCCGGCCGGAGCAACCGGAGAGGCCGAGGTGAGATTCAAAGAGCCGGGAATCGCCGCCGGAATCGAAGAATCCACAGTTCTTCTCGAGAGCCTAGGACTCAAGATTCAAGCGTCATTCAGGGACGGAGAGGAAATAGAGGCTGATGAGGTCATAATGAAGATATCTGGCGACGCAAGGACAATCCTTTCGGTGGAGCGAACTCTACTCAACCTTCTTTCGCGTATGAGCGGCATAGCAACCGCTACGAGACAGCTAGTGAAAAAAATCCTGAATGCCAAGCTCAAAACGAGAATTGCGTGTACACGGAAGACAGCGCCGGGGCTTCTGTATTTTGATAAGAAAGCGGTTCTTTTGGGTGGCGGTGACACGCACAGGCTGCATCTCGACGACATGATATTGATAAAAGACAATCACATCGCGATGGTCGGAAGCTTGCAAGATGCTGTCAGAAGCGCTAAGGAGAGGGCTTCATTCAGCAAGAAAATTGAGGTTGAGGTGACCAGCGCCGCTGCCGCTGTCAAAGCTGCAGAGGCAGGAGCGGACATAATCATGTTGGACAATTTTTCTCCGCAACAAGTCGAAGAGGCAATCGGAGTTCTGGAGAAAGCCGGTTTTCTCGGAAGAGTGTTGGTCGAAGCCAGCGGTGGAATCACTGCTGAAAACGTTCTTTCCTATGCCTCAAAAAAAGTCGACATTGTAAGCTTGGGAGAAATAACAGAGAGTCCAAGGGCCCTAGACATAAATCTAAAAGTGGCAAGACAAAAGCCAAGCCGCGGAATATGATGGAAGAGCCTTGAACCTTCCGGCCGCAGGCCCATGGAGTGCCAAGCTGAGGGTTCAGACCAGCAATGCTTCTACTAATGCTCCTGCAACAAGTAAAACTGCGGTGATCAGGACGAGTTTGCCAAGATTCTTGATTTCCCGTCTCCATTCGCCCTGTAACCCGCGCCTAATGAGCCAAAAGCTTTCTGAAAGAGCTGTGGAGTAAGATATGAATTCAAGCCATGTGAAGGGAAAAACGAACAGCAACGCCAAGACTAGAATCGGAGGAAAGTTGAGACCTTGGCTTGCGTTATTGGTTATTGTCTGGGCCGCAAGAACACTGCCGGTATTGAATAGCACGATGGAACCGATCACGATTCCGACGATGGGAACAAACATTAGTAGGCATATCTCGAAGTTGTTTAGGAAGATTGCGGCAGTTCGATGTGCAAAATCCATACTCAGAATTTCCTGTTGTGTCTTGTTGAGCTCGCTATTCTCATCTGCAATTTGTTGAGAGCTGAGCGGGGCCAGAACACCTACTACCGTCACCAATATTGCAAACAGGAAGAATATCCCGATTATTATGATCCTTCTGCCTCTGGGAGAGGCGTTTTTCCAAAATTCTAAGCTCACGTGCTCAGCATCCTCTTTCAGTGTTTAAGTGTTATTCTTAAGGTTCGGAAGCCTCTTGCAACTGGGTTTAACATTTCCACGATATTAATCTTGCCTAGGACTTCTGTTGAATCTTCTGCGAAACCTCTCACATCGTGTTCTGCAGCCATGAGCGAGTAGAGGTATACTGCGCCTTCAGTGAGACGGGGTTGGCATCTTGAGGGCAAACCCAGTAGGACGGGCTTCTTTTCGGCGACGGCCTTTTCAGACGCGTACAGTATTGCGTGCGCGCCTGCTGTCAACTCCGCAACCCTCACCGGGATGCTTTCCTTGCCTATGGCCAACACGTCCGCCCCATACTTCAGCGTTATCTCATTTGCAATCTTCCTTGTTCGTGGCAGGATTTTCAGAAGGTGTTGTCTTGCTCTGGAGGAAATCCTCATGTTAGTGAATTGAATCGGCGAAAGCTGTTCGAGCGGGGTAGATCCCAGAGACATGTCCAGATGCACCACGTCCGCCTTCACCTTTCCAATGAGTTCCCTGCAGAGTTCTGCCTCGTGTACCACGACTTCGGATCCGTCGGTTGCATTCACAAAAATCGGCTCTGCCAAGAACGTGCTTGCCTCTCTGTAGGGCGGGATCACCAGGACTGATGCTGCCGCGACAATCGATAAGGGCTCGAACTTCTCGTTCAACACGGCTGCAGACGAGTCTGCGGCGATGATTCTCAGGTTTTCACCGAGTTTACTATAGATTAGTTGATAGAATTTATGTTTGCTGTTCAAACGGCCTTTTTAAAGCACCGTCCTAGAATGAACATCTCCGAACTCTTAGCCCTGCTTGCCTTGGGCTTTATCACCAGGACGGTTTCAAAGTGCTGCTTCACCTTGTGCGTATACTCGTCAAGCATGTCTCCTTGGAAGACCTTCACGAAGAAGTTGCCTCCGGGTCTAAGCGTCTCTAAGGCTATTTGCAAAGCTTGCTGGGCTAGGTCTATTTGGCGGGCATGGTCAACTTCCCATATTCCTGAGATGTTGGGAGAAGCGTCTGAAATCACCGCGTCAGCTTTTCTTGGAAGCATCTCCGAAATCTGCTGCACAGCGTCCTGTTCCATAATGTCACAGATTATTGTCCTAACATAATCCTGGGGAAACGGTTCGATGTGCTTCAAATCAACGCCTAAGACGAAGCCTCCTTTTCCGGCCGTTTTTCTCGCCGCCTGAATCCATCCCCCAGGCGCCGCCCCTAAGTCAACGACCACATCGCCGAATTCTATAAAATGATATTTCTGGATTGCTTGAAACAGCTTGTACGAGGCTCTTGAACGGTACTTCTCTTTTTTTGCCTTCTGGTAGTAATAGTCTCTTTTCCTGTCCTGGATCCACGCTTTGGGCAAGATTAACTGTCACCCATGGCGCCTTGTTGAGCACTTCCGGATATGCAAAGGAGCCAGTCTGTAAGGCGGTCACAGGTTTGGGGGGAAGTTACGCTTGATGGGTCGCACCTAGGATTGTCTGCACACATTAGGCACGGACAGTCCGCTATCGAATCGATTGAGGCGGGCAACCTCTTCGGGAAAAGTCTGAAGGTCCATCTTCCTTCTTGAAGCTCTTTCTCTCGACGGATGAGCCCCTTAGTCTCCAGCTTCAACGATATCCTAGAGCCTTCTCGGCTAGTTGCTCCGAGTTCATGCCACAGGTCAGATTGAAGAACGCCGTTGAAACCGGTGTTCATGATGAATTGAAGAGCCTTCTGTTCCATGTCATTGCGTTTCGGCATCGCGATCAATTCCAATCCCCTTTAATATACGCAGTTTTCAAATAAAAACCTCACTCTAAATCTACACGATTCCTAACATGCAAATCAAGCTGTGCCATAGTTGCTGCTCAGCATGACTAGGAGATTCGAACGTTCTTAACTTCATGGGCAGGGAGTCCCTATCATTCAGGGTGGGGATGAAAGCCGAAACGTTATAAGCCATTGGATAATAGTTGTTTCTGTGCATCCGGCGCTGAGCCAAAAGTTTAGGCTGTACCCTTCGAGATTAACTGAACAGAAATTATGTGAACACCTTGAATTGTGCAGGTGGCTGTATAATAGGCTGCTTGAAGAACTGAATACAGCGAAGAGTCAAGAGCTAAAGCTCAGTCAGAAAAAAATGCAGCACTTCATTGTAGAGTTGAAAAAACGGAAACCAGAACTTGATCGAGTGTATTCTAAAGTTTTGCAGATGGTCAACTATCAACTATGGAGCAACATTCGAGCGCTATCAAAGATGAAAGGGAAAGGGCGGAAGACAGGAAAGCTCAGGTTCAAGGGGAAATGGTTCAAAACATTAAATTTCAACCAGTCGGGCTTCAGACTTAATGGAAAGAAACTGTGTCTCTCGAAGGTTGGAGCAATCAACATCAAATTGCACCGCTCAATCGAGGGAAAAATCAAAGGCGTTATCATTAAGCGTGAGCTTTCTGGAAAATGGCATGCTATATTCCAGTTTGAAAGTAAAGCAAAACCGTTGCTTAAAACGAACAAAAGCGTAGGTATAGACGTCGGATTGAAACATTTTTTGTCCGATAGTGATGGACGTCAGGTTGAGAACCCGGCGTTCTACGAGAAAACATTATCCAGAATCCAAGTAGCTCAGCGGGAACTTTCGATGAAGAAGAAAGGTTCAAAAAACAGAGGCAAACAGAGAGTGAGACTGGCACGTCTCCATGAGAAACTCGTGAATCAGAGGAACGGATTTCTCCACAAGCTTTCAAGGTTCTACGTCAACAACTATGATATCATTGCGGTTGAAGATTTGAACATAACAAACATGGTTAGAAACTGTAACCTTGCTGGAAAAATTCTGGACGCCTCTTGGGGCAGGTTCCTTCACATGTTAGCCTACAAAGCTGAAAACGCTGGCAGGCAGTTTGTGAGGGTAAATCCCAGAGGAACATCACAAGAGTACAAACACGGAGATTTGGACAGAGACTACAATGCCTCTCTAAATATTTTGGAGAGGGGTTTAGCGGGGTTGGGACGACCCTTGGAGCCTGTGGAGACGAAGCCTCTGCTGGAAGTGCCAGCAAGCATTGTCGTTCAAGCAGGAAGCCCTATCCTTTAGGGTTAGGGTAGTCCACATAAAAAGGTGTATGTTTAAGACCCAAAGAATCGTGTTCAAGGACGAGAAAAATGACGAATAAGAAGGCAAAAGAGCGTTACTGTTTGGGAATAGAATCGTCAGCTGATGATTTCAGCGTTGGAATATCAACATTTAATGGCAAGATATTGGCGAACACGATAGACGCGTATGTTCCACTGGAGGGCGGCATACATCCGCGGGAGGCTGCGAGACACCATGCTGAAGTGGCAAGCAAGGTTTTAGACGCTGCTGTTGAAGAATCGGGAGTAGAACCACAGAATCTGTCTGTAATCGCGTTTTCTCAAGGCCCGGGTTTGGGTCCATGCCTTCGCACTGGAGCAACCGTGGCTCGCGCGTTGGCTTCTTACCTCAAGATTCCTCTCGTGGGAATCAATCATTGCGTGGCACACATCGAGATAGGAAAACTGGAAACTGGAACCAAGAATCCGCTGACGCTCTACGTCTCAGGAGGTAACACCATCGTTGCGGCTTTCGATGCTGGACGGTATAGAATCTTCGGCGAGACGCTGGACATTGCGTTGGGTAACTGTTTAGACGTTTTTGCAAGGGAGGCCGGACTGCATCAGAAGCCAGGTCTGCCGTTCGGGGCTGTCGTTGAAAAGTTTGCGCAAACTGGGAAACAGTTGATCAAGCTGCCCTACACTGTTAAGGGCATGGATGTGTCCCTTAGCGGCTTACTAACTGCCGCGGTTGCTCTATTTATGAAAGGAGAGTACAGGCTTGAAGATCTGTGTTACAGTCTTCAGGAGACAGCGTTTTCAATGGTCACAGAGGTGACAGAGAGGGCTCTGGCACACACGGGAAGAGAGGAGGTTCTGCTGACGGGTGGAGTTGCCGCTAACAAAAGGCTGCAAAGCATGATCAAATCTGTGGCAAGGGAGCATAACGCTCGATTCGACGTTGTGCCGACCAGGTTTGCGATTGACAACGGAGCCATGATCGCATGGACAGGCGTTCTGGCCTACACACACGGCACGGTGACTGCGATTGAAGAAAGTCAAGTGCGGTTGAGGTGGCGGCTTGAAGAGGTTGAAATTCCTTGGATGCAATGAAACAGCCAGTGCTGATGAAAAAGGGAGCCGAAGCTAATCTTTACCTCGCGGATTGGCATGGAAGAAAAGTGGTGCTGAAGAAGCGTCTCCCAAAAGAATATCGCCCCAGAATGTTGGATGAGCAAATCCGCGCTTACCGAACGATTCATGAACCCCAACTGATGCACGAAGCCAAAAAAGCTGGAGTGCCTACGCCAATAATCTTCTTGGTTGATCACAAGAACACCACCATAATAATGGAGTACATAGAAGGAAAGCAAGTGAAGCAACTGCTCAACGGAGTTTCCAAGAGTGAGAGACAAAGTCTATGCTTTAGAATTGGCGAACTGATAGGCAAGCTTCATGAATACGGGATAGTTCACGGTGACCTGACAACCTCAAACCTTATTCAACGCTCGGAGGGCAAGATTTTTTTCTTGGATTTCGGGCTTGGCGACAAAACCAAAGAGCTTGAAGCCAGAGGAGTTGACCTTCATCTGATGAAGAGAGCGCTTCAAAGCACCCATTACAAGTTTGCCGAGGAGTGTTTTAACTCTGCGATGGAGGGATATTCTTCGGTTTTGAAGTCTGAAACATCAGAAAACGTCTTAGACAAGATCAGGGAAATAGAAAGAAGAGGGCGCTACGTTGCCGAAAGGAAAGAAAGAGACTGAGCAAGACCGTTTGGAGTATGACTCTTCACGTTTCAGATAAGAGAGAGCCGTGAAATTCCATGGAGAGACAGTTGAAAGGCAACTTCGTTTTTTTCGCTACAAACAATGTCAACAAGTTCAATGAAGCCCGAGAGGTCTTGGCCGAAAACAAGATAGCAGTCGGAATGCTCAGAATCAAGTCCTTGGAAATCCAGAGCGAAAGCCTCGAGGAAATCGCTGATGCAAGCGTCATGGAAGCTTTTGAAAAATACAGATTACCAATTGTGGTTGAGGATGCCGGGCTGTTCGTAGACGCCTTGAACGGTTTCCCAGGTCCTTATGCTGCTTACGTTTACAAGACGATAGGCAACAAGGGCTTGCTCAGACTCATGCAAAGGGCCAATAACAGAAGAGCGACGTTCAAATCCGTAGTTGCATACCTATCTGCGCAGCTGAGATCACCGATGTGCTTTGAAGGCATAGCCAAAGGAGAAATAATCCGCAAAGAAAGAAAAACGCACAGCAAGATGGGTTTCGGCTTTGATCCCATCTTCAAGCCGGACAACAGTGACAGAACGTTTGCACAAATGAGTGTCGCGGAGAAGTGCAAGGTTTCTCACCGCGCGGCTGCTTTTCTGCAATTCGCCGAATGGTATAAGTAACTCCAATTAGGCCGAGCGAGTACGCTGTTAACGAGTGAATAAGGTGTTTTCGCACGAGTTACAGGACTTGAGGAGGAAGAGGAACACTTATTGATGTGATGGGTCTGAAACGTGGGTGCTAAGCAAACTGTTCGGGCGGGCTTTGGAAAAAGTTTAAGAATCTAATGTATTCTCATCCTACCATGGTACAACCAACTTTCTCGGTCATAACTACTGCAAAAAACGAGAAGAACAAGGGGCTCTTTGAGGAGACTTTTGAAAACTGGGAAACCGTCAAGCAGCTTTTCGAGAAGAAAACAGGCAAGAAAATAGAATTCGTTATCGTTGATGCAGGAGAAAACGCAGTTTTTCCAGAATTGAGTGATTCCAATTTAATAGATTACGAAACCTATGAGAAATATAGACGGGGACTTTGCGAGTCTGGAAAGATCAAGTACAAGTCATGGGACTCTCCTACAATAGGTAGGAACCTCGGTTTTTCTTACGCAAGAGGAACCATCGTAGTTTTTCAGGATATAGATACCCAATTTTCCAGCGGCACCGAGTTGGATCTCAAGTATGTAAACTCGAAACTTGACAAGTATGAAAACTACTTTGAGGTGATGTATAAAGCGCTAAGAAGCAAGAACATTGTAGGAGCAGCTCCTTCTGCCAGGGCAAGTGACACACGGAAAGTCAGTCGCAGATTTGGAACCATGGGGGAGAACTACACCGTTTGGTTTTCGACAAAAATCCCAACCATAAGAATTCGGGGCACTCCTATCTCGGGCCCAAGTGTGCCAGGATTCAGTATTGCCGTTCTGCGTGAAGTAGCTCTTAGAATTCGTGCAGATGAGGGATATCTGTACGATCCAGAATTGGCCGTGGCAGAAGACCACAAGTTTTCAAGGATTTTGGGCGAGTATGGAAGGGTTTCCTATGAAAAACGTGCAGGCGTGTTTACGAGGACTGTTAACAGGGTTAGTCCCGGGTTTGATTTGCTGAAATCCTTCCTTTACGCCTTCATGTGGATAATTCCTTATTCATATCCAGACGCTTGGAAATATCGAAGGCACACTTTTTCAATATGAATGCATGCGCATAGATTGGAGGCGCCCGCTTGAAACGGCCAGCAAATTGCCAGAAGTGAGGTCTAATACGCTGGGGAGATTGGTTGAAAGAAACTCTTCAGAAAACAGAAGTGAATGAAAAGAGCATGTGTCGTCGAAAGAGACAGTTATTCTTAAATATGCGCGTACCTTCGCTGATACAGAGTTTAAGGGATAGTTGATGCCTAAACAAGAAAAGGGAAAGTCTCATCAGATAAGACCAGTTAGCAAACGCCCTCCGAGCTGGTGCAAGTATCAGCCGGAAGAGGTAGAGGCTTTGATCGTGAAACTGGGGAAGGAGGGCAACTCTCCCAGTCGCATCGGGACGATACTTAGAGATCAGCACGCGATTCCGTTGGCAAAGCCGATAATCGGAAAAAGGGTGATGGTGGTGCTCAAAGAAAACGAGCTTGCTCCATCATTGCCTGAAGACTTGGCAAGTCTGCTCAAGAAAGCTGAGAGCCTTTCTCTTCATCTTGAAAAGAACAGAACTGATCAGATTAACAAAAGGGCCCTTCAGCTGATTGAGGCGAAGATACACAAAATCTCAAGATACTACAAGCATAAGGGCATCCTGCCTCCAAACTGGAAGTATGTGGCGAAAATAGCTTCGATAACCTAAACGTCTTTAGTTAGAATTTTTTTTGCCTACACATAGAAAAATGCGTGTTGCCAGTCTTAAATCCTTAAATAACTTGATCCTCTAGCCTACAGTGATAGCCCATGGCTTCAACCTCAAACGAGAACCAGGTTGCGTGTTTTCTGAATTCGGCTGACGAGGCAGCCAAGACGATTTTGGAGACGGTTAAGGCAGACGGGTTTATCCATGTTTTTTCACACTTGGACGCTGATGGAGTTGCAGCAGCGGGGATAATCGGAAAGGCGCTGTTCAGGCTGGATGCGAGATTTCGGATTCGAATAACTCAGTGGATTGAACAGAAGATCGTGGGCGAGATTCTCTCGGATAAGCCGCAGTTGGTGATTTTCACCGATTTAGGAAGCGGATACGTGGATTTGTTAAGTCAGAAACTCGCTGACTTCAAAATCGCCATCCTGGATCACCATCAGATAATCGGTAAGGAGTCAGCCAACTTTGTTCATGTGAACCCGCATCTGTATGGAATTGATGGCGCAAGGGACGTTAGCGGAGCGGGTGTGGCATATTTTGTCGCCCATGCTCTTGACAAGGTCAACGTTGATTTGGCTCCAATCGCCGTTGTCGGGGCATTAGGAGACATGCAGGACAAGTATGATCAGCGAATGCTCGGAGGACTCAATGGGAGAATACTTGGAGATGCGAGAAATTCGGGCCTTCTCACTGTGGAGAAAGATTTGATATTCTTCGGCAGGGAAACTCGGCCCATCCATAAGACCTTGGCTTCAACTACCAGCCCGTTTATTCCGGGCATAAGCGGTGAAGAAGACAAGAGCTTGGCTTTTCTGGCAAGCCTAGGCATCAAACCAAGGGAGGGTGACAAATGGCGGGCTCTTAGGGACCTTTCAGAGGAAGAGAAGAAGCGACTGTGTTCGGCTTTGGCAGATCACCTGCTCTCGAAGGGTTTGCGCTACGAAGTTTCAAACCTCATAGGGCACGTTTACATCTTGAACCGTGAAGAACCTTGGACTCCGCTCAGGGATGCCCGGGAATTTGCTGTTCTGTTGAATGCCACTGGTAGAATGGACAAGCCTGGTCTCGGAATAGCCGTGTGCATGGGTGACAGAGGGCAAGGGCTTGAAGGGGCAAACAAGGTTCTGGACGATTACAGAAGAACGCTAAACAAGTACCTAGGATGGGTCATGGAGAAGCCCGAACGCGTCAAAGAGTTTGAAAACATCTACGTCGTCTCTGGCGAGGGCTTCATAGACGACAAGATAATCGGCGCGATTTCATCCATACTCTCAGGAAGCCTCCCAAACCCTGAGAAACCTTTGATCGCCTACTCAAACGTCGAAGGAGAAGACATCGCGAAAATCAGCGCAAGAGCATCGGACACGGTCACGAGCAGAGGCCTCAACCTGGGAGAGATAATGCAGGCCGCAGCAGAAAAATTCCTAGGAAAAGGCGGAGGACACAACGTTGCCGCCGGCGCACAGGTACCCATCGAAGACATAGACAACTTCATAAAAACCGTGAATGAACTGGTCGGGAAACAGTTGAAAGGCGAGAGAAGTGGAAGCTGAAATAGCAATAGAGTATGATGATACGAACATAGCCGAAGCCATCGCTGACGCTGTGTCCCCAGACAATTATGGAACGCCGACAGGCCTATCAGTCAAGACAAGAACCGAAAAGGCAAAAGTGGTTACCCGGATAAAATGTCATCAAGGTTTTCCAACGTTTATCGCCACCATCGACGACCTGCTCTTCTCCGTTGCAACTGCTGAGAAGACTCTGCGAGAGACACTTAAGCTTCGTCGAAGAAAACAAGCGCGTGTCTAGCGGTTTGCGGGATGCACTTACAAGGATCATTGTTGCCAGAGTTTTCGGAAACATTCCTTATGGTAATGATGCGTTTTTTCACTGAAGTTCTTGGCCTCGACTTCCTGCCCCGGCTCTATGCCACCCCCACATTCGTCGCAACGTAAACTGCTTTGATCTTCAGCGTGTGTTTTTTGAAGTTCTTCATAATGGGCTCTCAATTCTGATATTCTACTCTTTAAAGCTTGCAGCTTTTGCAAGGTAGCCTCTATCGTTTTTTTAGCGTCAACCTGTTGATTCGTGTTGATTTCTTCGCAGAATTCCGTTTTTTTGAGCATGGTCTTCCACCTTAACGTCAACATTGATTAAGTTGTATCTTAATAGATAATACTTTATTTCTCTCACCACAATATTCCCAAAAAGAACATAGAACAGGAATCCCGCAATTCATGGATCCGCTGTTTGATCGGTTGCATGCGGACTATGAACGTGCTCTTTCCCGTGGGGGCCAGAGGAAACTAGCTCGGTAAATCATGGCATAAAAACAGGTTTCACATTGCAAATCTGACACAAAACTGGGAAAATTCCAAAACTCTGGACGAAGAAAAAAGGATACTTCGTGCTTTGTAAAGTTCTCGAGCGGCTTGTCTCAGGAAAGAACTGTTGAACGTCCACAGGATGCGCAGCTGATTTGCTGTGTGTCCTTATAGTGTATGCATTTTTTCGAGGATTTTCTTTGCGTCTACATTTTTTTCCATGAAGATGCTTATGTTGTTTTCGTCAATGTTCAGGTGGAGCGTGTTTGTGTCTTTTCCTTCCACGGTGATGTTTTTGATTTTGCCCAGATCGAACAGTTCTGAGAGTTGTTCGCTTGCTTCGAAGGTTGAGGAAGAGAGAGTTGCGTAGTCTATTACTTTGGTTGGATCGTTGAGATCTATTGTTGCTGACGTGGTGTTTCTGAGGATGTAGCCTATGACTCCGTCGGATTTCTTGATTTCTTCTAAGATAGGTCGCACGTTGTCTTCGCATGTTGCTTTCTCAATGGCTATCGGTTCGAGTTCGCTGGCAGTTTCTTGAAGGTTTTTCTTTTGCTTAACCATGTTGAAGCCTCAGTCACTCGATTACTGGTTTAACCCTGACGAGTTCGCCTTTCCTTATGTCCAGCGTTTGTTGGATTTTTTCGGGAATCTGTATGATACCCTTTCCTTCGAGTTTTGCGTTCTTTAATGGTTTGAGTTTGCAGCGGACTGATTTTCCTAGGAAGGTCTCGACTGTGGCTTCCTCGATCTTTTTGTCTTCATACAGTTCTGTCCATTGTGACAGTGTGTCGCAGTCGATGCGCACGGTATCTGATGATGCAAACAGGCCTCCGACGTTCTCCACGATGAACTGGTTTACTTGAGGCTCTGGAAGAATTTTTTCTGGGTTAGCTTCAGCCGCCTCGTGTTCTTCGTGCTTCTCCGCAGCCTCTTCGGTAGATTCTTCATTGGGCTTGATGACTGGTCTGACCCTGGGCTCTTCGTTTTCAGTTTCAGACGGGCTGTTTCTGTTGAGGGCGGGGGCGATTTTGTCAAGAAGTTTTAAAACTGTCGGAAGAAGGGCATTGGTGAAGATATTTATGTATTTCAGGTCCGCCTTTTCGGGAACTACGGTTACCAGGTAAAAGTCGTTTACGCGCGAAACATTGACTGTGCCCTTGGTGCCCTCAAGGCGTATGCTTTCTGCGCCGCCTAGAGCTTTGGCTTTTTCCAGAACGTCATCAAGAGCGTCAACAGTGTGCACCGCGGCTTCTTCCTGAGCTTTTTCTTCTCCGCTTATGATGTCGCCGTCTTCTTTGAACAAGAAGATGCTTAGAATGTCCGGGCACGCGTTAGTGATCTCGGTCAGAGTGTTCCTTAGGGCAAAGGAGTAAACGTCGTTTTCCATGGTTTTCCCTTCTCATGAGGCTAAGTTATTCTGAAGAGTATTCGTTCAGGAACGCCGTCGCTCTCAATGACGAGGTATTTGAGGCCTTCGGTGTCGCCGAGCTGGTCTAGCCACTTCAACGCGTCGCGGGCCTTCTGCAAAACCAGGAGTCTTTCCTGATGGCTTCGCACAACCTCTTCGATGGCCGTCAACTCGTGGAAAGGATTTGCGTCCAGCACTATGCTCAAGCTGCCGACTGAAATCTCTCCCAAGCTTTCAGACGACGCTTTTTTGCCGGCGAGCTTCATGACTACCTCACGAATCTTCTTCGACTTCTCTGCCAAAGCTCTGATGTCGTCCAGCCGTCGCAGGTACTCGCCTAACGTACTCTTAGTTTCGGAAATCTCCTTGTCCAAGGTTTCGGCTATCTCTTCTGCTGAACCGTACTCTTTTATTTCCACAACCATTTATTGCACCTCCAAACAGGAAACAATATGGGAAACTGGATTCTGGTACCCCCCCAATCTTGACAAAAAGGGGAGATTAGCTGGGAGCCACACCGGTCCTGAGGAACGTGTTGCCCTTTGAAGACGTAAGTTTGACTTCGTAAGAGGCGCCTGAGATGATGGTCATCGTTATGGTGATTTGGGTCCCATTATTGGCTGTAACAGTTTGAGGCAAGGCTCCAACGGTTGCCTGTATACCATTTACCCATGCTTGGTTGAGTGTTATCGGAGTAGTTCCAGTGTTGTTGAATGTGACCAGAATAGTTCCACCTGGGTTTCCTGCTGTGAACTGAAGGTTCCATATTTGTCCCTGTTCTGTTGCCATGAAGTTGAAGGTTAGTGCTCCCATCCATGCTGCTACTGCTATGCTGACTGCGACTGTCACGGCGATGAGTATGATTGAGGCTACTACCGGGCTTAGGGCTTTTCTGCTTCTCAATATCTTCATTTTCTTTTTTATCCCTCCTTCTGGAGTTATTGAGTATTTTAGTGGAGGCTAAGCTTTTAAATCTTACGACTCACTACACAAGATTACCTATTTGTATGACAAAAATACGCATATCCCAAGGAAGTACACCTAGCCTAGTGCGTCCTGAACGTTGAAAAAGAAAGTGTTGTACAGTTGTGCGTGTTCGTGTTTTTCGGGTTTATTCTTCCAGTTTGTCAAACAGTCCTATGAGTAGCTCCGCGATTTTCCTGCCTTGTGGTGTTATCTTGTAGAGCTTCTTGAGCGGGTCTATCCGCTCGCTCTTAGCCAGCCCTAAGTGTTCGATTTCTATCATTCTGGCCCTGAAGGTGCCGTCGCTGAGCGTCAGCCGGTGTTGGCGCATGAAGTCTTTCGCCTCTTTCCATTTTCCACGACTGATGTGCAGCAACAGAATGCAGTCTATAGCGTGGTCTTTTTCAAGCATAGCCTTGATCGCCGAAAGTTTCGGGTCCGTCAGAATGTGTATCGCCTTCTTCTCTTCTCCATCTTTCATTTTCACATCATCCTGTCCTTTTCTTGTATATCCTTCATCCTTTAAAAGATTTAACCTATATTACGATTTATGACTTATATCTGCGGATATATAGCTTATTTTTCGAGAGCTACTTGCGTTTGCGAAAGAGCATCACTCCGCTGTATTCATGGACAAATTCGTAGCCCATAGCTATTAGGCTGGACGCTTCATCAATGGTTTTGGCACTTGCTACATAGAAGTCTTCGTTCACAGGGTTTTTGTAGATTTTTTTCTCCAAATGGATGTAGAGCATTGTTGACTTGATGTCTCTGTGGCCAGCAAAGTCTTGGACATAGAAGGTGTCACGAACTTCGTGAGCATAGTCGGCGCGCGCTCTCATAGAGCACGACAGGTTTCGCCTTCGGCAACTACACACTAAGCGCCTACATTTCTCCAGTTCCTAGCGAAACGGACACGACCAACAACTTGCTCGCGCCAATCTGGGCAATTGTAACAATTCCTGGCGATCTCAACGGCGACTTCAAAGTCAGCCTGTCTGATCTATCCATCCTCGCAAAGGCTTACAACACCAAGCAAGGCGATGCAAAGTGGAACGCCAACGCGGACATAAACAGCGACGGCACAGTTGGCCTATCCGACCTTTCCATCATGGCCAAACACTACAACCAACACTACCCACAACCGTCTTCTTTTTTTTAAAGTCGTTCTGTCAGACTTGACTATTCTAGCAAACGCCTGCAAGTCTATGCCAAGCAGCGTCAATTGGAATCCAAACGCGGACATAAACGGCAACAATATTGTGGGCTCGTCAGATCTATTCTTAATGCCCAACCACTACGGACAACACTACCCCTAAGAGACCTAACAAGAGATCTCTTGTAGCATTGACTCAAGTCTCTATTGCGATTTCACGCCTTTTCAAGCAAGTATTCATAATTGCTCAATGCCTGTTTCAGTTCCCAGCCGTCATAGCGCACGCATAATGGCTCTGTATTTCTTCTGCTGTTCTTGCATAGTTGTAGATTTTCGCGCGCGTCTCTATGAGCACAATGATTAATCACGGCCAATATTGTATCAAACGCAGCGCGCGCTACAGTGATCAGGGGTCTTGTCTAGCAACGGACTGCGCGTGGTGTTCTTCGATGGATTCATCATTTTTGGTTGTTATTTATGATGGTTTTGATACGAAACCGAATGTGGGCTGTTGATTTGGGCAAACTTTTAATTGGTCATTCGCGCCATTTGTATTGGTGGAAGGGTTTGATTTGAAGGTCATTGCGGTATTGGTTTGTGTAGTTCTTGCCTTTACGATTGTGGCGCCTGCAACACGTGAAGCATTTGCAGTTACCCCGGCAAACATGAACGTAATCCAATACAGATACTTTGCCAGTCAAAACTCTTTATTCACTGCCCTATTGACGCCTGACAGCTCGGGCGGCGTTGACGTTATGGGCTGGCCCCTGACGAAGGCAGAATATCAAACAGCAATAAACAACACAGGTATCATTGTCGAACCATTGTGTGGTTATGGCGAGTACGAGTTGGCTTTCAATAATAACTGGACTGATGGCGTAAACATGGATCGCAGAAGCCCCATGAATTTTACGGACTTCCGAAACGCTTTGAACTGTCTAGTTGACAAATTCGGCGTTATCAATGGGCCAGTTCTGGGTGGTTTCGCATGTAGAGATGACACCCAGATTCCACAGCCCTCGATGTCCGTATTCGTGAACCCAGCAGTTTCGTATCCGAACTATCCGTGGGAATTCAATGTTACGAACTCCCTATACATTCTCTACGGAGGCGGATGGTACAGCCACATAGTCTATCCAACCTTTGCAGATTTGCTCGCAGCCTATGGTGGTGGCACTGGTTCGCTTTCAACCGCTGGCGGCACTGCGAGCGGTGTCGTGTACTCCGGTAACGACCCCAACGGTCAATGGGGCCGCGGCGACCCACTAGCCACTGTTAACGCTGCATTTGCAAACACCCCACTTAACCCGCTGATTGGTTACGTCCGAAGCAACGACGGTCGTAAAGACTTGGGTGACCTGTTCTGCAACGAGCTGAAGGCAATTGGTTGTCCTTACGTTGAAAATTACAAAGCAAGCTTGTCTGCCTTGAGACCTTACGTGCTTGACGCACAGACATACGACTTTGCAACCTTGGGCTACAGCATGGGCGCACCGCCAAACTGGTTCTACACGGAATGCACACCCGTAGGAATCTATCCTGGTGGTCCGAACCCATACCTGATTGACGACGCAAACATGACATATTGGGCGACTAAGATGTACACAGACCCGACTCAGGCTCTGTACCAGGTATCCTCTAACAATGTTCAAGACATACTCGTTATGGAGTCGTACCTGGTCAGCGTCTACACACCTGCAACCTACTGTGCTTACAAGACCGGCATGTTAGGCCAGATCGATGAACTTGGCTACGGCACGCAAGGCAACAGCAATGGGGGTCCAACCCAACTCATGAACTGGATAACGCTGGGCTCAAGGAAGACCAACACAATCGTGTATAATGGCACTCCCTCAGCCACACCTGACAGTAACATCATCTACTACGGATGTTACAACCCGCCAGACCTGTTGAACCCAATCTTCAGCTACGGAACCTTCGACTATCAGGTTCTGGACGAAATCTTCACATATCCGTTGGCTACGAACCCGTATAACACGATGGTTCCAGGCAGCGCGATCACAGGCGTACCTTCGGGTGGTGATTTGCCGTGGATGGCTTATTCTTGGAAGGTTCAGCTTATTGATGATCCGACTAACTCTTCTAATCCTCAATGGACGAATGTTACTTTGTGGTTTAAACATGATATTACGTGGCAGGATGGCGTGCCTTTC
>Ga0187866_1000124_pt1 | contig 101001 bp, 73 predicted proteins | sample June2016WEW_11_1_3_FD_133013 | JGI IMG/M metagenome (GOLD analysis project Ga0187866, IMG submission 133013) | Peatland microbial communities from SPRUCE experiment site at the Marcell Experimental Forest, Minnesota, USA - June2016WEW_11_150 | ecosystem: Environmental > Terrestrial > Soil >... | reverse complement strand
TCAATCGCAGATCGTCCGAATACGCTCGACCCATAGGTCCGCTGTCGCGGTCACTTCACCAGAGAAAACAACTCTATCGCACTTTCAATCCGCCTGGGTATAGCTATGTTGATACTGCTCTAGATCAGCGTTTGCCCTTTAACAGCTTGAGTGCATTGGCGCGGTATACCTTTTCGAGCACATCCGCGGGCAGGAAGAGCCCGTAAATATTCCAGCGGCCCTGGCGCGAGGCGTGCGAAGGGTACTCGAAATATTCGTCGGCCGTCTCCAGAAATCGATAGTAAAGACGATACATCTCGACGTCGGGCAACAGGTCGGCCCCGAAGAGAATGCGGTCGGCATAGTGCAGAAAGAATTTACGCGCCGTGTAGGGCTGGCGGCCGAGTTCCGCGGCACGCGCGCTGATATCGACAGAGAGATTCGGGTATCTGTCAAGCAACTTTGCCACATAGTCCAGGTTTTCACTGCATTCGGCAACGTGCGCGGCGACGAAAGTCGTCTTCGGATGCCGCGCGATCACATGGTCGAGCTGTTCCAGCAACGCGGCCTTGGAGTAGGTCGAGCCGTAAAAGCTCCAGTCCGGATGAGCCGCCAGCTCTTCATAGCGCTCGTTGTGCCGATCGAGCGGGGTAAAGAACGCGGCGGGATCTCCGGTATGAAACACGGCTGGAATACCCAGTTCCGTGGCCTTGTCGATAACCGGCGCCAGCCTCTCATCGTCCACCCGCAGCAGCGCGCCGCTGGCATCCCGAACCGTAGTGCCAAAATCCTTCCAGAACTTGATTCCGCAGGCTCCGTGCTCCACCAGGCGTTCCAGCCGATCCATGCTGAGTTGCGTAAAGTCACTGCGCTCAATGCCGCTCCAATCCATCCATCCGATGGTGGCAAAACGATCAGGTGCTGTCTGATGAAACCGGTCCATGGTCTCGATTGCGGCCTCTCCCGTCAGCATGGTGATATTCACCACCTTCTCCACGCCGCAGGCATCCATGACGCGGAGCACCGCTTGCGGCGATTGCGCATCGAGATGGTTATGAAAGTCGATGACCGGGAATCGCGGCTTCTCGATAACAGAAGCCGGAACCTTAAGCTGCGCGCGCGGTGCGTAGTCGCTGAGGAGAAGATCCACTTCAGCTTTGGCGCTAACCATATCGACAAACTTTTCCTTGTAAGTTCCATCTTCGCTACTCATGTCTACCCCCTCCCACACGCTTCCAGCTATGGTTATTTGTTAGAGTGTGTTTCATAAACTCGCTCGCCGCGGCGAGTGTCAGGGCACGACTTCAGTCGTGCCGAAAAGGGCCTGAAAACCAAGGGGTTTTAACCCCTGAGGGATCACAACAGGGATACGGTGGCCATTTATGAAACACGCTCTATTCAACTTTTTATTTCGTTTCATTTCCTTTGTAGTATAACCTGCTCATCAGAACATTTCTCACAGTGCCGTGGATACCCTTTCAATGGGCAGAGGCAAGAAACTCCCGTACCAGGCCGGCATCGCGGAAAGCTTCCGTGCCGCCCGGGCGCAGCGTTGAGAGCGCGGCCGTACGATTGCCGAAGGCCGCGCATGCATCCGGCGCCTCGCCCCGCAGATACGCGGCCAGGAATCCGGCGTCAAAGCTGTCGCCTGCGCCAATGGTATCCACAGGCGTAACAGGATTCGCGGGAATCTCCCAGCGCTGGCTTCCCTTCTGCACCAGTGCGCCGCGCTTGCCGCACTTGACGGCTACCAATGGAACACGTTTTGCCAGAACTTCAATCGCGCTGTCTGCATCCTTCTTCCCGCTGATGCGGCAGGCCTCGTCGTCATTGGGCAGGAATATATCGACCATGCCCAGCAGTTCGTCGAGCGGGCTGCCCCAGCGATCCTCCGGATCGTCATTCGTATCCAGCGAAAGAGTGAGGCCCTCAGACTTCAGTTGCCTGAGTATTCTGGGCAGGTCGGGCTGAAGCGCTTTGTGAAGAAAAAGCGAAGAGAGATGGAAATGCCGCGCCGAGGCCAGGTAATCCATATCGAGATCCGATGCAGCCATCTCGAACATGGTGCCGGGATAAGTGAGAATATGACGCTTGCCATTATGGGTCAGCAGGATAGTGACGCCTGTGGATGTGCCGCCGGAGACGCGCTTGACGTGTGAAATATCTACGCCTTTCTCCGCCAGCCGTTCCAGGGCGATGCTGCCCAGCGGGTCGTCTCCAAGCCGGGTGATGAAGCCGACCGAAACGCCCAGCGCCGCAAGGTTATGCGCAACAATCGCAGATGAACTCCCCAGGGTAAGCCGGAAGTCCTTGGCCAGCAACTCGCGCTCCAGCGGCATTACTTCAGGAAGCCCATAGAGAACGAGGTCCAGATTGATCTCACCGGCAATGGTCACATCGAAACGCTTCTTCATATCGTCCTATCCTGCAATTCTAAAAAGTTGCTAAGTTTGCGTGGTGTTGTAGCACCGCGTTCTAACCCGGCGCCAAGGACTGAAATTGATTGTTTCGGGCTGTGCAGGCATTACCCGCTCCGATCATGAAATCATCAGTATTTGCACGTAGTTGCAGCCTTATCGTGCGGCAAAAGAAATAATAGCATACAGGCAGAAAACATAACGCAACAAGGCACTTGTCCGGGGTGTTATCATGTCTTAAATCAAAATTCCGCGCATGAATTTAGACCCGGCGGTGGGCACACGCCATTATGCCATGTATAGGCAACTTCTCTACTGGAGCTGAACTATGACGCAGCAATCTAACACGAATTCCGCATCTACCCCCGCCGGCACTGGACCGGTACGTCTCCATCGCACGCTGGGCTTATGGCACCTCATCATCATCGGCATGGTGATCGTCCAGCCGACCGCGCCCATGGGGATTTATGGGGTCATCAGCAACAAGGGTCACGGCCACGTTGTTACATGCATCTTCATCGCTATGATCGCAATGCTCTTCACGGCTATCGGCTATGGCCGCATGGCGAGGGTCTACCCCAGCGCCGGGTCAGCTTATACGTACGTGGGCCAGGAGATACACTCCGGCCTCGGCTACGTCGTGGGCTGGAGTACGATGTTGGCTTATCTCCTCAATCCCCTCATCTGTACAGCCTTTTGCGCCAAAGCCGCCATGAATATCCTGCCCGGCATCTTGAATATGATTCCCGGCCTATCGAATATCTCCCCCGGCCTTTCCTTCTATGTCTGGATTCTCTTCTTCGCGGCCTTCTTCACCTGGACCAACCTGCGCGGCATCAAGACCTCGGCGAAGTTGGATGAGGCCTTGTGCATCGGCATGACCATTGTGGTCGTGCTCTTCCTGGCCTGCGTGATCCGCACGGTATGGGGAGCTCACCACGATCCCAGCTTCTTTACCCTTCCGTTCTATGATCCGGCGTACTTCAAGTCTTCCTATCTATACGCCGGAACCTCCGTGGCTGTCCTCAGTTATATCGGCTTCGATGCCGTGTCCACGTTATCTGAGGAGGTTGAGAATCCGCGCCGCAACATCATGCTCGCAACGGTATTGCTTTGCCTGATCGCCGGTCTGATGTCAGGACTGGAAGTCTACGCGGCGCAACTCATCTGGGGATCGAAGCCCTTTCCCAGCAATGTGGTCGAGTCTGCCTTTGCCATGGTCTCGCGCCTGGCCGGCGGCGTAGTGCTCTTCCAGATCATCAACTTCACGCTGCTGATCGCCAACATGGGTTCCGGGATGGGTTCGCAACTGGCCGCTGGTCGGCTTCTCTACGGCATGGGACGGGGCAATGCTCTCCCCAAGTCGTTCTTCGGTGTTATCTCAGCAAAGCACCGCATTCCGCGCAATAACATTCTGCTGATCGGAGCCATTGCGGTTGCCGGATCCGGTCTGATGGAATTGTTCTCGGCCAAGCTGGGCGGAGGCGCCTACGAGATCGGCGCTCAATGCCTCGTATTCGGCACCCTCGTCGCCTTCATGGGCGTCAATGCCTCCTCCTTTGTCCACCTGTGCCGCCACGAGGAAAACAGAAATCCCATCGCTCTGTCCTTCGCTCTTTCCATTCCTCTCCTTGGCTTTATCATCTGCGCCGTCCTCTGGTGCAGTGTAAGCTACGCGTCGATGGTGATGGGCGGCTTGTGGCTGGTGGTCGGCATCGCCTACGGATTTGTGCGCACCAAAGGTTTCCGCTCCGAACTGGTCAACTTCGATATTCCACCGGATGTGGACTGAGAATCTCGCATTTCAGTAACCCGGAAATTTCTAAATCGGAAGCAGAATTAGTGAAAGGGGATTCCAACCGAGATGGCAATAACAAACTCCTCTTCGGCCAAGCCTATATCTGTCGATTCTTCCAATCGCAGTTACAACTTGTTTCTTCTCCTGGTCGCGGGCCTGGGCGGCCTGCTGTACGGAATCGACGTAGGCATTATCGGCGGCGCGCTGCCCTACCTGGAAGCAACCTCAGGACTGACAGCCGCACAGCTTTCCGGCATTGTGGCCGCGGTGCTGTTGGGCAGCGTCTTCTCGACGTTATTTGCGGGCGTGCTGGCAGACTGGATGGGCCGCAAACCGCTGATGGTTCTTAGCGGCATCGCTTTTGTTGTAAGTATCCCGATCATTGCTCTCTCGCACGGATATGGGCCATTATTTTTCGGCCGGCTCCTGCAGGGCATCAGCGGCGGCCTTATTGGTGTGGTGGTTCCGCTGTATCTGGCCGAGTGCCTGGCGGCATCGAACCGCGGCAAGGGAACGGGAATATTTCAGTGGTTGCTCTGTCTGGGCATCGTTGCCGCGGCCGCGGTTGGAATGTATTACAGTTACCGCGTTGAGGCAGTAGCCAAACTCGCCGACACCGCAGCCCTGTTTGACTTCAAGAACCAGGCCTGGCGGCGCATCTTCTGGGTTTCGCTTCCTCCAGGAGTGCTGTTTGTGCTGGGCAGCTTCTTTGTCACTGAGTCGCCACGCTGGCTCTTCCTGCGCGGAAAAAAGGAACTCGCTCATGCCGCCCTGCTTCGCTCCCGAACTACCGAACAAGCCGGCCTCGAATTGGCTGAGATGGAAGAAACAGAGCACACTGCGAAGGCAAAGCGCTCTTCGGGTGAAAAATTTCACGATTCCCTTCTGCGCCGCAAGTATGTAATTCCGTTCTTACTGGCCTGCATCATCCTCTTCTGCAACCAGGCGACAGGCATCAATTCGATTATTGGATACAACGCCAGCATTCTGCTGCAAAGCGGGCTCTCCGATCTTCATGCGCATTGGGGATATGTCATTTTCACGGTCACGAATTTTCTGATGACCATGGTGGGTGTGGTGCTGGTCGATCGCAAAGGCCGCAAATTCCTGCTGAGTCTCGGCACCGGAGGAATTATCGTTTCCCTGGCTTGCGTGGGCATCCTGTTTCTGCGAACGGAAAAACTGAACGTGGATTCCCGTGCCCAGATTCAGAACCTGACAGACGTGAATCAAGAGCTGACTCTGCGCTTCGATCAGGCCGAAGCAAGCCAGTTACTGGCCGCACAAGGACCAGCGGGGAAGCAGATTGACAGCAATCGCGCCTCCCTCGCCATTATCTATTCCTACGGCGATTTCACCGCGGCTACCAGCTTTGTGCGCTCCGACGAGCCGGCATCCGTTCCCATTCAAATCACCCGGGCAAGCTGCGTGCCCGCCAACAAAGTTGAAGCGTTTTTCAAAAATCCATTCGCAAACCTTGATGCCGCGCAGACCGCTCCGCTCAAAATTGAGAAAGCCCTGGTCGGCAGCGTGCCCGACGCTCGCCACGGCTGGCTGGTTGCCTTATTCCTTTACATATTCGTAGCGTTTTATGCGCTCGGTCCCGGCGTCTGCGTGTGGCTCGCCCTGTCGGAGTTGATGCCGACTCGCATCCGTTCCAACGGCATGAGCGTTGCCCTGGTCATCAATCAGATGGTTTCCACGACGCTGGCCACCATCTTTCTGCCTTTCGTCAGCAAGCACGGCTACTCCTCGATCTTCTTCCTCTTCGCCTGCTTCACCGTGGTGTACTTCCTTGTGGCTGCATTCCTGCTGCCGGAGACCAAAGGCAAGACTCTGGAAGAGATCGAAGCCCATTTTGAAGCGCGAGGCTAAAGCATTTTTCACCGAGTAGGAGGACATTCGTGATGAAATTAGCGCATTTGATCTTTGCATTACCGCTCATTCTTGCTTCGCAAACTGCCTGGCTTGCGAGCGGAGCGCACGGACAGTCCGTGCCCATTCAGACTAACTCGATTCGCGGCGGAAATCTTACCGTTGAGGCATTCGACGACGGATTCTACGCTTTACGGTCAACGACGATTCCCGGAGATGCCCTGCGTGCCGAGGTAGAGGTCGATACGGCCGCAGGAACGCTTCGATCTTCACTTTATCCCCGGCATTTGAAATCGATTGCCCCGTTTGCCGATGAGTTGGGATCGGGCCGTCTACTGACGGTGACCCATACCGGGCTGCAAAACACGCCCGACCTCGTCTGCGAATTTCGTGTGTATGAGAACCAGCCCTGGGGAGATATCAGGGTGAGTGTAAACAACACGACTGGGGCGGCCATCGAGATACATGCCATTCGCGTGCTGAAGAGTAACGCCGGTGCTGTATTGAACTTGAGCGGGCCGGCCTCGGCGGATCGCGTTCTTTCGGATAACTACACTGAAAATCCGGATCAGTTGATGGATCTCGGCGAGCCGGAGAATGGCCTCCACCTGGGGTTCGGAAGCCAACTCATTTACAACCGGAAGAGCGGAGAGAGTCTTTTTCTGGGAGCGCTTTCCGCCGACAGGTTGCTTACGGTCTTCCACCTGTTAAGCACGACAGGGCCAGATGCGCATTTGCTTTCGTACGATGTTGCGGATACCGGAACCAACGAGGCGTTGCAAGACCAGAGTAAGGAGTACCCGCCTGACAATGTTGTTCCATTCCGTCTGCATGCGCCTGCTGGAATGAGCGTCAGTTCGGAGCGGCTGATGTTTGCCATCGGCCCCGATTATCATGCACAACTCGAAAACTACGGTCGCGCCATTCGCATTCTCCACAAGGCGCTTGTTACCACGCCTTCTCCGATCGGCTGGTGGAGCTGGACGGCTTATTACTATGGCGTGACTGAGAATACCGTGCTTACTAATGCCGCGTGGCTCAAGCAGAATCTCGAATCGCTTGGGTATCGATACTGTTTTGTGGATGAGGGGTATCAATATGCGCGCGGGGAGTATGCCACTCCAGACGGAAAGGCGTTTCCCAGGGGCATGGCTTATACGGCCCATCAGGCGGAGAATCAGGGACTCACGTTTGGACTTTGGGTGGGGCCTTTCGAGTTCTCGGAGCGTTCATGGGTATATGAACACCATAAGGACTGGCTGGTGCACAACCTGGCTGGGGGACTGATACACCTCGGCAAACTCAACGGCAAGAATTCCGATGAGCTATATGCGCTGGATACGACCAATCCCGGAGCACAGGAATATCTGCGGTATACCTACAAAACGCTGGTGAAGGACTGGGGCGTGCGCTTTATCAAGATGGACTTCATGGATTCCTCGGCGGTGGAGGGGGTTTACTACCGTCCGAACACGACTGCGCTGGAGGCGCTGCGCATCGGTCTGGAGACCATTCGGGCAACGGTGGGGGACGACGTGGTGCTCGACAAGGACGGCAGCTTCATGCTTACGCCGGTGGGACTTGTGAATACCGGCCGTATCGGGCAGGATACCGGGCACACGTTTGGCTCTACACACGACGCAGCTGCGGGCATAGCGGCGCGGTACTATATGAACCGCAACTTCTACGTCTCCGATCCGGATGCGTTCACCGTTTCGAAGCAGGTCATCGGTGACCGAAGTTGGCATGGCAACAGGATTCCGCTGACGCTGGACGAGGCGGAGGCTTCGATCGCGCTTGCGGCCGTCTCGGGCGGCATGTTCGAGATCGGCGATGATCTGCCCACGTTGGGCGCTTCCCCGGAGCGTCTTGCTTTGGTGAAGAATGCGGACCTGCTCGACATGGTTCGGCTGAGCCGCGCCTCCGTGCCGCTCGACTTGATGACGTACCGGCCGGAGGACAAGATGCCGAGTATCTTTCTGCTGAAAGAAACCCCGCGGCAGCAGATTCTCACTATCTTCAACTGGACTGTGGAGCCGAGCAGCCACACGCTTGGATTGAGCGATTTGGGACTGAAGGCGAACGGCTCTTATACGGCGACCGATGTGCTGCGCGGCGGCGCCGCGCCGATCGTAAACGGCGAAATCGCGATAACGCTGCCGCCGCATTCCGTTCGCATGCTGAAGCTGATCGACGCATCTGTCCCCGAGACGGCTCCTGTTTTTGAGGCGCATGCGCCGGCTGTTGGGCAGGCTGGCGATCTGGTGCAGTTCCATGCCGCTGCTGGCAATGCCGATGCGCCGGTGCTGGGGTATCACTGGGAGTTTGGCGACGGCGTGAGCGCGGACGGCGCGGATGTCTCGCACGCGTACACACTGGCCGGGCAATATACGGTGACGGTCACGGCCACGGGTCTAAGCGGACACAGGGCGCAGAACACGCTCGGCATCTCTGTCACAGGCACGTTGCCAACGGGTTACAAGTCTTCCGAGAGGGTGCGGTATAGCGGGACGAACTAAAGCTCCGGGCCGGAGTGAAACAACGATCACCGTGCCCTGAAAAATATTTCAGAGCGCTTTCGCAGCTACGGTAAGCCGGAGCCTATTCGGCTTACCGTAGCTGTAAACGCATTAGTGGGCGATAGGAACAGGAGTTACGATGGCCTCGGAGGGCTTCGCTGTGCCTGCGGCTGGACCATGCCAGACTCCGCCGCCGTATGTATTGATGTAGATCTGGGTGGGGTCGTTGGGGTCGAGAATAACGCGGTGGCCCCACTTGAAGTCGTAGCCCTTGATGCGTTCCCAGTGGACGCCGCGGTCGGTAGAGCGATAGGCTGCAGCGTCAAAGCCGCAAATATAGAGCGTGTCGGGATGGTGGATATCGATGGTCAGGTCGTAGACGTGCTGCGATTGCGTGAAGAGGGTTCGCCACGTCTTGCCGCCGTCGTCGGAGGCATAGACGCCCCCGTTCCGGTCGGCGGAGTCGCCCTCCTGTCCCCATGCCGTCAGGTAGAGGCGTTGCGGATCGCGTGGGTCGATCTCCAGGCCTGTTGGACCGGTAACGCCTGCGGGCAGGTCCATACGCTGCCAGTGTTCCGCCTTGTCCGTCGAACGATAGAGGGCTCCGGCGCCTGCCGCGGAGTAGTCTTTGCCCTCGCTGCGGCGGGCGACGACGAGATACAAAGAGCCGTCCTTAGAAAGGGTGATGCGCCAGGCGAAGGGTTCGTCGCCGGCGATGCCGTTGTTCTTTTGCGTCCAGCTTTTTCCGTTGTCTGTGGACTTGTAGACGCCGAGACCGAAGGCGCAGGCATACAGGGTGCGGCTGCCAACGGGGCTGGAGGGATCGAGGAGGATGTGGGTGATGGAGTGCGCAGGCATGCCGGTAATGCTCGGCTGCCAGTGGTGGCCGCCATCGGTTGAGACGGCTACACCGCCTATGAAATTCCTGGGGCTGTTGTTCCGCCAATCCTTGGGCCGGGGGAGATCGTGCTGGCCGCTGAAGGCGCCCCAGATCAGGCCGCGCTGAGTGGGGTCGAAGGCCAGCCAGTAAGTAGTATTGCGCCAGTCATCGGGGACGCCTTCGGAGGTGGTCTGCCAGGATTGACCGCCGTCGGTGCTCTGGAAGAGACCCATATCGGTGTTATCCATATAGATGTGCCTGGAGTCGAAGGGGTCGAACTGGACGCCGTAGTTGGTGGTTACATCGAGGCCGCGTGAGGTCCAACTGCCGTCGTCTAATTGCCTGGAGTTCATCTCCTGCCAGGTTGCGCCGCCGTCGAGGGTGCGATAGGTGCGGAAGAGGTCGGCCGCGTAGACTACGTCGGGGTTGGTGGGCGCCACACCGATGCTGTCCGGCGAGTCGAACCAGATGTCGTCGTTGTCCTGCATGGCGCGCTTCTCGATCCAGGTTGCGCTCAGGTTAGCGGCGGGTTGATTCGATTCCTTGAAGACGATCTTCCACGTCTTGCCGCCGTCGGTTGTCTTGGCGATGCCGTTGAACAGGTTCTGCTTTCCCTCGCCGAGTTGAAGGCCTCGAAAGCCCACATAGGCAACCTCCGGGTGGAGATCGCTGGCGGCGATGGCCTCAAAGTTGCCGGAAGTCTGTCCGAGTGCTGGTGTGACCGGCGAGAAGTTCAGGCCGGAATCCTTGGAGAGATAGACCTTTCCGTCCTTACCGGTTGCGTAAATCCAGACCGAGTCGCCGGACCGCGCCGCGCTAACTGCTACGACGCCGGATGCGATGTTGCCCAGTTCGGTGGTTCTGCCGCCGGGAGCAACGCTCCAGGCTTCGGAGTCGGAAACCGCAATCAGGCCAGAGTTATCGAGGGCGAGAAGCTGGATGCTCTGCGGCAGATTGGCGAGACGCTTCCAGGAAACGCCGCCGTCCACAGAGGAGACGATGACGGTTCCATCGGGATCTATATGGCCACTACCGCCTGCATCGACAGCCGAGTGGCCTCTGTGCCGAAAAGCAAGATAGAGATGTTCCGGGCTTCCGTGGGCATTGTTCGCGCCGCTTCCGGGCGCGATGGCGATGGCGGTAATATCTCCGCCAGGGTAGGCGGGATCGCCGGAGGTAAGACTGTAGTTGGAGTGGTCTCCGATTTGATGCTCGACAGTATGATGAGCAGGGCTGGGAAAGAACATCTTCCAGGTTCGCCCGGAGTCGCTGCTGCGCCAAAGGGCGGCATTCCCGGCATAGATGACCTTGGGGTCCGCAGGATCGAAGGCGAAGACATTGATGACACCGCGGAGATTGAACATGCGCCAGGACTGGCCATTGTCGTGCGTGACGTAACCGCCGGTCATGTCGCAGTGCTCAACCACAAGTTGGGAATCGTGAGGGCTGATGGTTGGGGATATCATGGTGCCGCCGCCGCCGGGACCGACTATTTTCCAACTGTTCGCGCCCGTGCCCTGAGCGTAGCCGGCAAGCGCGGTGAAAAACAGCAGGATTGCAAGAACTAAGGTTTGTGACCTACGTGTATTCGATTTCATCTGCTCCACTCTCCAATTACTGGCTTTCCGATAGACTTACAGGCCTTGGCGCCTCGGATATTGGCCTGCTCAATTCAAAAAAACGAATTAGAAGCGAACGCGTCCATTGACAAATCCATCGAGCACTCGATGAAATATGATCCTCACGCCAGCGCCTGAAATCGATCACGCCGAAATTGAAAACCACTCCCAGCATCATGGCGTCGATTGGGCGATAGGAACTGGGGTGAGAATGGTTTCGGGCGCATTCGCTGCGCCTTTGGCGGGGCCGTGCCAAACTCCGCCGCCGTATGTGGTGATGTAGATCTCTTTGGGGTTGTTGGGGTCGAGAATAACGCGGTGGCCCCACTTGAAGTTGTAGCCCTTGATGCGTTCCCAATGCGCGCCGCGATCGGTTGAGCGGTAGGCGGCGGCGTCAAAGCCGCAAATGTAAAGCGTGTCGGGATGGTGGGTATCGATGGTCAGGTCGTAGACGTGCTGCGATTCTGTGAAGAGGGTTCGCCACGTTTTGCCGCCGTCGTCGGAGGCATAGACGCCGCCATTCCTGTCGGCATTTTCGCCCTCCTGTCCCCATGCCGTGAGGTAGAGGCGCTGTGGATCGCGTGGGTCGATCTCCAGGGCGGTGGGGCCAGTGACGCCGGCGGGGAGGGCTACGGGCTGCCAGTGTTCCGCCTTGTCCGTCGAGCGATAGAGGGCTCCGGCGCCGGACGGGGAGTAGTCCTTGGCTTCGCTGCGGCGAGCGACGACGAGGTACAGAGAGCCGTCCTGGGAGAGGGTGATGCGCCATGCAAAGGGTTCGTCGCCGGCGATGCCGTCATTCTTTTGCGTCCAGCTTTGGCCGTTGTCAGTGGACTTGTAGACGCCGCGTCCGAAGGCGCAGGCATACAGGGTACGGCTTCCGGCGGGGCTGGAGGGGTCAAGAAGGATATGGGTGATGGAGTCCACTGGAAGGCCTTCGTTGCTCGGCTTCCAGTGCAGGCCGCCATCGGTTGAGACGGCGACTCCGCCGCTGAAGCGCTGGGTGCCGCGGCCACGCCACATCTTGGGCCGGGGGAGATCGTGAGTGCCGCTGAAAGCGCCCCAGACGAGGCCGCGTTGGGTGGGGTCGAAGGCCAGCCAGTAAGTGGTGTTGCGCCAGTTTTCGGGGATGCCCTCGCTGCTGCCACGCCAGGATTGGCCGCCGTCCGTGCTCTGGAAGAGGCCCATGTCGGTGTTATCCATAAAGATGTGCCGGGAATCGAAGGGGTCGAACTGCACGCCGTAGTTGGTGGTTACATCCAGGCCGCGGGAGACCCAACCGCCGTCCTTGAGTTGCCTGGAGTTCATCTCCTGCCAGGTTGCGCCGCCGTCGAGGGTGCGATAGGTGCGGAAGAGGTCGGTCGCGTAGGCTACGTCGGGGTTGGCGGGCGCCACACCGAGGCTGTAGGGCGAGTCGAACCAGATGTTGTGGCTACCCTGGCTGGCGCGCTGCTCGATCCAGGTTGCGCTCAGGTTGGCGGCAGGTTGAGTCGATTCCTTGAAGACGATCTTCCACGTGTTGCCGCCGTCGGTTGTTTTGGCGATGCCGTTGAACAGGTTCTCCTTGCCCTCGCCGAGTTGTAGGCCTCGGAAGCCCACGTAGGCGACCTCCGGGTGGCGATCGCTGGCGGCGATGGCTTCAAAGCGGCCGGAGGTCTGTCCGAGTGCGGGAGTGGCCGGTTTGAAGTTCAGGCCGGAATCCTGGGAAAGATAGACCTTTCCGTCCCTGCTGGTTGCGTAGATCCAGACCGCGTCTCCGGAGTGCGCCGCACTGGCCGCTCGAACGGGGGTTGCGATGCTGCCCAGTTCGGTGGTGCTGCCATCGGGGGCGATGCGCCAGGCCGCGGAGCCGGAGACGGCGACCAGGCCGGAGTTCTGCGGGGTGAGGAGAAGGACGTGCTGGGGCATGGTGGCGAGGCGGCTCCAGGTGATGCCGCCATCTGCTGAGGAGACGATGACAGTGGGCTGGCCTCTCTGCTCAAAGGAAAGATAAAGATGCTCCGGGCTTCCCTGGCCATTTTTCGCGTCGCTTTGGGGCGCGATGGCAATGGCGGAGATCGATCCGCCGGGGTAGGCGGGATCGCTGGAGGTAAGGCTGTAGTCGGAGTGGTCGCCAACCTGATGCTCGACGGTGTTGCGGGCGGGGTTGGGAAAGAGCATCTTCCAAGTCTGTCCGGAGTCGCTGCTCTGCCAGAGAGCGGCATTCCCGGCATAGATCACCTGCGGGGCCACAGGATCGAAGGCGAATGCGTTGATGCCGCCGCGGAGATTGAACATGCGCCAGGACTGGCCATTGTCGCGCGTGACGTAACCGCCGGTCATGTCGCAGTGCTCAACCACAAGCTGGGAATCGTATGGGCTGATGGTTGGGGCAATCATGGTGCCGCCGCCGCCGGGGCCGACTATTTTCCAACTGTTCGAATTCGGCCCCTTAGCGAGACTGGCAAGCGGGGTGAGGAGAAGCAGGATTGCAAGACCTAGAGTTTTTGTAATCTGTGTACTCGGCTTCATCGGCACAACTCTCCATTTTCTGGCTTTTGATAGGCTTGCACGCACTGACTTCCCTGCTCAATTCACCAATAGAATTATAAGCGCGTGCTGATAATCATGTATGTACAAGCCCATCGAGCGCTCGATGCGATATGTTTCTCCAGTCGATCTCCATCATCATTCGCTCCGAGGTTCAAAACCACTTCAAGGCATCATTGCGCCGATTGCGCGATAGGAACGGGAGTCAGGTCGGCCTCGGGTGGGTTCGCGGCGCCTGCAGCGGGGCCGTGCCAAACTCCGCCGCCGTATGTCGTGATGTAAATCTGTGTGGGGTCGTCGGGGTCGAGTATGATCCGGTTGCCCTGCTTGAAGTCGTAGCCCTTGATGCGTGCCCAATGAGCGCCGCGGTCTGTGGAGCGGTAGGCCGCGGTGTCAGAGCCGGTGAAGTAAAGCGTGTCGGGATGCTGTGGATCGATGGTCAGGTCGTAGACGTGCTGCGCTTGTGTGAACAGAACTCGCCACGTCTGGCCGCCGTTGTCGGAGGCATAGACGCCGCCGTTCTGATCGGCGATATCTCCCATCTTTCCCCATGCCGTCAGGTAGAGGCGCTGTGGATCGCGTGGGTCGATCTCAAGGCCGGTTGGGCCGGTGACGCCTGAAGGGAGGTCGATACGCTGCCAGTGTTCCGCCTTGTCCGTCGAGCGATAGAGCGCTCCGGCGCCAGATGCGGAGCGGTCTTTGCCCTCGCTGCGGCGAGAGACGACGAGGTACAGAGAACCGTCCTGGGAAGGAGTAATGCGCCAGGCGAGGGGTTCTTCGCCGGCGATGCCGTCGTTCTTTTGCGTCCAGCTTTTGCCGTTGTCAGTGGACTTGTAGACGCCGCGGCCAAAGGCGCAGGCATACAGAGTGCGGCTGCCGGCGGGGCTGGAGGGATCGAGGAGGATGTGGGTGATGGAGTCCGACGGTATTCCATCACTGCTCGGCTGCCAATGGTTGCCGCCATCGGTTGAGACGGCAACCCCGCCGGTAAAGTGCCGGACGCCGCGGCCGCGCCACATCTTGGGGTGGGGCAGATCGTGTGTGCCGCTGAAGGCCCCCCAGATGAGGCCGCGCTGGGTGGGGTCGAAGGCCAGCCAATAGGTGGTGTTGCGCCAGTTTTCGGGGACGCCTTCGGAGGTGCTTCGCCAGGACTGGCCGCCGTTCGTGCTCTGGAAGAGACCCATGTCGGTGTTATCCATAAAAATGTGTCGCGAGTCGAAGGGGTCAAACTGCACCCCGTAATTGGTGGTTACATCGAGGCCGCGGGAGACCCAACTGCCGTCGTCCAATTGCCTGGAGTTCACCTCCAGCCAGGTTGCGCCTCCGTCAAGAGTGCGGTAGGTGCGGAAGAGGTCGCTCGCGTAGGCTATGTCGGGATTGGTGGACGCGACACCGATGCTGTCCGGAGAGTCGAACCAGATGTCCTCGCCGTTCTGCGTGGCGCGCTGCTCGATCCAGGTTCCGTTCAGATTGGCAGCGCCTTGTGTCGATTCCTTGAAGACGATCTTCCACGTTTGGCCGCCGTCCGTTGTCCTGGCGATGCCGTTGAACAGGTTCTGCTTGCCCTCGCCGAGTTGTAGGCCTCGGAAGCCGATATAGGCGACCTCCGGATGGCGTTCGCTTGCGGCGATGGCTTCAAAGCGGCCGGAGGTCTGTTGGAATACGGGCGTGACCGGTCTGAAGTGCAGGCCTGAATCCTCGGATAGATAGACCTTTCCGTCCTTGCCGGTTACGTAGATCCAGACCGAGTCGCCGGATCGCGCCGCGCTCGCTGCTCTCACTTCGGATGCGATGCTGCCCAGTTGGGTGGTGCCGCCATCAGAGGCAATGCGCCAGGCCGCGGAGCCGGAGACGGCGATCAGGCCGGAGTTCTGCGGGGTGAGGAGCAGGACGCTCTGAGGCAGGGCTGCGAGGCGGCTCCAGGATGCGCCGCCGTCCGCAGAGGAGACTATGACAGCTCCATCGGCGCCCGGAACGATAGCGGAGTGTCCCCTCGTCTGAAAGGCAAGATAAAAATGCTCCGGACTTCCGGGAGCAATGGCGATGGCAGTGATATCTCCGCCGGGGTAGGCAGGATCGCTGGTGGTCAGGCTGTAATTCGCGCGATCGCCTATATCATGCTCGACGGTGTTGCGGGCGGGGTTGGGGAAGAGCATCTTCCAGGTCCGCCCGGTGTCGCTGCTCCGCCATAGGGCGGCATTCGTAGCGTAGATCACCTGAGGGTCCGCAGGATCGAAGGCGAACGCGCTGATCCACTCGCGGAGATTGAACATGCTCCAGGACTGGCCATCGTTGCGCGTGATGTAATCGCCGGTCATGTCGCAGTGCTCAACCGCAATGCGGGAATCGTGGGAGCTGATCACTGGGAAATACGTAGTGCCGCCGCCGCCGGGGCCGATGATCTTCCAACTGTTCGCGCCCGGGTCCTGAGCCGGACAGGCAAGCGTGGTGAGAAACAGTAAAATTGCAAGACCTGCGATTTGTGACCTATGTGTATTCAACTTCATCTGCGCAACTCCCCATTCACCGGCTTCCCGATAGACTTGCAGGCCTTGACTTATCAGATAGTGGCCTGCTCAATTCACCAAAGGCCGCGAGAGATATCCTATTCCACCACCTGCAAGCTGGTCTCAGCCGTAGCCAGCGAGCTGCCGCCGACCAAGATTTTATAAGTCGTCGGCTCCACGGTCCGCTTGATCTCGGCGTTATAGAAGTTCAGCTCGTCGAAGCCCAGCGGAAACTCGACGTGCTTCTGCTCGCCGGGGGCCAGCGTAACGCGCGCAAAGCCCTTCAGCTCGCGCACCGGTTGCTCCACGCTGGCCGCCGTGTTGCGGATATAGAGCTGAACCACCTCAGTCCCCGCCACGCTGCCGGTGTTTCTTACGTCCACGCCTACTGTAACTACCGAGTTATGCCCCGATGCCAGCACCTCCCGCACCGGAACCTGGGCGCGGCTGATCGTTGGCTGCGAGTAACTGAAGCGCGTGTAACTCAATCCCCATCCAAAGGGAAACAGCGCCGAGTTGTCCTCGTCGATGTAGCGCGACATGAACTTATCTTCGTGATTGCGCGGCATACGGCTCAGGTCCCCATGCGCCGGCCGCCCCGTTGGCAGTTGCGCATAGTAGAGCGGTTCCTGCCCCACGGCGCGGGGCAGGCTCACGGGGAGCTTGCCGGAGGGGTTCACGTCGCCGAAGAGCACATCGGCCAAGGCGTGGCCGGCCTCGATGCCGGGGCTCCATGCTTCAAGGATTGCGGGCACATGATTGGCGGCCCACTTCAACTCCAGCGGACGGCCGGCCAATACCACCAGAATCACCGGCTTGCCGGTGGACACCACGGCCTCCAGCAATTGTGCCTGTACGCCGGTAAAGCCCAGATGGACCCGGCTCGCGGCTTCGCCTTCCATCCAGTTCGCGCTCTCACCCAGGGCCAGGATGGCCACATCGGATTGCTTCGCCGTCTCCACCGCCTCGGCGATGGTACTGGCATCATCCGGAATAGGAGGGCGGGTATCGGAAATTGCCTGGCCGTTGACGTCGAGCCCTTTCAGTACGTTTGCGTCATCGCCTGAGAGCAGATCGCAACCCTGCGCATAGAGCAGCCGGTCGCCCAACCGCTCTGCAAGCGCCTGCCTGAGCGTAATCACATATTTGGGATCGCCGCTGACTGCCCATGCGCCCAGCATCTCCTTCTGGTTGTCGGCCAGGGGCCCGATCAGGGCTACTTTTTTCCCCCTTGCGGGCAACGGCAGCAGCTTTCCCAGGCCCTCGACGGGGTCGTTCTTGAGCAGGACAAAGGTCTCGCCGGCCACCTTGCGGGCCGCGGCGCGGCGCTCCGGCGTAGCGTCGTAGGCCGGCCCCTCGGCGGTGTAGGGATGATCGAAGAGACCCAGCGCAAACTTGACCCGCAGAACGCGCCGCGCCGCCTCGTCCACCACGCTCTCGGGAATCTTGCCCGCCCGCACCTGGGATGCGATGACGGTTCCGTAGAGGTTGCCCTCCATATCCATGTCCACGCCGGCTTCCAGAGCCTTGCGGGCCACGGTGGCGCCGTCCGCGCCGATGGAGTGGTCGCGCAGCTCGCCCACAGCGTCCCAGTCGGAGACCACAAAGCCGTCAAAGCCCCACTCCTTGCGCAAAATCTGCGTCAGCGTAAAGGGGTTGGCGGAGGCGGGAATACCGTTGATGGAGTTGAAGGAACTCATCAGCGTAGCCGCGCCGGCCTCCACCGCGGCTCGATAGGGCTCCAGGTAAACCTGCCGCAGGGTGATCTCGCTCATGTCCACGGCGTTGTACTCGCGCCCGGCGATGGCCGCGCCGTAGGCGGCAAAGTGCTTCACGCTCACCGCGACGGAATCTTGCTTAGAGAGATCGTTTTGCTGATAGCCCTTCACCCAGGCGCGGGCCATTGCTGAACCCAGGTAGGGGTCCTCGCCGGCGGACTCGACGATGCGGCCCCAGCGCGGGTCGCGGGCAATGTCCACCATGGGTGAAAAGACCCAGGCGATGCCGTCGGCGCGGGCCTCCGTTGCGCCGTAATGAGCCACGAACAAGACTGCTGCAGGATCCCAGCTTGCCGCCAGCGCCAGAGGCACGGGGAAGGTGGTCCGGTGGCCGTGGATCACGTCCAGCCCGAAGATAATGGGAATGTGCAGCCGCGACTTTTCCACGGCGATGTGCTGGTAGTGATTGACCGCCTCCGCGCCCACCACGTTCAGCATCGACCCCACCTGCCCCTTGGCAACCAGTTCGTCATAGCGGAGATTGGAAGCGCCGGGCCCAGTGGCATACCCCGCCGCATATTGAACCAACTGCCCGATCTTCTCCTCGAGCGTCATCTTCTTCAAAAGCGCCTCGACGCGCGCATTCACTTCCTTTGACGCCAATTGGGGGTTGGGAACGGGGCTGGTCTGGGCCGCGGCCGAAAGCCAGCCAAGACCGGCCAGCAACAGAAGCTGCAACAGTCCCTGGAGAGGGCGTATTGAAGAGGTTTTCATCGTTCAGCTATGATAAATCGTTTGCAGAGTGGCCGTCAGGAGTCCCGGAGCGGTCTTTCCGTTTGCAGATGGATTTCCGCTCCGTTCTTCAATGTCTTGGGTTTGGGCGGATTGCCGGTTTTCAAGCCGGCCGCGAAGAACTGTAGCCGGAAGCCCCGGAAATGATCTACTCTTGCCTGTGACGCGGATGACTCGTTTTCTTCTTCATTTACGGAAAGTTCTCTGGCATGCCTTTGACGACGACGTGATCAATACGTCCAAGGCCGCCGCGTACTCCGGAATGCTGATGCTGTTCCCCGCACTGATGGTGATCGCTACGCTGCTGGCACAGGGACCGGGAGGGACCACGCTGGAGGGCGAGTTTCGCGCTACCTTAGCGCAGTTTCTGCCCGCCGATTCGATGGACCTGTTCCAGTATGCGCTTCATACCCACCACACCCTGACCGCGCAATTGGTCTTGTCCGGCTCCTTTCTCAGCGCCTTTGCCGCTCTCGGCGTGATGCTGTCGCTGATGGAAGGTTTTCGCCGCGCCTACCGGTTGCCTCGCGACGCATGGGGCTTTTGGGAGCGGCGGTCCCGGGCTCTGCTGCTGATATTCATCGCATTGGTCCCCATGTCGCTGGCCACTCTGGTCATCATCTTCGGGCGCCAAATCGAGGCATGGATGATCGCCAACGCCCGCCACGAGTTGCGCCACATTGTGCTTCTCTTCTGGCGGATGGCGCGTTGGGCGGTGGCCCTGGTCACCAGCATCACGGTCCTCAGCGCCCTGTACAAATTCGGCATCAAGATAAAGGAGCATTGGGCTTGGGTGATTCCCGGTGCCATCGCCTCGGCGCTCGCCTGGTTCCTGGCTACTCTGGCCTTTGGCTTCTATGTCACACGGATAGTCAACTATTCGATGTTCTATGGCTCCTTCGGCGCCGGCATTGCCACCCTGGTCTGGCTCTATATCACTTCCTTCAGCGCATTGCTGGGTGCGGAACTGAATGGCGTTCTTTTCCGGGAACGCCAGGCGCAAGCTTCCTTATCAGGCGAATCCGATTCGGCTCCTTCCAGTCTGTGACAGTTCTCCCCAGCCATGGCGTTATAAGCAATTCATATCCCAGCTGGGAGTGGCGTTTCATTGCCGAGTCCGGATTTGCCGATAGAAAAATGCCTGAGCCCCGGGAATCTACAGGTTGACCCCTGCCGTAGAGACAATCTCCTCCGTTTGAGGATTCCAGTGGAGCTTCTTTTCGCTCCAGTAAGATTGTGCAGCCATGATGCACACTATGGCGTGGGAGAAACCATGATCGACAGTGGCATTCGGTTCCTTACGCGCCTGCATCGCCGTAAGCCAGTTCATCATGTGCTGCACATCATCGTCATCGGGACCATGAGAACTCGGGCTCGGCGCGCCGGGAACATGCACCACCTCTTCATCTTCTTGAGCTGACGAGGCAATGGGAATCGTCCTATAGTCAGGCTCCGATTCCTCGTCGAATTCATTGCGGCCGCCTTCCCTGGTAACTGTGTACAAAAAACCGCCTTCGCAGCCTTCGCAGGTGATGGTGCCATCGCGCCCTTGAATGCGCGTGAAGCTACGGTAGCTATTTCCAAAAGTAGTCTTATAGGTATAGAGGAATCCTTTGGGATAGACGACGGCGGCAACGCAAGTATCGGGGTTCTCTCGTTGGTCCTTCCAGGCGAAGATTCCGCCTGTAGCCATCACGCTCTCAGGATAGCTTTCATCGGTCCAGAGATGCACCAGGTCGCTGCCATGGCTCATCCACTGATCGAAGATCCCGGAGGAGAATTCCTTATATAGCCGGAACTCCAGATAGACGTGAGGATCGAATGGCCGGTAAGGTTTGCCCAGCAGCCACTGTTTCCAGTCCGTGTCTTCTTCCCGAAGCTGTGATTTACGGTCGTATAACCACAACTTCCACTCCATATTCCGATCCTGTTCCATCTGGCTGGAATTGCCGGTGTCTGCGTCCACAAACCGCCAACGCTCCTCGTTGACATTCCATTCCTGTTCGATATGTACGATATCTCCGATACGCCCCGACCGGATGATGTCCCGAACGGCTAATGGATAGGGCTGGCTGCGGAATTGGGTGCCCATCTGAACCACCTGCCTGGATTCCTTTACCGCTTTGCGTGCCTCCTTGGCTTCTGAAAGTACATTGGCAAAGGGCTTCTCAACATAGCAGTCCTTACCCGCCCGCACGACTTCAGTGCATAGCTTCGCATGCTGGAAATCACCCGTAGCGATCATCACTCCGTCGATATCCTTGCGTTCCAGCATCTCCGCGGAATACTTATAAGATTGCGGGTCCAGATTGAAGGCGCTTTTCACCTGAGCTGCACGCCGCTCCCGCGCCAAACTCCAGATATCGCAGACCGCTACCGTTTCCACGGGAATTAGCTTTGAAGCAAGCTCCACCATACGCACATGACCATGGCTCCGTGCGCCACAACCAAGTTGGCCAATGCGGATACGATCGTTCGCTCCAGGAATGCGTGCGTAGGAACGCGCGCTCATTCCAATTGCCGCTGAGGCAAAAGTAGCCTGTTTGATAAAAGTTCTGCGGTCGGTCAACTCTTTATCATTGTTTTCCATGATCCGCTTCTTCCTCCTGGACTACTGATTAGACTCTACGGCCTGTCTGGTCGCTTGCTTTGGAAACCACCCGAACAGGCACAATTCGCAGATCAGGCAGCCGCTAATTCGCCGCCAACTGCCGCAGCACATACTGCAAGATGCCGCCGTGCTCAAAGTACTCGATCTCCTGCGGCGTATCGATGCGTATCCTTGCCTCGAACGTCTTTTTCTTCACATCCGCTAACTTGCTAACTCGCCAACCCCGCGTAGCGGGGGCTAACTTGCTGCACTTGCTCCAAGACGCACCGCTGCCAATTACTTCGCCGCTAACTGCCGCAGCACATACTGCAAGACCCCGCCGTGCTCAAAGTACTCGATCTCCTGCGGCGTATCGATGCGTATCCTGGCCTCGAACGTCTTTTTCTTTCCATCCGCCGAAGTTGCCACCACCGCTACTGTGCGCCCAATCGCGAATTTCGAGTCCAGCCGCTCACGAAATCCGAGAATGTCATAGCTCTCTTCGCCGGTGAGCCCGAGTAACTCCGCATTTTTGCCTGCCTCGAACTGCAACGGCAAAATGCCCATGCCAACGAGATTGGATCGGTGAATGCGTTCGTAGCTCTCGGCGATCACCGCCCTCACGCCCAGCAGCTTGGGTCCCTTGGCGGCCCAGTCCCGCGAGGAGCCGGAGCCATATTCCTTGCCGGCCAGAATCATCAGCGGCACGCCGCGCTCGGCGTATTTCACGCTGGCGTCGAAGATGGACATTTGCTCGCCTTCGGGAAGCAGCCGCGTCACGCCGCCCTCGGTGCCCGGCGCTAACTTGTTGCGCAGGCGCACATTGGCGAATGTGCCGCGCACCATCACCTCATGGTTGCCGCGCCGCGAGCCGTAGGAGTTAAAGCCAGACGGCTTCACTCCATGCTCGGCGAGGTACTTTCCCGCCGGACCGTTGGCCTTGATCGAGCCGGCCGGCGAGATGTGGTCGGTAGTCACCGAGTCGCCCAACACGGCCAGCACGCGCGCGCCCACAATATCCGCAACTGGCGCGGGCGTTGGAGTCATCCCATCGAAGTACGGAGCCTTGCGGATATAAGTCGAATCCGGCTCCCACTGGTAAACGTCACCGGTGGGGAACTTCAGTCCCCGCCAGTTCGCGTCGCCCAGGCTCACCGTGGCGTACTCCCTGCGGAAGCTCTCGCTGGACAATCCTTTTTCAATGGCCGCGGCCACCTCAGCTTGCGTGGGCCAAATGTCCTTGAGATAGACCGGCCGTCCAGCCTCGTCGGTGCCCAACGGGTCCGTCTCGAAGTTGTGGCCTATCTGTCCGGCCAGCGCATAAGCCACCACCAGCGGCGGGCTCATCAGATAATTTGCCCGCACGTCCACGTTCACGCGCCCCTCGAAGTTACGGTTGCCGCTCAGCACGCTCACCGCAACCAGCCCATGCTCGTCGATGCTCTTTGAGACGTCGGCGGGCAGCGGACCGGAGTTGCCGATGCAGGTGGTGCAACCGTAGCCCACCACGTTGAAGCGCAGCTTTTCGAGATACGGCAGCAGGCCCGCCTTGGCGTAGTAGTCGGTGACCACCCGTGACCCCGGCGCCAGCGAAGTCTTTACCCACGGCGGCACGGTCAACCCCTTCTCTACGGCCTTTTTGGCCAGAATGCCTGCCGCCACCATCACCGAGGGGTTCGATGTGTTGGTGCAGCTGGTAATGGCCGCAATCACCACCGAGCCGTGGTCCAGATACCGGTCCGGATCGACTCCAAAACGCTCCTTGACGGTGGTCGTCAAATGCACCGGAACCTTCTCCGTAACGCCGGTATCGGTTACGGCCCCGCGCTGCCATTTGGCCGCCGTGCGCTCGCCCAGCGGCTTGGCCGTGGGCGCCAGCAGGCTCGGCAGTTGCTGCTGAAAGCTGGCCGCCGCGTCCTTCAGCAGCACGCGGTCCTGCGGACGCCTGGGTCCGGCCACGCTCGGTTCCACCGCGCCCAAATCCAGCTCCAGCGTCTCGGTGTACTCGGCCTCCGGCGAGCCGGCTGTATGGAACAGCCCCTGCTCCTTGTAGTAAGCCTCGACCAGCGCGATCTGTTCCTCGCTGCGCCCGGTCAGCCGCAGATAGCGCAGCGTCTCGGCGTCCACCGGGAAGATGCCGCACGTAGCCCCATACTCGGGCGCCATATTGCCGATCGTCGCCCGGTCGGCCAAGGGCAAATCGGTCACGCCGGGACCGAAAAACTCGACGAACTTGCCCACCACGCCCAACTTGCGCAGCGCCTGGGTCACGGTCAGCACCAGGTCTGTCGCGGTCGCCCCCTCGCGCAATTTGCCGGTCAGCTTGTATCCCACCACTTGCGGCACCAGCATGGAGACAGCCTGCCCCAGCATGGCCGCCTCGGCCTCGATGCCGCCCACTCCCCAGCCCAGCACGCCCAGCCCGTTAATCATGGTGGTGTGCGAGTCGGTGCCCACTACCGTATCGGGATACGCAACCAACTCACCCTCAGTCTCCGTCGTGAACGCCACGCGCGCCAGGTACTCCAGATTCACCTGGTGGCAAATCCCCATCCCCGGCGGAACAGCCGAGAAGTTGCGGAATGCCGTCTGCCCCCACTTCAAAAATGCATACCTCTCGCGATTGCGCTGAAACTCCAGGAATGCATTCGCGTCGTAAGCCCCTGCCGTGCCGAACTCGTCCACCTGGACGGAATGGTCGATGACCAGCTCGGCAGGCACCAGTGGGTTCACCCGCTCCGGGTCGCCGCCCAGGGTTTTGATAGCGTCGCGCATCGCGGCCAGATCCACCACCGCGGGCACGCCGGTAAAGTCCTGCATCAGCACCCGCGCCGGCATGTAGGCGATCTCCCGGCTGGGCTCGGCCTTGGAGTCCCAGTTGGCCAAAAACTCAATATCCCCTGCCGTCACGTTCACGCCATCCTCGCGGCGCAGCAGGTTTTCCAGCAGAATCTTCAGGCTGAAGGGCAGCCGGCTCAGTTTGAAGCCGCGCGCATCCAAGGCCGGCAGGCGATAAATCGTATAGGCACGGTTGCCGGAGTGGAGCGTCGCCTTGCTGTCAAAGCTATTCATCGGGGAATGACCTTTCTATCCGCGCGGGCGAATGAACCTCTTTCAAATTCTATCCGCGGAGCCGGCGCGGTTACAGCAAAACCACGATAGGTGTACCCAGGGCTAGGGACCTAAAGTGTTGATTACCTTAAGAAATCAACACCCTTGATGAGGTCATTTTGGGCATGTAAATCGTGGTTTTGCTCAAAAAATGGCGGCAGCGGTGGAGATCAAGCCACCAGCGAAGCCGAAAGCCGCACCCATGGCGTCGCTTTCGTTCCAGAGCCTCACAACTGCGCGGAGTCCATATTGCTGACGCCGTAAGAATCCAGTACATCGCTGAGCGTCACTACGCCTTCCAGCTTGTGAATGTCGGCCCGGTGAACCACGGGCAAAACATCCAGATGGTACGCGCTCATGCGTTCCAGCGCCAGATGCAGGGCATGATCCATGTGGACATGCGGTACGCGGGTCGTCTCCACAAGGTTCGTCAGCGGCTGTTCTTCTCTGCCATCGGCAAAGGCACGCTCCAGCGTCTCCACCGCCAACATGCCCAGAAAATACTGCCTGTCGGTCACCGGCCAGACGCGTAGTTGCGCGGAGCGGGTTTGTTCAATCGCATCCTTGACGAGCATCCGGGCGGAGAGAACTTCCGGAGATCTCCGCATGACCTGGGCCACCGTGCGCTGGCTGGTTTGATGAAGCGTGCCAGGGCTGGGCAGATGAATGCCATCCTGAAAAGCCAATGCCTCGTAGATCGGCTGCTTCTGAAACCGCCTGGAGATGAAAAGACTGGTCATGTTGGCGATCATCAAGGGCACAATGACGGCGTAATCCCGCGTCATTTCAAAGATCATCAGCACCGATGTCATGGGAACGCGCACGATGCCCGCGAAGACCGCTCCCATGCCGACCAGCGCGTAAGCCCCAGGGGTTGCGGTGTATCCCGGCAACAGGTGATGGGCCACGGCGCCGACGGCTCCTCCCAGCATGGCGCCGAGAAACAGCGCCGGACCGAAGATTCCGCCGGCGTTGCCCGAGGCATAGCTGACCGTGACGCCAAAGAGCTTGAGCACCACCAGCAGCAACATCAACTTGAGCGCCATAGATCCGTTCAAGGCGCTGCCGACGTAGGTGTAGCCTACGCCCAGCACCTGAGGCACAAGCCAGCCCATCAGGCCCACCGTCACGCCGCCCACCACCGGATGCCACCACTGCGTCTTCCTGGGCAAACTCAGAAAGAACTTGCGCATTCCAAGCAAGAGCTTGGTGAAGGATACCGACAAAAAGCCTCCGGCGATACCCAGCAAAGCATAGATGCCGAATTCCAGCGGGTGAACCAACGTATACTGCGGCACTTGAAAGAGCGGGTTATTGCCAAGCATCAGACGCAATACCGCCCAGGAGGTGGCGGAGGCAAGCACCACAGAGCCCAGAATCGGCGCGTTCATATCGCCCATCACCTCTTCCAGAGCAAACAGCACCGCCGCCATGGGGGTATTGAAGGCCGCGGCAATGGCGGCGGCGGCTCCCACGGGAATCAAGGCTTTTACTTTTTCCGGACGCAATCCAAGCCAGCGGCCGAGGACAGAGGCTATTCCGGCGCCGACCTGAACGGATGGTCCCTCGCGGCCCAGCGGAATTCCGCTGGCGAGCGTGGTCGCCGTGCAGAAAAACTTGCCCAGAACCGTGCGCAGGGAGATGAATCCATCCCGTGCGAAGAGCGCAGCCTTGGTTTGGGGCACGCCGCTGCCACGAGCGTATGGAAAATAGCGAAAGAGAAGGAAGCCCATGGCCAGCGAGCCTGCCATAGGCACCAGCACGCGCCTCCACGCTGCGCTGCCCACCGGATAAAGGCGCATTCCCAGCCGCTCCGTGAGTACGATAAACGCAACCACGGCAAGTCCGGTGAGCGCTCCAATCAGCAGCGCAAGAAGAAGAAATATCTGCTCCTCGCGCTCGTGAAGATTTGTAGTCCAGCGCGACCGCAGAGCTGTCCGCCAGTTCTTTCCCGGTTGGTTTTCAGCGCTTGCGATAGAGGCCATGGAATCAGTTTACGCGAATGGCATTTCGGCTCTTGGCGAGCAAGTGCCATGGGTGTGCGTCCGCAGAGATACGAAAGCGAAACCAGGCGGAGTGTCGAACTGGCTTTTCCGCAAGACGACGATAAAACGAACTGATTTGCCGGCTTGCCAATCTACTCCTGCTTGATGTTGTACATGAAAAGGGCGCGCAATTCCAGATAAGGCCCATGAAAATCTCTGGGCAGCGGCGGGTAGTTCGAGCCGGTGAGCGCTCCCCAGGCCGCGCGGTCCAGAGCCGTGTCTCCGGAGCTGCCCTCCAGCGTCATGCTGCCGTCCATCAGCCGGCCGTTGGGAAGAACCTTGAATCGGATCAGGAGCTGCCCCTGCTTCAGAATCGGCGGGTTCACCTCATCCGGAATCAACGGGTCCCATGTGCGCATCGTCTCCCAATGCCAGCGCTGCAGCCATGAGCTGAAATCCACGCCCTGCGTGTCCGACAAAATTTCAATGCCGCCCGAGCCGGCCCCAGGATGACGAGACAATCCGCCCGAGCCCAGGTTGCCCACGCCGCCCGAGCCGGGATTGCGCGACGCATTCCTCATGGCATCCCGCAACTGGTCGGCCGGGTTGAGTGAGCCCATGGCGAAGTTGGGCCGCGCCGGCACTGCCGCCGGACGCGGCGCTTCAAGCTGCGGCTGGGTGCTGGGCGGAATCGGCGGCTGAACCGGCGCAGGCGCGGCGGGCTGCGGCGCAGGGGCCGGCGCGGGCGGCGCCGTGGCCCGGTTCATCGCCTCCAGCGTCTGCTTGTCGATCACGGGCTGCTGTTGCGGAACCGGCTTGATAATCACCTTGGGCGGCACTTTCAGAAATGCTTCCGGCGGCGAATCCAGATAGGTGAAATCCTTGTGCTGCTTGATGGCGTCGTTCCGATCGATCACCTGCGGCACCTTGAAAATATACTTCGGAATCCAGGTAACCGCGGAGAGCAGCGCCAGATGGATGAGGATGGCGATCCAGACGCCCTCGCGCAGCCGCGCCCAGCGCCGATCGTCCTCGAGCTCGCTGATCATGGTCAGCAGCTCGTGTGTGTCGTAGTCCACCCAGCGCGACCCGCGAACGGCCGGGGATGCCGGCTCCGGCTGCAAGGGGCGCGGCTCCCGATCCGGAACCGGGCCGCCAGGCTCCTGGCTCTTTTCCGTCGGCCCGTTGGGCTCGTTCACATTGGTTGGAGTTTCGCTGGAGGGCATTCGTTCCTGAGGAGCCTGCCTGGGCGCACTCACAACCCCACCGGCTCCGTTTGAGTCCTTTCTATCTATTCTCTCATCCCGTGAATGTTCGTGGGCAAAGCCCGGCCCGTACAATGGTTCCTGATCATAAGACGGATGACCGGCCGGAAGGGGACCCTGTTTGAAGTCGTTTCTCGCTCGAATCATGGCCAAATGGAAGCTGGTGTTGCTGCCGGCACTGGCCAAACTGGGCTTTTGGGGCGTGGGCGCCGTCGCGCTGCTGGACTCCTCCACCATTCCCGTCCCCATGGACGCGATTCTGGCCCTCTATGTCTGGAACGACAAGAACCACTTCTGGCTCTATTGCCTGCTGGCCGCCACGGGTTCGGCCATCGGCGGCCTGCTTCCCTATGGACTGGGCCGCGCCGGCGGCGAACTCTTCCTGCTCAAGCGCGTCAACCGCGAGCGCTACGATCGGATGCGAATCCGCTTTGAGCGCCAGGAGTTCCTCGCCGTCATGATTCCTTCCATGCTTCCGCCGCCCGCGCCCTGGAAGGTATTTGTCTTTGCCGCCGGCGTGTTTGAGATGAGGGTGATCCCCTTCATGCTGTCCGTCTTTGCCGGCCGCATGGTCCGATGGCTGGTGCTCTCGCTCCTGGTGCTCAAGCTGGGACCGGGCGCGGTCGAGCTGGTGGCGCACCGTTCCCTGGCCCTGGTCGCCATCGTCGGCGGCCTGGCAGTGGTTGGCTTTGCCTGGTGGTGGATGAGAAAAAGACGCGCGGGCAAGCTGCTTGTGGATTAGAGCGCTGATGGTGGATTAAAGCTCTGTCATTACATCCCAAACCGCCGGTATCCCCACGGACAGCCCAAACCGCAGATATCCCCACGGAACCCGCTAACTTGCTAACTCGCTATCCCCGCGAAGCGGTGCTAACTTGCCGCATTTATGCAACAACCTGGGACTCTGTATAGGCGGAAAAACCACGATAAGTTATTTCTCCACCAGCGCCGCCCGTTCCTGCGCCGCATTCAGCCGCCGCACCAGCACCGGAACCCCAAATGCCACACCGGCAACAATTGCCGTTGAGATCAGGTCATTGCGATAAAAGGGCACCGCGGCCACATAGCAGGCGCCCAGCCCGGCCACCGTGCGCGGATACATGCCGCCGCCAACCCAGACCGCATAGTTCGAGAGCACAAAAAACGAGGTCGGCCCCAGCAGCGCTCCCGCGGCCACGCGCACAAATGTGGTCCGGCTGCGCAGCAGAATCTGCCCCAGAGCCATCGCCGCCACGTACCACGCCCAGGTTGGCAAGTAGCTCTGCCAGCCGAAGCTGTAGTGGTAGGCGTAAACGGTCAGGTAATAGTCCGTGGCCATCAGCACGGCCAGCGGAGCCAGCATCTCCCGCCACGGCCGCCGTGCGCCAAAGTAGAGCAGCGCGCCGCCCACCGCGGTAAAGTTGAACCACCCCGCATGGGGCAGCAGACGGCTCAACACGGCAACCAGCAAAAGCAGATAAGCAGGCATTGAAACCTCAATCTCTTGGATTCCTGGGTTGATCTTCCAGACCAGGGAAAGCATTCCGTCGACACAACGAACCTGTCTTCATTCTGCGGTCCACGCGCCGCCGGGTCAACCTGCATCGTTTGACCAGGCCAACAAATATTTCCATCCGGAGCAAAACAGCCTTACCGCTGCTCTCGTCCGCCCATCGCCTCGCCCGCATCGTCGCGCCCGTCCACGATATAAACCCACCCGCTCAGCGGGCTGCGTCCACCCGTTCTTCCCGTGCCCATATAGGAGTAGGCAAAGCGCAGATCCGTAAACTCCACCGTAGTCCACGTCCGGTTTGGCCCCGGTTCGGGCGGCTGCATCCCGGCCACAGGCTCCTGGCCCACATCCCGCACCACGGCCCACGTCCCCCAGTCCAGGTAGACCTGTCCCAGAGGAGTGCGCCTGGCCGCCTCGGTGGCCGCGGTCACGGGCGGCTTGTAGAGCACGTCCTGGCGCGGGTCGCTCGCAATCTCCCCGGACCGCGTATCGATCTCGGCAGTCTGATAGAAATCAGCCGTCTCGATAATCGCGTGCCAGCGGAAGGGATTCACCGGGTAAGGCTCCAGAGCCACGCGCTTCACCGGGGCAGCGGCCACCTGCGTGTTTTCGAGCATCGCCCGAGCCTGCTTCTGCTCCATCCATCTCCAGCCCGACAATAGCACCATGCCAGTGAGCGCAAAGATCGCCCATCCCCGCCCGCGAAAGGCCTTCCGTCGCGCGCCGATCTCTGCGTCCGCCAGCCCCAGCAGCCAGGGCACAATCAGGGCCGCTGAAAACAGCGCCCACAACACCGGCTCGGCAATAAACATAAAGCTCCCCGCATACCAGCGCGGATTGAACGGAAAAAACGGACGCAACCCATAGTTGTTCGTCCAGTCCAGCAAAAGATGGCTGAGTGCGGCAATCAGCGCCGTCGCGTAAAGCCAGCTCCAGTGCACCGGCTGCGGAAGCATTGGGCTTGGCGCACCTGGGTCTACCAGAGCCCCGTGCCCCATCCTTTCGCCTTTTTTCTGGTCCGCCGCGGCGGAGCGTGGGAGACCACGAACCTCCACTGGCGTTCGTTCATCAGGAACAGCGCCCGGAAGAATCGGCACAGACGATGCAGCAGACGCTGCCGCCCTGCGCTTCCGCCGCCCCTCGCGCCACCGGTGCAGCAGCCACACTATCCCCACTACCACCCCGGCCACCACCGGCACGGCGATGAATGTGTGCGTAATGCCGCGATGGTGCTTCAGCTCCTCCACCGGCCCGGCGAACGACCACAGCACATCCAGGTCCGCCGCCTCTGCGGCCAGCACCGCGGCCAGCGTGGCGTACGCCGTCTTGCGGTTCAACCCCGCCCGGCCAATGCAGGCTCCGGCAAGAAAGTGGGTAACAGGCTCCATTGCGTTCTCGAAACCATACTATCCTGCCCCGCACGCGCCCTATAATTCACCCCATGGGCAAACCATCCAACCTGGACTCAGCTCCATCCCGCCGCGCAGAGAAACTCCGCTCCGAGTTGCGCCGTCACGAGCATCTCTACTACGTTCTCGACGCGCCGGAGATCACCGACGCCGAGTTTGACGCGCTGATGAACGAGCTCAAGCGCATCGAGGCCGCGCATCCTGAACTCGTCACCTCCGACTCGCCCACCCAGCGCGTCGGCGGCAAGCCGGCTGAGGGATTCAAGAAGGTGCGCCACTCGCGCCCCATGCTCAGCCTTGACAATGCCTACTCGGCCGAGGAACTCGCCGCCTGGGACACCCGCGTGCGCGAACTGGCCGCGGGGCTGCCGGTCGAGTACGTCGCTGAACTCAAGCTCGACGGCCTGAGCGTGGCGTTGCATTACGAAGCCGCGGAAGACGGCGGGGTGCGCCTCGCCACCGGCATCACCCGCGGTGACGGACAGACCGGAGAAGACGTTACCTCCAACATCCGCACCATCCGCAGCGTTCCGCTCTCCATTCCAGCCGAGGCGCTAAGGAAGCTCCGCCTCCCGCAGGGATTTGAAGTCCGCGGTGAAACGGTGATGCCCGAAGCTGCCTTTCAGCGCCTGAACGAGGAGCGTGAACAGCAGGGCCTGGCGCCGGCTGTGAATCCCCGCAACGCCGCGGCCGGAACCCTGCGCACACTCGAGCCCAGCATCGTCGCAAACAGGCGGCTGGTTTTCTTTGCTTATTTCCTGCTGGTCGAAGGCGATTACTTTGCCGCCGGGCAGACGGCCACGCTCGATATCCTCGCCACTTTGGGGTTTCGCGTGAATTCGCATCGAGAGCGCGTCAACTCCGTCGAAGCCATGATGAAGTTTATCGATAAGGCCGAGGGTGAGCGCGCCAAGCTCGGCTACGAGATCGACGGCGTTGTTCTCAAGGTCGATTCCCACGCCACCCAGCAGCGCCTCGGCTATACCGGCCGCGCCCCGCGCTGGGCCATCGCCTACAAATTCACCGCCGAGTCGGGCGTTACGGTTGTCCGCGACATCATCGTGCAGGTGGGCCGCACTGGCAAACTCACGCCCGTGGCAGACTTGGCACCGGTCTTCATCGGCGGCACTACCGTAAGCCGCGCCACGCTGCACAACGCTGACTTTATAAAGAACTTGGGCCTGCACATCGGCGACTGGGTTAAGGTCGAACGTGGAGGCGACGTGATCCCCAAGGTGGTTGAGGTTGTGGAAAAGCAGCCCTACATATTCCCTTCTCACTGCCCCGAGTGTAATAGCCTGGTTGTCCGTACAGAGGACGAAGTAGACTATCGCTGCGTCAACGCCAACTGTCCCTCCAAGTTACGCGAAAGCCTGCTCCATTTCGGAATGCGCTCCGTCATGAACATCGAAGGGCTGGGAGAAACCGTCATCCAGCAACTGCTGGAAAAGCGACTCGTAAAGAGCATTGCCGACCTGTATTCACTGGGCGAAGGAGCGCTGCTCAAGCTAAGGCGACAGATCCCCAAAATGAACAAGGAAACAGGCGAAATGGAAATGAAATCAGCACAACTCCTCGGAAAGGAGCCAATCAAGAAACTTCTCAAGCAGATTGAGGCGTCCAAGATGGCCGGGTTGGCTCGTGTCCTGATGGGGCTCAGCATTCGTTTCGTCGGCGAACGAACCGCGGAGCTATTGGCCGAGGAGTTCGGCTCCATTGACGCCCTGATGAAAGCGTCAGCCGGGGAACTGGAACGCGTGGAGGAAGTAGGGCCGCGCATCTCCCAGGCGATTCTGGAGTTCTTCGCGCTCGAGTCGAATAGGGAACTCATTGAGAGCTTGCGTAAGGCCGGGGTGGATATGACCGCCGAAAAGAAGCATCACTCCGCGCAGCTAGCGGGGTTGACCTTTGTTCTCACCGGCACGCTGCCCACGCTCAGTCGCGAGGAAGCCAATACCAGGATTGAGGCCGCTGGGGGGAAAGTCTCTGGATCGGTTAGCAAGAAGACCCATTACTTGATAGCTGGCGAGGATGCAGGTTCCAAACTGGAGAAGGCACGCATGCTTAAGGTTCACATCCTCGATGAGGCTGAACTGCTGGCCATGCTTGAAGGGGGACCAGCCCCGGATGCGGCAAACGGAATGTTGTTTTCGTAGCAGCCTTGCCCCCAATTTCAAAGGAGATAGTCAAGTATGGATTTCGTAGTCATTGATGTAGAAACCGCCAACGCGGATTTGTCGAGTATCTGCCAAGTTGGCATTGCATCTTTCCAAGATAGTGGACTCGTTGATACATGGGTATCACTGGTTAACCCGGAGGACTATTTCAGCCCTATTAACGTGTCCATACATGGAATCAATGAGGATCAGGTTAAGGACGCTCCAACGTGGGGAGAAGTTCTTCCTCAGATCACTTCTCGATTGCAGGACAGAATTGTAGTTTCCCACACGCCTTTCGACCGACGGGCCCTGGCAAGTGCTTGCGATCGTTCCAATTTAGCAGGATGCGAATGCACATGGCTCGATTCGGCCAGAGTGGTAAGAAGAGCGTGGCCGGAGTTCTCTAGATCCGGTTACGGACTTTCAAACGTAGCGGAACATTTCGGCATAGAATACCGAGCACACGACGCGCTTGAAGACGCTCGATGTGCTGGATTGCTGTTGCTACGCGCTATTGACGAAACAGGACTTAGTCCCGAGCAGTGGCTTAACCGCGTGATGCAACCAATTGATCCAGCAGGCCACGTACATAAGAGAGACGGTAATCCAGATGGTGAGCTATTTGGTGAGATTATTGTGTTTACTGGATCACTATCTATTCCGCGGGCTGAAGCAGCAGACGCTGCCGCTGCAGCAGGGTGCCGCGTTGATGGTGCGGTCACCAAGCACACGACGATACTAGTGGTAGGCGACCAGGACCTAAGGAAACTTGCCGGCCACGAGAAGAGTTCAAAACATGTGAAAGCTGAACAGCTTATTAGCAAGGGCCAGTCCATTCGCATTCTTGGGGAAAGCGATTTCATGCGCATAGTATCGCGGTCTGATGCTCCTAACAATAAGAGAGCATCGACTACCTATTCAACAAATTAGACGGCGCTTCGCGCGCTCCAGGATGAATGATTCCGTAGTCCTGCCAGCGAAACCGGCTCAACGGTATCAGCGGCGACAGAGCAATACAAGTCAACACCAGGTTTATCCACACGGCAAGCTCCCCTTCCGCGATTCCCGATCAGGAACCGGAGCGCCGGAGGGCGGTTAGAATCGGACGCCGTTCGCCGGCGCGCAATGCGCGCACCCGCTCCCGGTTCCAGGCTTCGGCACGCCAGTTGCGCGATGCAAAACGGGGCGGCTCGTCGGCAAGAACCGCTGCCTCCTCGGGGTGGGCTCTTGCCGGCATGGGAACCAGTTCCATCGGCATCCGAAGGGGGGGCCGCGCCGGCGTGACCAGCGTGGGCGTTGTAATCAGCCGCGCGGAAGACTCAACCTCCATATATGCCGTGTTCGAGGTCAGGCTGGCATCGGCGCCCACGGCCTGCTCCACCATCTCTTCCTCGGCGGCCGGCTGCACACGCGCCGCGAGAGCCCTGGCCATGAAGTTGTCCACCAGCTTGTGCAGGCACGTTTGCCCGCACAGATGCTTCGACCCTTGACGAAGCCGGTTGCGCGAGTCCCACCCGCTCACCCGCAGCTCCCCTCCCTGGTCATAGGCCACAAACCAGTGGTTCGTCTGCTTCTTCTCCATTCCGCAGATGTCGCACGATATCGCCCGCCGGATCACCGCATCACCCTCACTCCGCACAGTCCTTCCGCGGCTTTGCCATTCCGATCTTCCCCTTCTGTCTCTGTGCAGCGGGTAGACTCGGCATTTCTCGGCCGCGCCGGCAACCCCATCGAAACACTTTTGGGGTCGTCCTCATCCATTTCATCGTGCACAGGAAGAAAACTGTGAGATCGGAAGGGAAAGAATCTGTGGGTGAGGCGATTATGAACAGTTGGCGCGGAATTGTCCCGAAACGGAACGTGCGCAGTCTCAAATTGAAAAAGAGGCGGGGGAGGAAAACTCTGCTCAATCCCGTTTAGAGCGTTTCCACTGTTCCTATAAGGCGCCGTGCCCCATCCTTTCGCCTTATTTCTTGCCGTATGGGTGGGAAACCACAATCCTCATATTCTTATCGCCTTACACCAACTGTGAAAATGCCATAGCACAGGCCGGTCCTGTTCACGCCAAAGAAAAAGCCCGGCGGCAGAAGCTGTCTCTGCGCAACCGGGCTGGTCCGCGGCGATCTCTGTCTACTGCCGCGGCGCAAAGTATCCCTTGCGCGCCCGAACCTGATAGTGCCTGTCGTTGCAATAGAGATAGATGGTGCGGAAGGCGCCATCCGTCTTGAAATCCGCCGGCGTATAGGTCAAAGCATACTGGCTGCGCAGCTCTTCTTCGATGTTGTGGAAGCTGTTCGACACTTCCTCGACCGTGGGCGGAAAGAAGACCTGGCCGCCGGTTTCCTGGGCCATCCGGGTCAGCACCTGGTCGCCCTTGCCGCGGCTGGGCGTCCAGTTGGTGCTGATCGCGTAGATGATCGTCTCCGCCCGCTGGCATTCCTTGATGGCCTCGTCCAGATAGACACGGCTCTGGTTATCCTCCCCGTCGGAGAGCAGCACCATGGCCTTGCGGGTCGGTTCCTGGCCCCGCGAAACGTCCAGCAGCTTATCGCGGCAGGCGGTGTAGACGGCGTCGAGCAGCGCGGTGCCGCCGCCGGGGCGCAGCCGGTTCACGCCCGTCTCCAGGCCGTCGATGTTGTTGGTCCAGTCCTGGGTTACCGTGGGCGTCACATCGAACCCCATCACGAAGGCGCGGTCGTTCTTTGACTTGAGCATCTCCAGAAAAAACTCATTCGCCGACTGCTGCTCAAATTGAAACCGCGAGCGAATCGAGGTGCTGGTGTCGATCAGAATGCCCACGCGCAGCGGCAGATTGATCTGCTGGTGGAAGGAGTTCACCCGGGCCGGCGCCTTGGAGTCGTCGAGCAGCGCAAAGTCGCTCTGCTGCAGGTTGGGATTGTAGCGCCCATGTTTGTCCGTCACAGTGAAGATGAGGTTGACCTCATTCACGCCCAGTTTGATGGTGGGCGCGTTCACATCGGTTTGTTCGCCGGGCTGAGCCGCCGTCTGCGGGGCCGCCGGAGCCTGCACGGCCTGGCCAGCCTGCGATGCTGCCGGAGTTGCCGGTTGCTGCGCCGCCAGTGCGGCGGAAAGAAACGCCGCCGCAAACACGAGGCAGAATCCCCGGGGCCCCCACGGACGGGTCCTTGTCCGTGGGGTGGTGTTCATCTTTCTGTTCATAGCTCCCTTATTTTAGCAATCGAACCCGCCCGGCCGCACCCGTCCGAACCCGTTGGTAGTGGGCCAATTTGAAGTGTACGGGCTTTACAGGTTGCAGAAAAAGGCATCCGGAGCAACCGAAAGTGTCAGGGCACGACCGGGGTACCCTCTGGGTCGCGTGCCATAAATGCAACAAAACAAAGGCCGGGCTTTAGCCCCTGAGGGATAGCTCTTTCAAACTGACCCCTTACCAATCCGTTCAAGCCTGTCCGCCGGGCGGGGCACCGGTCGCGCCGCTTACCAGGTGGCCCAGAAACCTCTCCAACTCCTCCGGCAGCGGCGCCTCCAACACCAACAGCTTTCCCGTCGCGGGGTGCGCGAACTCGAGCCGTGCCGCGTGCAGAAAGTTCCGTCCCAGCCTCAACCTTTCCGGCTCCGCCTTCCGCCGCGCGGCCTTCCACCCCGGCGACAAAGACCCGTCGCCGGGGGCCCCGGCCTTGGACTGCGCCGCCTGCGCGGCCACCTGGTCCGTCAGTTGCCCCGCGCTGCCATAGAGCGTGTCCCCCACCACCGGGTGGCCGATCGACGCCATGTGGACCCTGATCTGATGCGTCCGGCCGGTCTCGATGCGCACCTCGACCAGCGTGAACTTGCCAAACCGCGTCGCCAGCCGCCGCACCACCTCGTAGTGCGAAACCGCCGAGCGCGCGTTTTCCAGAGGCTTCGCGGTCATGCGCGTACGCCGCACCGGATCGCGCCCCACCCCGGCGTTGACGGTCCCCTTTTCCCGCTCTACTGACCCCTCGACCAGCGCAATGTAGGTCTTCTTGATCCGGCGGCTGGAAAACATCTCCCCCAGGGCCGCATGGGCGCGGTCGTTTTTGGCCACCACGATCAAACCGCTGGTATCCTTGTCCAGCCGGTGCACTATGCCGGGGCGCAGCTCGCCGCCGGTCGTGGAGAGTTTGTTGAAGCGAAAGAGCAGCGCGTTCACCAGCGTCCCCCGGCTGCGCGCGTCCTCGTTCTGTCCCGACCCGGCGTGAACCATCATCCCCGCCGGCTTGTTCACCACCGCCAGGTCGGCATCCTCATACACCACCTCCAGCGGAATGTCTTCCGCCGTGGCTTTCAGCGGCGCGGGATGAGGCTCGCCGGTAATTGCAATCCGCTCGCCCCCGCGCAGCTTCATGGATGCTTTCTCCCGCTCTCCATCGACCAGCACATCTCCCTGTTCCATCAGCAATTGCACGCGTGAGCGGCTCACCCCCTCGCCCTGCGCGGTCAGAAACTGGGCCAGAAACTGATCAAGCCGTTGCCCTTTCGCCTCCGCGGGAACTTCGATCATGCGCTGTTCAACCATGGGCGGCCTCGTTGTTCGTTCCTGGTCCTTCAGCGGCCTCGTATTTCGCTCCTGATCCTTCAGAATCCCCGTGCCCCATCCTTTCCGTTTTTTCCTGCGGAAAGGGTGGGATACCACTGCCCTCGACCGGTCCCGCTCTTTCCAGCAGCACCAGCCCTCCGGCCAGCACCATCAGAATCGCCACCACTTGTGGCCCATCCAGCGCGCCGCCAGGCAGCGTGCCCCGGCCCTCGGGATCGCGCCACAACTCGGTGAGGAAAACCGTCACGCCGGCTCCCAGCAGACCCAGTCCGGCCACATCGCCCTGCCGGCGCCTCACCGGCAACCAAACCAACAGTAAAATCGAGAGACTCAAAAAGGCCAGCGCCGCGTAGGCCTGCACCGGATGCAGCGGAATGCCCAGCGGCGTCCCGCTCCAGCGCGCGGCCAACGGATTGGTATAGGTAACAGCCCAGCGCACGGCAGCTTCAGTCCCGTAACCCGACCCCGCCAGCAGGGCACCCAGTTGCTCGAAGGCCAGCCCCAGGGCCACGGGCGCAGCCAGCGCGTCGGCTGTGGTTGCGAGCGGCAGCCGCCGCCAGCGCGCATACAGCACTGCCGACCCCGCGCCCGCCAGCGCTCCCGCTGCCGCCAGCAGCGGATGGTGAATCATGGCCAGCGTCAGCATCCATGCAGGGTGACGGCGCAGATCGCTCCAGTTGATGCCCACCAGCAGCGCGCGTTGGCCCAGAAGCGCCGCAAACAGGGCCACCACACACAGGTTCCACACCTGCCCGGCGTTCAAGCCCGCAATGCGCGCCGTCCGCTGCGCAAGATACAGCCCCAGCATCACGCCCACGGCTGCCGAGGCGCCATAGGCCGGGATAAGAATAGGGCCGAGATGAAAGAGAACGGGGTACACGCGAGGCGGAACCTGGAGGAAAAGAGGGAGTAAGCCAGCGAGAGAAGCGCAAGAGCGAGGGGCCGGCAATATCCCCCTATGGACTCTCTACCTTGACTGCGCCGCTGCTGGCTGCACTGGCTCCGCCTGAGGAACCGGCTGTGATTGGGGAGCCCGCGCCGGGACAGCAGCGCCCGCCGGCATAGGAATGTTTATTACAAGACGCGGCATGACCAGACTTCTCGCAAGGTCACCGGTATTTGCAATTTTTGTGAATTGTTCTTCAGCCATAGAAGAACCTCCGCATCTAGTTTACACCATATGTGGTCCCGAAATAGGTCTCTGCTTCCTGCTTGGCCTGAACCAGAAGCTGGTTTCTTACCGCCAGCCCATCAGGGAAATTACGCTGCAAGGCATCAAGTTGCGACTTCCCGAGTTTGTGCCGCAGCTTCATGATTTCATCATCCGTGTATCGACCGGAGAAAATACTCTCCCATTCCAATTGAACGTCGTTGAAAAGGTAGTCGAGGGTCATGGAATAAGCGCTTGCGGCCTTATGCTCCTTCGCAAACGGGAAAAAGTCTTTAGTTGCATCCAATACCTGAGAAACGGCAATGATCGTTCCCCATACAAGAGGTAGTTTTTCCCAAACTGCCCAAATTGCAATGCTAGAGCTGGATGCGACGGCCTTAAATATCCCAAGACCTTTCACCCACCTGCCACGAGAGTCTCGATAGAGACGAATATACGAAGCATCCGCCTTGAGGTTAATCATCTCATTCCAATAGAGCTGTTGCTGGCGATGGAGGTCTGAGGCGTTCTCACTCATTTCGCTCGATCTATTCCTCTCTGCGACACTTTAGGCGGGCAAACCGCGCCGCGACAAGTCTACTCGAGGAAGGTAGAATCCGGCCCACTGGGCCGTGAGCAATGCGCTGGTGAACCCGTCCTAAGACGGTGGAGCTCTCCGCGGTTCATTAGGCATTCCGGACTGGCGGACACTGCACACAGAACCGATTGTCGAGTTAAGCCCCTGTTCATAGATGTTGGTTCAACCAGCGTTGACCACCCACCTGCTTTGCAGGCCGGTTTCTATTGCGGATAGTAGGAGTCCGCGCAGAAAATTGCAAGTCTTGTGCGACAGGGGTTGGTTGTGCTAAGTTGCCAAGCCGCCGCTTTTGGGAACCGGGCGCCCAAAAAGGAGAGGGGCGCCTATGACCCCGTCTTCCGCTCTTCCTCCAGCACCTCGTCCAGCAGCCCGCGCAGGCTGGCGGCGCGCGCATGGCCCAGCCGCGCATCGGCGCCGCCGGCCTGAGACAGCTCATCGGCCAGATTCAAAGCGGCCAGAACGGCCACCCGCAGCGAGTCCACGGTGCGGCCCCGCGCGGCTATGGCGCGCATCGTGGCGTCCACGCGCTCCGCCAGTTGGCGGATGTGCGCCGTGTCCTGGCCGTCTAGATGATAGGTCTGGTCGTAGATTTCTACGGTCACGTAACCGCTTGCATTGCCGCCCGCCGCGGCGGGTTCCTCAGCCATGCCCTGCCTCACAGTTCGAGTGCGTCAAGCTGCGCCAGCAGCCGCTCCACCCTCTGCCGCACATGGTCGCGCTCGGCGCGCAGCACGTTCAGTTCCTTCTGCAAATGCTCCATCAGCGGAGCCTGCTCGCGGAGTCGGGCCTCGGCTTGCGCCGCGCGCTCCTCGGCCTCCGCGCGGGCCTGCCGCTCCCGCTTCACCAGGCTCACCGCGCGCTGGACTCGCTCTTCCAGCGCCGAAAATTCGCCCCCGCTTACGGCCAGGGCGCCCGATTCCGCAACCGGCTCATGATGCGGCTCTTCCGGCTGCGACTGGTGCTCCGGCTGCGACTGGTGCTCCGGCTGCATTTGCATTTCGTCCTGCGGCTCCATAACCAGCTCCTCCGGCTGCGGCTCTTCCACGGCTTCAGACTCCCAGAATGTTTGCGACATCGAAAAAACCTCCGCGCAAATACGACTTGTCCGTGCAGTATAGCGCCAATGGAGCCGGTTTTCCGCCTAACTTCGCAGCCGCGCCCCAACCTTGCCAACAGCCTCCACCACCCGCGCCTGAAAGTTCTTGAGCTCCTCCTCGCGCAGCGTGCGGTCAACGGCCTGAAACGTAGCGCCCAGCAGCAGCGAGTACTCGTCCGCGCCCAGCTTTGCGTCGCGGAAGACCTCCCGTGCCCGCCACTCCACCAGTTCGGGCATCTTCAATCCAGCCAGCGCCTGGTCGATTTTCTCCCATCCGATGCCACGATCCAAAACCAGAGAAAAGTCGCGACGCACCGGTTGAAAGCGCGAAATCTCTTGCGCGATGGGCTTGCGCAGCGGCAGCTTGTACAGCCGGTCCAGGTCGAGCTCGCCCACCAGCACCGGCTCCTTCAGCTTGCTCGCCGCGGCGAGCTTGCGCGCCGCGGCCTCGCGCGGATGCAGTTGCCCCAACCAGCCCACCGTCGCGCCCTCAACAGCCACCCGCGCGGCCCGGTATGGATGCAGCCATTCCGGCGTAAGCCCGGCTTCGGCCGGAAAGCGGTCGAAATAAACGGCCCGCGCCTCAAACTGCGCCAGCACCTGCTCCACCGCTCCCTTCAAATCATGAAAGTCAATAGTCCGCGCGGCGTGCAACGCCCCCTGCTCCGGCAAACTGCCCACCGCGCCGAAGGCCACTGCCGGCCGCTCCTCCACCTTCTCCACCGTGCCGTTCGAGACCGCCCCGCTGAAAACCGTGCCTATCTCAAACAGCCGCACGTCGCTTACGTCCCGGTGCAGGTTCCCGGCAATCATCCCCAGCATGCCCGGCACCAGCGACGGCCGCAGCACGCCGGCCTCCTCGCTCAGCGGATTGCCCAGCGGCACAACCAACCCCGGTTGCGGCGCCGTCAGCCGAGCCTCCTCCGCCGAGCAGAAGGTACTCGCAATCGCCTCGTGGAAACCCGCGGCCAGCAGCGACCGCCGCACAGCCGCCTCGCTCTCCGCCCACGGCAACGCCCGCACCCCTTCGCCGAAGGCCGGCAGCGTATTGGCAAAGCGGTTATATCCGTAGACCCGCGCGACCTCTTCGATCAGATCGATCTCGCGCTCCAAATCCAGCCGCCAACTCGGCAGCGTCACCAGCCACGCCGCCTCAGCCTCGCGCTGACTCGCTGACTCGCTGACTTGCTGACTTGCTAGTCCGCACCCCAGCGCCGTCAGCACTCCCTCAACCGTTTCCGCGGTAATCCCCTCCTCATCCACGGTCGCGCCCAGAATGCGCCGTATTTCGCTGAGCGCCAGCGCCACCGGCTTGCGGTTGACCGTCCGCGCCTCAAGCTCCGCAATGCGCACGTCCACCAGTTCGCCCTCAATCCAGCCGCCATTCTCCAGCAGAATCCGGCTCACCAGCGCCGAGGCCACCGGCGCGGCATTGAAGTCCGCTCCGCGCTCGAAGCGATGACTGGCGTCCGTATGCAGCCCGTGCCGCCGCGCCGTCTGCCGCACCGCCATCGGCTCAAACCACGCCGCCTCCACCAGCACGTTGGTCGTCGCCAGCGTAATCATCGTCTCCCAGCCGCCCATCACCCCGGCCAGCGCCAGCGCCCTGGCATGATCGGCCACCACCAGGTCATCCGGATCGAGAATGCGCTCCACGCCGTCCAGCGTCTTCAGCCGCTCGCCCTTCTTCGCCCGCCGCACCACAATGCCGCCTTCAACCTTGTCCAGGTCGAAGGCGTGCGTAGGCTGCCCCATCGCCAGCCAGGCAAAGTTCGTCGCATCCACGGCGTTCATAATCTGCTTCTGTTCCAGCAGCCCGAAATATGCAGCCACCTCCGCGCCCGCAAACCAGTCCCGCGAGTCGCCAACTTTGATGCCGCGCAACACCCGCGCCGTAAAACGCCCGCACGCGTCCTCCGCCTCAATCCGCACCGGATAGCGCTTGGCGGCCTGCCGGGCTTTGGGCAGAGCAAAATCGAGCACCGGCAGCGCCAGCCCGTAAATCGCCGCCGCCTCCCGCGCCACGCCGTAGTGGTTCATCGCGTCCACGCGGTTGGTGGTAATGTCCATCTCGTAGAGTGACCCGTTTCCGTCGCCGAGATCGTAAATGCCGTCGACGGCAATGCCGCGCAGGGTCAGATCCTCCGCCAGCCGCGCATCGTCCACAGCCAGATTAGGCAAATAAACTCGAAGCCACTTTGTAAGAATTCTCAACGCAGACTACTCCATATCTCTTCATTCAGCCTTGTTAACTGGCATACCGATATTGGTTTCAATCAACACGGCGGGAATTGGGTTTTTCTTGTTCTGTTCGTTCTCAGCACCACATCCGCCACATATAAACTTGAAATCGTAATAGGCAGCAGCATTGGTACCGCGACGTGACTTCAACCTAATACTGTTCAGGACTCCACACTGCGAGCACGTGAAAGTGGGCGTGTGCGGGTCAAACACCTGCGAGTCGTTCGCCATATCTCCCTCCAAGCTACACAAATTGACCTAGGAACCGCATATCCCCAGCGAAAAATTGCCCAATCTCGCTGATCCCATACTTCATCATCGCGATGCGTTCCACGCCCATCCCAAACGCAAACCCGGAAATCTTCTTCGGGTCATACGCCGGCTGTTTTTCCGCCGCGAACGCAAACACCGCCGGATCCACCATGCCGCAGCCCAGCAGCTCAATCCACCCCGACTGCTTGCACTTCCTGCACCCCTTTCCTCCACAAAAGATGCAACTGATCTGCACATCCGCGCTGGGCTCGGTGAACGGGAAGAACGATGGGAAGAACCGCGTCTTCACAGCCGAGCCGAAGAGCGCTTTCATGGCGTGGTCCAGCGTGCCCTTCAGGTCGCTGAAGGTGATATTCGTGTCCACGCAGAGCCCCTCCACCTGGTGGAAGATCGGCGAATGCGTCGCGTCGGCTGCGTCGTTGCGGTGCACCTTGCCGGGAATGACGATGCGCACCGGCGGCGGCTGCAACTCCATGGTTCGCATCTGCACCGGCGAAGTGTGCGTGCGTAGCAGCAGCCGGTCGCGCAAGGGGCGCCGCTCCTGCCCGGCAACCACCAGCGTATCCTGCGTATCCCGCGCCGGATGCCCCGGGGGAAAGTTCATGCTCTCGAAGTTGTAGTAGTCGGTCTCGACCTCAGGCCCCACGCCGACCGAATAGCCCAGCGCGGCAAAAACGCTGGTGATCTCATTCAGCGTCCGCGTAATCGGATGCTCGGCCCCGGTCAGCCGCCGCGTTCCGGGGAGCGTAATGTCGATGGCTTCGGCCGCCAGCGCCGCATCGCTCGGCCCGGCGCCGGTCGCCTGCTCCAGCAGATCCTCCACTACCGCCTTGAGTGCGTTGAATCGTACCCCGAGCGCCTTCTTGGCCTCGGGAGGAGCAGCCTTCAGCCAACGGCCCGAAACCTCGTTGAGCCGGCCCTGCTTGCGGCCCAGCCATTCCAGCCGAAAGGCCTCTTGAGCCGCCTCGCCCTTGAGCGCGGCGGCATCCGCGCGCGCCTGCCGCTCCAGCGCGGCAAACGCTTTGTCCAGCGCGGCATCGTCAAGAAAATTGGGAATCGTTTCGTTCGTCATGCGTAAACAGCAGGATAAACCACTGGCCCAGCGCTGAACGATGATGAATTGTCAGGAGATTCGGAACTGAATGATTCGTGGATTGTTCTTCAAAGCAAAGAGCGGCTCACGCCAGAATCGCCATCCGCATTACCTGCGTAGATGGCTCGGGAATAGGGAGCCCATCCTCGCGCATTCCTTCGATGTGAAGCTCGATTCCCTCGCGAAGCAACTGTTCCGTCTCCTCAAAGGTAGCAGCCGCAACGCCCAACCCCGGCAGGTCCGGAGCGTAGGCGCTCCAGCCGTTCGATGTTTTCTCGAATACTGCTGCATATTCCTTCATTTCAATCCCGCCTGTTTGAGAATATTGCTGAAAGTTCCCTTGTCCATCTCCTGCGATGGGTGACCGGCTACTGTAACCCGCCCCAGTTTCACAGGATGCTTGAATTGGCGATGGCTACCCTTCTGCACGACCTGAAACCAGCCGTCGTCCTCAATCAGTTTCAGCACGTCGCGTACTTTCATGCCATCGGCCCAACTGTGTGGCTTATTATACCCCTTGCCCAATCGTCCATGCGTTACCATGGTTGGCATGAAATCAGCTTTACTGACAGCCCTTTTCGCTCTGGCCGCAGCCGTCGCCGTCGCCCAGACCACCCCCGCCGTCTACCCCCAGCAGGAGGGCTACGTCGACGCCCACGGCGTCCTCATCTACTACGTGGCCTTCGGCGCAGGTTCGCCGCTGGTCGTCGTTCATGGCGGTCCCGGCGCCGACCACACCTACTTTCTGCCTTACCTGCTCTCGCTGGCCCGCACCCACCGCCTCATCTTCATCGACGAGCGTGGTTCCGGCCGCTCCCAGCGCCTTCAGGACGTGAGCCTCTACACCGTCGAAGCCATGGTCGAGGACGTTGAATCCGTCCGCCAGGCCCTCAACCTGGGCAAAATTTCGCTCCTCGGCCACAGCTACGGCGGCGTCCTCGCCCAGGCTTACGCCCTCAAATACCAGCAGAACCTCTCCCATCTCATCCTCAACAGCACCTTTCCCTCCACCCGCCAGATGAACGAGGTGCTGGCCCGCGAAAAAGCCCAGATGCCGCCCGCCAAACTGGCCCGCCTCAACGAACTCGAACAAGCCGGCCTCTTTGGCAAGGGAGAAGCCTGGGAGCACGGCCGTTACACCGCTGAATACGAGACCCTCGCCTGGGGCCCCGGCTACTTCCCCTTTCTCTACGGCGCCCGCCCCGATTCCACCTACGACCCAGCCACCGGTGCCCCCACCAACTGGGAGCTCTACCGCGAGATGTGGGGCTCCCACGGCGAGTTCATCATCGACGGCAACCTTAGTTCCGTCGAGTACGCCGACCGCCTGCCCTCCATCCACGTCCCCACGCTCATCCTGGTAGGCGACCACGACGAATGCGCCCCCTCCCTGAGCAAAGAGATGCACAAGAAAATCGCCGGCTCCCAGCTCGTGGTCCTGCCCGACAGCGGCCACATGAACTTCGTCGACCAGCCCGACCTGTGGCAGAAAGCGGTGAACGATTTCCTGGGCAGTTAGACGCCTGTTGGCGAGCTGCCGGAGCGAGTGGGACTCCCGGCGGAGGGAGCAGGCTTGCAATAGAAGCGGCTTTAGCCACGGGTCTTTCGTTTATGCTGCCGAAATGCAGTTCGCTCCACAAGAAGCTCGGACGTATTGAGCTCACCCACTGCCAGCCGCACAAATCCGCCAACCCGCCAACTCGCCATCCCCGCGAAGCGGGGGCTAACTTGCCGATTCTGTCATCAGATGCAACAATCGACCCGGACCCCGTTCATTAAGCGCGCAAACAGATGGAACTCAACTGCGATTTAAGTCTCGCCGCGAAGTACCACAGTCCCTCCCAACAGGCGCGTGTGCTCTCTGAAGCCTGGTTCGAGAAGAATGCTTACTGTCTCGCATGCGATGCCGATTCCGTCAAGCAAACAAGCGCCAATACCAAAGCAACCGACTTCATCTGCCCAACAGCGGCCACATGAACTTCGTCGATCAGCCTGCCCCCGCTCTGAGAAAAGCTCAGCCCGCCACTGGCACCTCGCCACATCCATAGAGCAAAAAGCAAAAATTCAAGCGTCTGTATTGGAGTTTTCGGCTGGATAATGTCGAAAACACGAGAATAGCTGTTTTTTGATACCTTTTTCCAAACGCAGAACGGCCCGGGATTACGAATGTATTCCTTTTTTACAGAAAATATCCCCGTCTCGGAGCACTATAAAGGTCGGAGAGTAGAAATGGCTGTCCTGTATGTCAGGGATGTCCCCGGTTCAAAATGTCAGGGATGTGACCGGTCTGTACCCTCCCGCAGGTACCCCCTCCCCCCCGATTCGCTCTCTCTTCGCCATAATTGCTGCACCATGAATCAGCAACCAATTCGGAATCAGAGGCTTACGCCGAACAACCCGAAAAAAGTTGCTGCATAAAATGGCACAAAAAAGCATCTTTTATATGCAAAAACGGCCCCAAAGCGATGCTTTGGGGCCGTTTTTGCTAACTTGCTAACTTGCTGACTTGCTGACTCGCTGACTTGCTGACTCGCTTTTACGCCCCTTCCTTCTTCTCCGCCGCCAGCGCCGCCTTGGCCTGCTCCACCAGCTTGGTGAAGCCCGCCGCGTCCTTCACGGCAATTTCGGCCAGAATCTTGCGGTCCAGCTCAATCCCGGCCTTCTTCAAGCCGTTGATGAACTGCGAATAGCTGGCGCCGTTCAGCTTGGCCGCGGCCGAGATGCGCACGATCCACAGCGAGCGGAACTGGCGCTTCTTCTGCTTGCGGCCGGTGTAGGCAAACTTCAGGCCGCGCTCCACGGCTTCCTGGGCTGCCTGGTAGAGCTTCGATTTGGTAAGGAAATAACCGCTTGCTCTTTCGAGGATTTTCTTGCGGCGGTCACTCCGCTTGGTACTGCGTTTTACGCGGGGCATTGGCTCTTCTCCATTTTGCGTTCGGCTATGCGGCTGGAGGCAGGAGGGCCATCAATTCAGGCCGGTAAACCTCTTCACTCGCTCTTGTAAGCCTTGATCTCTCGGCTCGTCTCCGGACTCAAAAATCGTCCGTACTGCCGGGGGCCCGGGCAACGCGTTCGCTGGGCCCTGAAGCGCCGATTCCCTCATGGGGAGCCGGCACAGCGATCAGGCATAGGGAATCATGCGCGCTACCTTCTTGTAGTCGCCGTCTGAAACCAGCAGGGTCCGGCCCAGCTTGCGCTTCACTTTTGGCGACTTCGAAGTAAGGATGTGCCGCGTCTTCGTCTGGCCCCGCTTGATTTTGCCGGTGCCAGTCTTGCTGAAGCGCTTGGCCGCGCCCGTATGGGTCTTCAACTTGGGCATTTTTCTTCTCGTTTGGGACGGAGAGTTTCACCCTCCGCATGGCCGGTGAGACAGGGGTCTTCCTGCCCTCTTGAGGCTTCAATCAGTATAGCGCAAAGCTTGTCCCCGGTGATAGCTCTTCGGCGCTGAGGCGTAGGGCCGAAACCACCGCGTCGAATGACCGGCGTCCGAACTAACCCAAGAAACATCAACGTCTTCAGCTCAGAAGTCGGACTGGGGCCGCCCTGACCGTCCCGTTTCGATCTTCTGTTTCAATTGCGGCCAACTCCGGTCCGATTAGCTCATTCCTCGATTGTCCTCAGCCCCAACCAGGACGTAGCGTAAGGGCGTGGCCGTCCTCTCTGTCGATCTCGCAACCCGCCGCTGGTCCGATCTGGGCATCGTGGTGCTGGACCGCGCACGCCCTCCGCAGTCTGCCAACCCGGCCGAACCCGGCCTGCGCCTCAAACCGCTGTTTAGCCCGCTGAATGAACCGGCCCAGCTCCCCATCGCCTGCGAGATCATCCCCTCCATCGCCCCCGGCCTCGACTCGGATCTCACCCCCGGCCCCGTGGACGCCAATATCCTGGCCGGCCGCCTCAACCACTTGTGCGCCGTGCGCGGCATCCGTGTGATGATGCTCGACGGACCCCAGGCCTGGAAGTCCCGGACCAATGGCCTCGATCACGCCCGAGTGAGCGAGCGCCAACTCAATACCGCTGCCAAAACCGGCCTGCCCGGCATGGTCAAGCCCCTCACCTACCGGCCTTTCGCCGAATTCTGCCTGGACCTGTACGGCGCCCTCTGCCGCCGCGGCTGGCGGCGGCTGAAGACGCGCGACCAACCCGGCTCGCCTCAAGACCAGAATCAGGAGCGCGTGCTGGTCGAGAGCTACCCGTATGCGGCCTGGAAGTCCCTGGGAATCAAACCTCTGCTCTCCAAGCGCCGGGCGCGGGTGAGCGACTTGGCCGAGGCCTATGCCGCCCTGCGCTCCCTGATCCCCATCACCACCAACCGCCCTCCTAATCACGACCAGTTGCAGGCCATTGTGGGCGGCCTGCCCGGCCTGGCTATCGAAGAACACAACACCGCCGGCGCCCGCATCGTCGGCAATCCTCCCCGCCGCGAAGAGGGTCACTGGCGCGAGGGCTTCATCGTCCTGCCTGTGCCCCCAACCCGCCCCATCGGGCTACGCTGGCTGCACTAGAGCCTGACTAAAAAACGAAGTTTACCCAAGAATGCGCAGGCCGCCCAGAGCGGGCGGCACTATCCATGGGTCCATTGTGTCCAGAGAGTTGTGGCTTACTGCGCCCGTGGCGCCATCGCGGCGGACTGGGTCTGCGGAACCGCTGCATGCTTGGGCTTGGAAGCTTCCTGCTTCCTGGCCGGCGCCAGGATCGCGTGCAGAATCGTTCCCTCCATGCGCGGCATGAACTCGACGATTCCCGCCTCGCCAATGTCCTGGATCAGCCGGTTGATGATGTTATAGCCCAGATCGCGATGAGCCATCTGCCGGCCGCGGAAGCGCAGGCTGGCCTTTACCTTGTCGCCGCCGGCGAGGAACTTCACCGCCTGGTTCTTCTTGGTCTGGTAATCGTGCTCATCCACGGTCACTGAAAACTTGACCTCCTTGACCACGATCACCTTCTGCTTCTTTTTGGCGGCGCGTTCGCTCTTGTCCTTCTCGTAAAGGAAGCGCCCGTAGTCCTGAATGCGGCAGACCGGGGGAACCGCGTTGGGCGAAACCTCCACCAGGTCCAGGCCTCGCTCGCGGGCAATCTTCAGGGCCTCGAAGGGCGGCAGAATACCCATCTGTTCGCCGTTTTCGTCAATGACGCGGATTTCACGCGCGCGAATTCGATCGTTGATGCGGATAAAGGACTTTGCCGAACGTTTGTCGAGTGCGATGATCTCCTCCAAAAGTCGTTCCTGGCCCGCCTCCGGAGTCTTCCGGAATTGCCGCGGGCGCTGGAACGCAGGCTAAGTATAGCATTGGCTTGGTTCCAACGAACAAAGGGTTTACGGCAGATTCGAGCCCTCAGCGCGCCGAAATAAGAACCAGCAGGATGCGGGTTGTTCCAATCCGGGAATCCAATTCCATGCAATCCGATGCTTAGGTTCCGGTAGTTGTCTTTCTTGCAGCGTCAAAGCTTCGTTTCAAATGCACCGATTTCGCTCAAACGGACATCACCGCCACTCCGTACTGAGCCGGCTCCGTTTTTTCCAACGCGGCCTCCAGCGTCCCCTCGGCGTTCAACCCAACCGCCCGCACCCGCACCAGCCGGTTGGCGTCTAGTCGGCCCTCAATCTCCACCGGCAAAAAATTCTCCGTCAGCGCAGCCGTCCAACCCCGGCCAGCCAACTCCGCCGGCGTGTGCAGCGTAATCGCCTCCAACTCCCGGCCCACAAAGCACCTCCGGTGCGTCTGACTCTTCTCCGCAGCCAAGGCTCGCAGCGCCGTCATTCGCTCCTCTACCGCCGCAGCCGGAACCGGCGCTTCGGCGTGGAGCGCCCATCCCCGCGTTCCAGGCCGCGGCGAAAACGGAAACAGGTGCAAGTAGCCGAAGGGCAGCGCCCGCGCCAACTCCAGCGTCTCCTCGAACTCGCCATCCGTCTCGCCAGGAAAGCCCGCCATCACGTCCGCGCCCAGCGTCAGCTCCCGCCCGGCCGCACGAACCAGCGCCTCCACCTTTTCGGCGTAATGCCATGGCCGGTAGCGCCGGTGCATCCGCCGCAGCACGGCGTCGGAGCCGGACTGCAGCGGCAGGTGCGCATGACGCGCCAGCCTTATTCCCCCAAACTCCGCCATCAGCCCGATCAGCTCCGCGTCCCAGTCCATCGGCTCAATCGAGCTGAGCCGCAGCCGGGGCAGCGCCGTTTCATCGAATATCTGCCGCACCAGCCCAGCCAGCGTCCCACTAAAGCCCCGTGCCCCATCCTTTCGCCGTTCTTTAGGCGAAAAGGTGGGATACCACGAACCTCGATCTGCCCTGCCATGAGCAGATGCAGGCAAATCCCGTCCCCATCGCCCCAGATTGATTCCCGAGAGCACCAGCTCGTTGCCTCCGGCGGCCACAAACCCCTCCACCTGCTTCAGAACCGCTGCGCGGGGCAGGCTTCGGGATGAGCCACGGGTCTGCGGAATCACGCAAAACGTGCACCGGTTCCCGCATCCTTCCTGAATTTTGAGGTTGGGGCGGGTCTGCGCCCCCGGCGCCAGTTGCGCCTCCTCAAGAAACGAGTGCGCGAACCGGTCGTCGGCCCAGATGGGAACGCCGCCCGACAGCAGCGACTGCACACTCACCAACTCCGGCGGCGTGAGCGGAGCAACGCCAGCTCGATCCCGTACCAGCTCCAAAATAATTCCCGGCGCCAGCGCCTTGTGGCTGTTGCCCACCACAGCGGCCACGCCGGCCAGCCCGGCCAACTCCTCGGGCGCGCGCTGCGCATAGCAGCCGGTCACCACGATCCTTGCCGCCGGATTCAGCCGGTGCGCCCGGCGGATAAAGGCCCGCGCCGCCCGATCCGCCTCCGCCGTCACGCTGCACGTATTGACGACAACCAAATCAGCCGCTGAGGGCTGCCGCTCGCAGAGCCCCGCCGCGCGCAGCCGGTCGCTCACAGCCTCGCCGTCGGCGCGCGCCGCCCTGCAACCGAAATGCTCCACGTGAAAAGTGGCCGCCATAACCTCAGTCTAAGACCTGCCCATATTAGCCGGATACGGGGTTGTGATGCTGGGGTGCCCTAGGTCTCGTCCGCCGCGGCGGGAGACCTGGGTTCACCCACATCGCCTCCGATATACTGGAAAGTGGCCGCTCTACTCCGCAGGTTCCTGCCCCAAAAGATGCAAAATTCCGCAATTGCCAGCGCCCCAGCCTCATCTTCCGCTGCCTCGCGCGGCAGTACGCGCCACATTCTCGGTTTCGTCTACTTCACCTTCATCTGCTACCTGTCCATCGGCCTTCCGCTCGCAGTTCTGCCGCCCTATGTGCATCTGCGCATGGGCTTCAGCGCGGCGCTGGCCGGGCTGGTCATCAGCATCCAGTACATGGCCGCCCTCGCCAGCCGTCCCTGGGCCGGCCGCATCAGCGACCGCGCCGGCGCCAAGGTCTCCGTTCTCTGGGGCATGGCAGCCTGCACCGCAAGTGGCGCAGTTCTGATCGCTGCTGCCGCCCTCCACCGGAATCCCTGGCTCAGCCTCTCGTTGCTGATCCTCAGCCGCCTGGTTCTGGGCGTGGGCGAGAGCCTCGGGTCTACCGGCTCCACATTGTGGGGCATTACCAGCGCCGGACCCCAGCACACCGCCAGGGTCATCTCCTTCAACGGCATCAGCACCTATGGCGGCATGGCGCTGGGCGCTCCGCTGGGCGTAGTTCTCGATCAGCAGTGGGGCCTGGTCTCGCTGGGCCTGCTGACCATTTTCATCGGCGCGGTCAGCTTTGTGCTCGCCAGCCGCAAGACGCCGGTCCATGGCGCTCCCGGCGAGCATCTGCCCTTCAGCCACGTCTTCGGACGCGTGGCCCCGCACGGCATGGGCCTGGCCCTCGGCGGTGTGGGTTACAGCGTGCTCGCCACCTTCGTCACCCTCTTCTACCTGAGCCGCCACTGGACGGGCGCGGCCCTCTGCCTCACGGCTTTTGGATTGGCGTTTATTGCCGCCCGCCTGCTTTTCATCCACACCATCGACCGCTTCGGCGGTTTCCAGGTGGGCATGGCCAGCCTTGCGGTTGAATCCCTGGGAATCCTTCTGCTCTGGCTCGCGCCCTGGCCGTGGGTTGCATTCGCAGGCTCCGCTATCGCCGGATTCGGCTTCTCTCTGGTCTTTCCCTCCCTGGGCGTGGAAGCGGTCAAGCGCGTCACGGAGAGCAATCGCGGCGCCGCCCTCGGCGTCTACACCGCCTTTGCCGACGTCTCCTTCTTCCTCACCGGACCCCTGGCCGGCGCCGTCATCGGAGTCTACGGATATTCGAGCGCCTTTCTCTTCGCCCTAGTCAGCGTGCTCTCCGGACTGGGAATCGTCATGGTACTGGCCGCTTGAAGGCCGCCGGCAACCGCCTGACTGCTCCCTCACTGCGCGCCTGCCCGCGCGGCTGATACGATTGACGGTCTCAGGCAAAGAGTCCGCTGAGCATCGCGCTCTCTGGAATTGCAGGTTCTTACTGATCCGGCCCTGATTTGCACCACAGTATCCCACCCATTTCCGCAAAAAACGCGGAAATGGATGGGGCACGGCGTTGTATTTCTTATGGGCCGGATCAATAGATCAAGAGGAGGAGTTCGATATGGGTTCGGTCAGTTCAAATTTTCCACGGCGTGAATTTCTAAAAGGCGCGGGCGCGGCAATCGTTGCGGGGCAACGCGTATGGGCGCATCCCCTGTTGCGCGCCGGCCTGGCCCCTGCAGATCCTTCAGCGGCAGTGTCCTACGACGCCCGCTCGCTCATCTTTAACGGCAAGCGAAAGCTGCTCATCGCGGGCGAGATGCATTATGAGCGATCAACGCGCGCTATGTGGCCGTATTTGCTGGACCGCAGCCAGGCGCTTGGCTTGAATTGCATTGCGACGTATGTTTTCTGGAATTTCCATGAACCGCAGCGGGATGTGTACGACTTTCATGGCGATCGCGATCTGGGCCACTTTCTCAAGCTCTGCAACGAGCGCCAGCTTCATGTGTTCCTTCGCTCCGGACCCTATTGTTGCGCCGAATGGAATTACGGGGGCTATCCGCCCTATCTGCGGGATGAGCCGGGGATCACCATTCGCACCATGAGCCCGCCGTATCTCAAGCGGGTGGAAAAATATTTTGAGCGGCTGGCCGTTGAGGTTAATCCACATCTCGCAACGCGTGGCGGCCCGGTCGCCCTGATCCAGATTGAGAATGAGTACGCCAACGTGGCCAAGCGCTACGGCGACGAGGGCCAGGAATACCTGCGATGGATGGCTGAGCTTGCCCGGCGGGTGGGATTTGCCGATGTGCCCACAACCATGTGCGAAGGCGCGGTCGCAGGACCGATCGCGACGGTGAACGGGTCTGAAATTTCTCCCCAACGCATCGCGAAGTTTCGGTCGAGAGACGATCGTGACCCGCTTCTCTGGACGGAGGTTTACCCGGCCTGGTACGAAGTCTGGGGGGAAACGCGGCCTGCGGAACGCGATCGCGATCCGCGCGCGATTGCGTTGGCCATTCTTAACTTCGTGGCCAACGGCGGCGCCGGCTGGAACTACTACATGTGGCATGGCGGGACCAACTTCGGAAGAAACAGCATGTACCTGCAAACCACAAGCTACGATTTCAACGCGCCATTGGACGAGTATGGCCGCCCGACCTTTAAAGGCCTCTATCTCAGCCATCTTCACAAGACTCTGCAAACGTATGAAGACTATCTTCTTCAGGGGGAGCGCACATCGGCCGTTGCGTCCTCGGGCGAGCAGCGCATCGCATGGAGTTTGAATGGGCGTGAACTTTCACTGATTCTGGATTTCCCGCCGGCCGTTCCGAATGCTCAGGACCCCCATCCGGTGAGCGCGAAGATCGTCGATCCGGAGGGAAAGACTGTCTTCGATACCGAGGACCTCCATCGGCAACTTGCATCTTCATGGAGTGCTCCGTCATGGAGCAGGGCAGAGATTGCGCCTTTCGAGTGGCGTGCATGGAGCGAACCTATGCCATCGGGCCGCAACGGCGAGGCCGTCCACTCGCCGCAGCCCATCGAACAGCTTCTGCTGACAAAAGACCATACCGATTATTGCTGGTACAGCGCGGCGATCGACATCAAAACGGCGGGACAGCAGGAGCTTGTGATTCCCTACGGCGGCGATTTTTTCTACGTCTACCTCGACGGCAAACTGGCCGGACAAACGGCCGCGCCGCTCAAGGAAGATCGCGGTCCGATCACGCCAGAGGACCCCGCGCATCCGCGCATCGATGCGAACCACAACGAATCTCACCGGACCGATGGATATCGCCACGTCTTCAACCTGAGCGATGTTGCGGCAGGTAGCCACCGGCTGGATATTCTTGCAACCGCGCTGGGCATGATCAAGGGCGACTGGCAAATTGACAGTCCCATGAACTTCGAGCGCAAGGGGATCTGGGAAGGGGTTCTTTTGAATGGCCTGGGCCTGAATGACTGGGAGATGACCCCGTTCCTGGCAGGAGAGAGATCGAGCATCGTCGAGAAAAGCGCATCGGTTGCGTGGTCGAAGTTCAGCCTTCCGCAACGCCTCTGCTGGTATAAGGCCGAGTTTCAAATCTCCCCAGGCACGCTCGCTGAAGATGCCGACTATCGCCTGAATGCCGCCGGCCTGGGAAAGGGGATGCTGTTCCTGAATGGGCATGGCGTGGGCCGGCACTGGCTCATCGTCAGCCCCGGTACCAACGGTCAGCCGACGCAGCAGTACTATCATCTGCCCAAGAGCTGGTTGAGATCGGAGAACACTCTGATCGTTTTTGAAGAGCAGGCGGCGTCGCCCAGCGGCGTACAGCTTGAGCGCCGGCCAGCCGGCGGCACGAAGATCTGAGAAGTGAAAGACGGCCTATCTGGCGGTATATTCCTCGTTCGTGACCGGCTCCAGCCAGACCACGTCAACACCCTGCGCGTCCGCTTCCTGCATGGCAAGATGCACCATGGTATTGCCGGCAGCAGCGCCGTGCCAGTGCTTTTCATTTGGAGCGATTGATACAGTATCGCCGGGATGAATCTCCTGAACAGGCTGACCGTCAAGCTGCACCAGCCCGTAGCCTGAAAGAACATGCAAGGTCTGGCCGACGGGATGCATGTGCCATGCGGTGCGCGCGCCCGGTTCAAAGCTTACCCGGAAGACGCGCAGGCGCGACGGCTCGCTGCCGATGGCTATTTCGTCGATCCAGACGTTGCCGGTAAACCATTCCGGCTTGCCTTTCCGGCTGGGCCGCTCTTTGCTGCTCATAATCTTCACATCAGCACCCTCTTTCCAGGCAGGTGACAGCAACGGCCACCCCTCCTGTATCTGGGGTGGCCGTTGCTGGCTGCTCTCAAAAACCCTTTATCGCTCGTTCTTGCGCAGGTTGATCAGGTCGCCAAGGGTCGTGGTCGAGCTGGAAACGGGCTGCTTGCGGGTCTCCGCTTTGTGGTGCTCGACCGGCGCATGGCTGGCTTCGTGACCCGCCGCGCGCAGGCTCAAGCCCACTTTTTTCTCTTCCACGTTGATCTTGATGATCCTGAACTCGTGCTCCAGGCCTGTTTCGAGCTTGGACGCGCCGCCGCCCTCGTCGCCGGCCTCGGAGATGTGGCACAGACCCTCCACGCCCTCCGCAATCTCGACGAAAGCGCCGAACTGCGCCGTCCGCAGCACCTTGCCGTGAACCATGTCGCCCACCCGGTGAGAGGCAAAGAAGCTCTCCCACACGTCGGGCTGCAACTGCTTGATGCCCAGCGAGAGGCGGCGGTTCTGCGGTTCCACGCCGAGAACGACGGCCTTCACCTTCTCGCCCTTCTTCACGATCTCAGAGGGGTGCTTGACGCGCTTGGTCCAGCTCAGGTTGGAGACGTGAACCAGGCCGTCGATGCCGTCTTCAATCTCGATGAAGGCGCCAAAGTCAGTGAGGTTGCGGACGCGGCCCTCGACCACCGTACCGGTGGGATAGCGCTCGGTGAGGTTTTCCCAGGGGTTGTCGAGCAACTGCTTCATGCCCAGCGAGATGCGGCGATCGGCCGGATTGACGCTCAGCACCACCGTATCCACCTCGTCGGCCGGCTTGACCAGCTTGGAGGGATGCTTGAGGCGCTTCGACCAGGTCATTTCAGAGAGATGAACCAGGCCTTCGATGCCCTGCTCAAGCTCAACAAACGCGCCGTAGTCGGTAACGGAAAGAACGCGGCCATGCACGCGCGCGCCCACCGGGTAGCGCTCGGTCGCATCGAGCCACGGGTCGGGGGTCAACTGCTTGAAGCCCAGCGATACCCGCTGCTTTTCCTTGTCGAACTTGAGCACCTTGACCTGAATCTCGTCGCCCACGTTCACCAGGTCGCGGGGGTGCGTCAGCCGACCCCAACTCATGTCGGTAATGTGCAGCAGGCCGTCAATGCCGCCCAGGTCGACAAACGCGCCGTAGTCGGTGAGGTTTTTCACCGTGCCGGTGAGAATGGCGTCCTCGCCCAGATGCTCCAGCGTGGATGAGCGCTTGGCGTTCTGCTCTTCATCCAGAATTTCCTTGCGGCTCACCACCACGTTGCCGCGCTTCTTGTTCAGCTTGATGACGCGGACTTCAATCTGCTGGCCAAGATAGCCATCCAGGTTGCGGACCGGGCGAATCTCAAGCTGCGAACCGGGCAGGAACGCCTTGAGCCCGATATCCACGGTCAGCCCGCCCTTGACGCGGCTCACCACCGTGCCCTTCACCGGCGTCTTGTCGGCGGCGGCCTTCTCGATCGCGTCCCACACGCGCAGCCGCTGTGCCCGTTCGAAGCTGACCAGGTAGCCGCCCTCCGGCTCCTCGCGCTCGATGACCACGTCGATCACGTCGCCGGGCTGAAACTTTACCGCTCCGGTGTGGTCCAGAACCTGCTCCAGAGGCACCAGCCCCTCGGACTTCAGTCCTACATCCACCACCAGGTGCTTTTCCGTCTGCTTGATTACCGTGCCGGAGACGATTTTGTCGCCAAAGGCCTCGATGGCTGCCGCCTCGGCGGCCAGTTCCCGTTCAAACGCCGCCAATGCAGCGGAGAAATCCTCGGCGGACTCGGGCGAGTGCGCTTCGTGAACCGGCGCCCTGGCAACGGCGGCGGCCTTGATGGAAGGTGCGGCTTCGGCAGCGGACTCAGCCGCAGATTCAGATTGTCCGGCAACTTCCGTTGCGACTTCGGCTGCAGGCGCGGCCTCGACTTTGGCTTCAACTTGAGGCGCAGGCTCGGCTAAAGGTTCGGGCTGCGCGGCTACTTCCTTTGCAACTTCGGCTGCAGGCGCGGCTTCAACTGTGCCTTCCACAGGCGCAGCCTCGGCTACAGGCTCGGTTGGGGCATCGGCGTCCAGCGCGTGTACTTCGACGACTTCGGCGGTCTCAGGGTTGGACGTGGATTCGTACGGCGGCTGCTCAAGCTCCGTCGCAGGCTCTAGCGTAGAGGTTTCCAATTCGCTGTTCAGGGTTATACTCTCGGGTTCGGGATTGAGGACGTTTGCCATCGATGCAGCTCCGGAATTCCTTGCTCCTGCGACGGACTTGTCTGTCGCTGGGCGTGGCTTCCGCGCGGCGATTGCCGCTGTCGGAGAGGCCTTCAGACCGTTTCCCTGCCGTCGAGTCATCTGCGTGTGCCGGTAGCGTCTTCACGAAGCACAGTCCTCCCAGCCTGTTGCGCTGGAGTCGATAAAACGACTGGGCTTCTCGAAACACCCGGCAGGCAACGGCTTGCTGGAGGGCGGCCGCAACTCACTGCTGGAATCCGCGCAGTAAGCTACACTCAAAAGTGTAGCAACCCCGGCTTTCCCGCGTCAATCCAATGGCTTGGACCCACCGCGCCGCAACCGGCAGGGCAACCCAAAATTCACACTCCATGCCCCCCAATCAATGGACTTACGGCCTGCGACGCTGTCGGATGCACCAGGTCTGGTCCGCCGCGGCGGAAAGACCTGGGAAAACCCAAAACAAAGCCTCCATCGCCGGCAGCCCTCTATACTGTTTGGAACGGCGCAACTCTCAGAATTCATATGGACTATCTCTGGACCCCCTGGCGCTTTGCCTACGTCACCTCGGCGGAAGATGCCGCGCGCCCCGGCATTCCTTTGAGCCTGGCTGCCTGGCCCGGCGACCTCGGCTGCGTCTTCTGCAACCTCATCGCCTCCATCGACTACGCCATCGCCAACGGCATGAATCCAGACCAGGCCGAGGCCGCCGGCGGCCTCATCCTGCGCGGAAAGTTCTGTTTCATCTGCCTGAATGCCTTCCCCTACACCTCCGGCCACGTCATGGTCATGCCCTACGCCCACCTTGACCGCCTCGCCGCCCTGCCCGCCGAATCCGCCCATGAGCTGATCGACCTGGCCCAGCGCACCGAGCGGGCGCTCGACCGGCTCTACCGCCCGCAGGGATTTAATTTTGGGATGAATGTAGGCCAGGCCGCCGGAGCCGGCGTCCAGGGACACCTCCACCTGCACGCGATGCCCCGCTGGACCGGCGACACTAACTTCATGACCACCATCGCCGAAACCCGCATCCTCCCCGAAGACCTTGAAACCACCTGGAAGCGCATGCGCAGAGCCTTCGCCGAACTCACTCCCCGCTAACTTCCTAACTCGCTACGCACGGGCCAACTTGCCAACTTGCTATCCCCGCGCCAGCGGGGGCCAACTCGCCATTTTCAAGCCCGCCCCCTGCCGCGTCCAGTCTACTTAACGCCGAAGAACAAAATCTTCGCCCCTGGCTTCTCGAATGTTGCCTCGATCCTCGCGCGCCCCTCGCTGTCTTGCGCCACCGTAACTCCGCCGCTGGTCCAATGCTCGTCCGTCACTTTATGACTTGTAATGTATCGGTAGGTGCCCGGTCTCGTAGCAAAGAGCACAACTGCGCCCCGGCCCGTGACGGCCGATATCTTTTCGTGAATCTCGGGACTGCCGGAAACAACTCCGGTCACCACAGGATCGCTTTCAGTAATATCGTCGCGAACTTGTTTATACCTGGCCAGGGTACTGCCGATGAAGGCAACGCCGGGGCCTGAAACATTTGGCAGGTCGCCCCAGATTCCGTTCTGGCCAAGAATAAGCGATGCAACGTCCACTTCCTGCCATTGCTCGGGATCGTCGGGAAAATAGTGCGTAAGAAACAAGATCGACGGAATCCATTTGTCGAAGCCTAAAGGCGAACGGGCGATCCATGTGCGCGCCTGCCCTTGCCGTGCAAATAAGTTTGAATAGACCGTATCCCGGTCGATAGGTACGTCATAGTTCTCATAATAGGGACCGTTATTGATCAGAAAGTACTTCCCGGAGGAGAGAAATCCAAGACCTACGGAACGGTAGCCTTCCGTCACGTCGAAGTCCACGATCGCTCCGGGAACGGCAGCAGCAACCTTATCGGCCACGCGGCTCATGGACTGCACCAGTTGAAACCCATAGGAGTCGGCTCGTTCCTGGTGAGTATTGTTCTCGCCGCCGTGGTTATGATGCGGGTCGCTGCATCCATACTGGCCGATCGCGTCCCACTTGAAGTAGGTGGCGCCGGTTTCATGCGCAAGCCGGATCAGCTCATCGGCCAGCGCATCCGCGTAACCGCTCACCATGCACATTCCATAGCTCTTTTCCGTCCCCCATACCTCCCATGGCTCGCCCACCTTTCCATCCTTTGACATGCGCCACTCGGGATGTTCGCGCACCACCCGGCTCGACACTGCCGCCGTGGTAGGACCGATCCATAACCCGAGTTTCATTCCATAACTGTCCAGTCTTGCCTTCACAGTCTTCAATCCGTCCGGGAACCGCTCCCTGCTCACCGTCCAGTCGCCCGTCTTCTCGTACCATCCCGTATCCAGAACAAACACATCCACGCCCATCCGGTGGGCCACGTCGATCTCTTTCAGGATGCGGTCTTCATTCATCGACTCCAGATAGGTCTTGCCGTTCCAGAATTTGTTACGCTCCTGAAAGTTCCACGTGTTATAGAAAATGTAAGGCTTCCTCGTTCCCGCATTCTGCGTCAGGTACTTAAGCACATACCTTCGGTAAGTGGATGCAAGCTCGTCCAGCCCTCCCTGTTGAGCCGCGGTCTCAAGCCAGATCGTTTTGTAAGGATGATCGGCGTCGATGGTCTGGCCGGGGAAGTAGTTGCCCTTGACGGCCGTAAGGCGAACGCTTCGGTCGGGGCTAAGCCGGTACTCGAGAAATGCGTCGGGGACCTCGGAGCCGTGCTCATAGGCCAGCAGAAAACTGCGGCGGCCGTCGGTTGCGGCCAGAATCGGCCCCATGATGGCCCCGCTATCCTCAAAGTATCTGTCCTGGATCTTCCCTTCGGTAAGCATATAAGTGTGCGTGAGTTCAACAAAATTCGATAACTCAACCTCTTCCGCCTCAGGCAAGGCTTTGAGTGAAGTTTGCAGATAAGTCAGGATGTTCGCGCCGGTAGCCGCGGTCAGCGCCCTGGGCTGGTCGGCTTTCAGCAGATAGCGAAAGCGAATCACCGGCGTCCCTTCATTCACCTGGAACTCGATGCCGAGATGAAGATGCGCGTCCTGGGCGAGTGCGCCTTCTAATGAATATTCCGTAACTCCATTGCCGAGATGGACCGGATCTCCCATGGGCGCGTAATGACTAACTTCGGCTGAAACCTGCTTCCCATCCGCCTCAAAGGTTGGGGGGGCAAATCGGTAAGGGACGCCTGCCCCTGCAACACGATAGCCCCAGGAGCAGCCTTGCCCGCAGGAAAGGAAGATACTCACCTGGCTGTTCTCTATATCGGCTTTTGGGCCTTTGGCAGCCTGCGACCTGCCGAAGAAGGGAACGGCAAACAGCGCCAGGCTGCAGATCGCGATCGTCTTGCAATTGCGCATGATTGCGGTTCTTACCAGGGTCAGACGCAGGTATGATCTCTCAGCGATTATCATTTCCTCAACCTTTCGTTCGCGATCAATTGGTTTTCTGCATTCTCTTATACGAGATTTCCGCTTCCCCTACTCTGCCTCGCCGCCCTCTTCCGCCTCCGCCGCAAGCGCCAGTCCGGGTTGGGACCACTCCAGCGACTCCATCTCGCGCAGATCGGGTTGCAGCTTTTCAATCTCCGCTATCTCCTCGTCGCTATGCACGAGTTCGCCGAGCTGCCGGCCCAGCGTGAAAACACTTCCGCCCTTCTTGCCCTCGATGGTGCCGAGAAACTTGTTGTAGTAATCGACGCTCGTGCCGAGCGCGTTGCCGAGCCTTGCTATGTGCCCCTGCGCGACCACCAGCTTTTCGTAAATCTTCCGGCCCATTTCGTGGATGGCTTTCGCGTTCTTGGTGATCTCGGACTGCTGCCAGCCGAACTCTACGGCCCGTAAAAGAGCAATCAAGGTCGTCGGCGTCGCCATGACCACATGGTTCTGCGCGCTGAATTCAATCAGCGACGGATCAGCTTCGAGCGCCGCGCTGAAAAGCGCCTCGCTCGGCAAGAAGCAGACAACAAAATCGGGAGCCTTTTCAAACTGCTTCCAGTAAGCCTTGCCCGATAGCTCTTTCAGATGCGCCTTCACGCGCTGCGCGTGGGCGGCAAAGCGAAGCGCCTGCGCGGCTGCGTCCGTCGAGCCGCTGGCGTCAAGAAAAGCATCCAGAGGAGTCTTTGCATCCACCACGATCTCCCGGCCATTGGGCAGTTGAATGGTCATATCCGGGCGCAGCATCCTGTCGTCCTCGTCGCGCGCGGTCACCTGTTCGGAGAAGGAACAGTACTGCACCATTCCGGCATACTCCACGCAGCGCTTGAGTTGCAGTTCGCCCCAGTTGCCGCGCGTTTTGGGAGCCCGCAGCGCCGTGATCAACTGCGCGGTCTCGTTTTTCAATGCCTCGAGCGACGCTGGAATCGAGGTCTGGATGTTCTCGACGAGGGTCTTCACTTCCGAATACGCGCCCGAACGTTTGACCTCCATCTCACGAGCCTGCTCATCGAGACTCTTGAGCGCCGCTCCAAGCGGGTCCAGCATATTCTTGATTGCCAGTTCCTTGGCTTCCAGGGTCTGCTTTGCCACTGCGTTCTGACCGCCAAGTTCCTGCTTCGCCAGGGTCAGAAAGCTCTGATTGTTGGCGCTCAGCGCTCTTGCCGCCAGATCTCCGAAGGCCGTCTCGATATCGGCTTTCATCTGCGCGTATTTATCTTTCTCCGCCGATACGTTTGCCACCGCAGTCCCGAGTTCGCCCGTCAAGCGCGTGATGCTGTCTTGCAATCCCTTCGCTTCAGCGGCCTGCGCCGCCTTTTCCGCTTCCATTCCAGTCACATTCTCACGCAGCAGCCGGCACTCCGCCTGGGCAGAGCTTTTTCCCAACCAGTAGCCGAGCAGTACGCCGGTCAGAACGGCAATGGCTCCAACAATCAAAGACTGCATCTCTTTTCCCTTTCCCCCGCTTCGCCTAATGTACGCCTTTCGCCTGTACATTTCCCGCCAAATTCAGATCGTTTTCTATTCCCTGTTCCCTATTCCCTATTCCCTGGCTTTCTCAGCCTTTACACACCCCCGCCCGCCCGGTAGACTTGGAGTTTCGGGACCATGCGCAAATTTTTTGGCGCGATGGTTGTGTTCCCCTGCCTCGGCCCGATATGGTAGGCAAGCGGAACGGGATTGATTTCCCCCCGGACAGACTCTCAAGTTTCAAACACTACTGAGGAGAAGCACGCATGGCCGTTGAAGAGAAGGTAAAGCAGATCATCGTCGAGCAGTTGCAGGTGGACGAAGCCGAGGTAACTCCCGGCGCCAGCTTCCAGGAAGACCTGGGCGCGGATTCGCTGGACGTGGTCGAACTGGTAATGCAGTTCGAAGAGGCCTTCGACATGGAGATTCCCGACGAAGACGCCGAGAAGATCAAAACCGTCAAGGACGCGATCGACTACATCGAAAAGAACGAGAAGAACGCGAAAGGCGGCAAGTAGCCCTTGACCCGCAGAGTCGTCATTACCGGCCTGGGGCTGGTCTGCGGTGTGGGCAACACCGCTCCCGAGGTATGGCGGCAACTTCTGGCCGGCGCCAGTGGCATGGGTCCCATCAAGGGCTTCGATACCACCGGCTTCCCGGTCACCTTCGCCGCCGAGGTCAAGAACTTTGACCCGCTCGACTTCGTGGACAAAAAAGAAGCGCGCAAGATGGGGCGCTTCATCCATTTTGCCTTTGCCGCCACCCAGGAAGCCATCGCCCAGTCGGGCCTCCAGATCACCCCGGAGATTGGCGACCGGGTGGGCGTCTTCATCGGTTCCGGCATCGGCGGCTTTGAGATCATCGAGCGCGAGCACGCCAACCTGCTGCAGGGCGGCCCGCGCAAGATCTCGCCCTTCTTCATTCCCGCCGCCATCGTCAATATGGCCGCCGGCCAGTTGAGCATCCGCTACGGAGCCAGGGGGCCCATCTCAGCCACGGCCACGGCCTGCGCCACCAGCGCCAATTCCATCGGCGACTCGGTACGCATGATCCTGCACGGCGACGCGGACGTGATGATCGCCGGCGGAGCCGAGGCCGCGGTCACGCAGCTTTCCGTGGGCGGTTTTGCCGCCATGCGCGCTCTTTCCACCCGCAACGACGAGCCCACCCGCGCCAGCCGCCCCTTCGACAGGGACCGCGACGGCTTCGTCATCGGCGAGGGCGCCGGCATCCTCGTCCTGGAAGAACTGGCATTCGCCAAGGCGCGCGGCGCAAAGATTCTGGCCGAGGTCATCGGCTACGGCATGAGCGCAGACGCTTATCACATCACGGGCATCGCTCCGGAGGGCCAGGGCGCCCAGCGCAGCATGAGAGCCGCGCTCAAAGACGCCGGCATCGCCCCGGAGGAGGTTGGCTACGTCAACGCCCACGCTACCGCCACCCCCGCCGGAGACGGCAACGAGTCGCGGGCTATTGAATTAGTGTTTGGCGAGCACGCCCTCAGCCACAAGCTCAAGGTCAGCGGCACCAAGTCCATGACCGGGCATCTGCTGGGCGGCGCCGGTGGCCTTGAAGCCGGCATCTCCGTGCTGGCGCTGGTCAACCAGCAGCTTCCGCCCACCATCAACCTGGAAAATATCGATCCCGAGTGCCGCCTGGACTACGTGCCCAACCACGCCATAGCCCACAGCTTCGACATCGCCCTTTCCAATTCGTTCGGTTTCGGCGGCATCAACGCCACCCTCATCATGCGCCGCTGGACGGAGTGATCGGCTCTGGTGACCAATCCAGCTTTCAACTGGTGGCTAACGCCCAGCCCACGCCGACCAGTACAATAATCGCCCACCATCCGAAGACCGCGATGTAGCCCGAGCTGCGTTTCACCCCCGCCACAATCGCCGTTCCAATCCCCAGCAGCACCAGCATCCAGATGGTCACAGCATCCAGCGAAGTCGCCAGAGCATAGAGCGCCTTGTTGGTCTCCAGCGGATTCAAAAAAGCGCCGATGTTGGTGGGCGCAAAGTTTTTGATATTGAACGTCTCCGGATCCGTTCCCGCAAAGATGACAATCGTTCCCAATATTGGTTTTATGATTGAGGGCAAGCTCGCAAACATCCAAACAGAAAAGATGCCGCCGTAGGTGGCCTTGCCTCCAAAGACAAAGTTGATCGTGCCCCATAGTCCCAGGGAAAGCAGAGCTATCCCAGCCAACACCAGGGCAGGATTGGCTATAAATGCGCCCTCGGTAACATAGAGGGAAATCTTGTTTGACATCTCGCGCGCGTCGGGAGGCACCTGCGCCAGTTTCTCTTCCGCCTTCGGATTGAGATGCATCTGGTTGTCCACCACCTGCTGCATGCCAATCTCAAATGCGACGGCCGCCAAGAAAATGTAGCCAACCACCGCAAGGATCACAAACGGCAGCCACCAGCTCTGGTTGCCGCGCTTGATATCTTCAAAGGTCTTCGAGGGCGCCGTGAAGGTTTTCGTCACGCGCTGCCACTGGGAAAGACTGGAGCCTTCGGGCGCTGCCCCAGGCACAGATCGAACTTCCAGATCGCTCATGATTCCGCCTCGCTAAGCCTCATTCGGCTTCGCAAAAGATTGTACCTTTGAAAGGCTCAAAAGGCGCAATCAATTATTCATTGCGCGCGCCCGCGCCGCCTAGGGAAGCCTCTACCCCCCACGCGCAACAATCTGAACCGGCTGCGCGGACCTTCGCTGCTTCGGTTTTCCGGTCAACACCGGCTTGGGTGGCAGATAGCTCTTATAGACCGTGATGTGAAAGCAGGCCTGCTGAAACTCCTCCTCAACGTCGATCTTGCCGGCCTGCTGGATTTGCAGCAGACGGCTCCGCATCCAGCCCATCTCCTGCCGGCTCATCCCCTGCTTGGCAATATCAACCGTGGCCCCGGTCAGATGCGGGCTGGCAATGTCGCCCTCGGCTGCCGCCGCGTTGCCGTTGCTCTCCATCAGCCGCTTCTGGTACGCTACCGTCCGCACCGCCGAGCTCACTTCGAATGGCCGGTGAAACTGGGCCGCATGAATGCGCGCCAGATCGGCAAGAAAACGTGCCGTCCATGGCCGGCAATAGCGGTAGTTTTCGGGCAGGTTTCCATTTATGGTAAGCGCCGCCGAGGCCGGAACCGGCACCAGCATCTTGCGCGCAATGCGATCGGCCAGGTCGTCATCGTCCTCGATCCGCTCCAGATTGTCGTTCTCCGTCTTCACGTTTTGCCGTGCCAGAGACTCGAAACTCCCGCGCAGCGGCGGCGGCATCGCAGCCCGCGTCTTGCGCCGCGTAACGTCCTTGGCCGCGACGTGGCGGACCGTAGCGTCCCTCTCCGTGGATGGATGGGATTTCAAGGCTGGATAGGACTTCCTGGTCTGATCGGATTTCGCGGCTGGATGGGACTTCCTGGCTTGATGGGAGCGGGAAAGCTGCCTGAGCGATGCCGCATGCGCATCTCCGCCCGCCGCGTGTTTGTGTGAGGATACCTGACCGGATTCATGCCCGGACGCACGCCCAACAGCGTGACCTGGCGCGTGCCCCACAGGGCGTACAGCCGTATGAGTTGCAGCACGCCCGGCAGCATGGCCAGCCGTGCGCCCGGTCGCATGGTTCGCCGGATGCCGTGTTTTCATGTGAGAGGCGCTTGCGGACGCAGTACTGGCCTGCGGCTTTGCCGAAAGGTCCGGCAAGCCGTTGGCCGCGCTCGCACTGAGCGCAGCCAGCGCAAAAGCAATAAGTACCGTCCGGCCCATAGAGGAGCGTGCGGAGAATTCAGAGCATCTTCAGTGTAGGCTCATTCACCTGCAATTCCGAGTACCTGCGAAGATGCGCCTTTGTCTGATAATGCACCGCTTCCGCACCTGCGGCACTCGGCTATTCAGAAGATAATCGACGACGTTCACTCCATAGTTTCGGTGATGGAAGCTCGCCTGGTTTAGAGTATTGGGTATTAGAGAAACGCCCAGCCATTTCCCACCGGCTGTGCGCATGATCCTTATGTAACCTGTAAGGAGAGCAGGGCCGTGAGCAAAACTAAATCTAAAAAAAGAGGGAAAACCGCAAAGGGGCAGGCAGCTCAACATGTGGATCCAAGAGCTGGCGGGTGCTCCCGGCTCAGGCCTTGGATGCTGGTGGCGATCGTCATCGCACTCGCGGCTGCCGTTCGTATCCGTTTGTTGGGGATTCCTTTAGAAAGGGACGAGGGAGAGTATGCATATGCCGGCCAGCTCATGCTGCAAGGGATTCCCCCTTACAAACTCGTCTTCAGCATGAAATTTCCAGGCATCTATGCGGCCTACGCCGCAATCATGGCCGTCTTTGGGCAAACAATTATTGGGATCCACCTGGGATTCATGCTGGTTAACGCCTGTACCATTGTGCTGGTCTATCTGCTCGGAAAGCGGCTGTTAACGCCCGCTGCCGGTGTTGCGGCTTGCGCGGCGTACGCGCTGCTTTCTATTGGGCAAGGCGTTTTCGGAACCCAGGCTCATGCCACCCACTTTGTGGTGCTTGCGGCGCTGGGCGGAACATTGCTGCTGCTGCGCGGAATCGATAGCCGGCGATGGTCAACACTGCTTTCGAGCGGACTGCTCTACGGCATTGCCGTACTGATGAAGCAGCACGGCGCCTTGTTTGTGGCCTTCGGCGTTTTTTACCTGGCGTGGGATTATATGACCCGGCGCCACGATGCCTGGCTCACACGGCTGAGAGATCTGGCAATATTCGTCTTCGGAGTATCATTACCGCTGGCTGTGACCGGTCTGGCGCTGTGGTGGGCCGGTGTGTTCGGCAAGTTCTGGTTTTGGACGTTCACGTATGCACACGAATATGCGCAGGAAGTTTCGCTTTCCGGCGGACTCATCATGTTCCGTGGATACTTCCCCAACGCCGTGGGGCCGAATCTTTTAATTTGGATCATGGCCCTGGCCGGGCTGGTGCTGATCTGGTGGAGGAAGGAGAATCGCATCGTTGCGGTTTTCGCCACCGTTTTTCTGGTCTTCAGCTTTCTGGCCGTCTGTCCGGGCCTTTACTTTCGTGAACACTATTTCGTTCTCATGCTGCCGGCAATCGCATTGCTGGCCGGCGCCGCGGTTGGCACTGCCCTGAAACAATGGCCGGGCATCTCCTGGCTGACGTATGGCGTGTTTGCCGCGGCGCTTGTGCAGTCGGTGGCGCAGCAGTGGGAGTATCTGTTTCAAATGAGTACATTAGAGATTACTCGAGAGATGTACGGGGCAAACCCCTTTCCGGAAGCAGAAAAAATCGGCGAATATATTCGAACGCACGCGGCGAAAGACTCCACCATTGCAGTACTAGGGTCTGAACCGGAAATACCTTTCTATGCGCACCGGCACTCCGCCACGGGCCACATCTATATGTACGGCCTGATGGAATCCCAGCCATACGCGGTAACGATGCAAAATGAACTCATACGCGAATTGGAAAACGCCCAGCCGGAATATGTGATTTTGGCGACGAGTACAGCGTCCTGGCTGCGGCGGGATACTTCGCCGCCGGAACTTTTCGACTGGTGGGACGCTACCCGGCCGCAAGAATACGCACAACTAGTCGCGTTGGCAGACATCGTTTCAGCCGATCACACCGAATACAGGTGGGATGATTCCGGAAGCTACCAGGTTCAATCGAATTCGGCTCTCCTGGTTTACAAGAGGACAGATCCGAAGCTTAACCATGCCATTACTCTCCAGAAGCAGGGAAAATTTGACGAGGCGGCTCAGGAATACCGCCAGGTGCTCGCCGCCGATCCGAATAACAGCATGGCGCATAACAATTTAGGCATTGTATTGGGCAGGAAGGGATTGATGCAGGAAGCACTGAAGGAATTCCGTCTTTCTTTGGCCATCAAACCCGATCAGGCAACGGTACATGCCAACATCGGCTTTATTCTTGGGGAGACGCATCATTTTCCCGAGGCGGTCGAAGAGTATAACAAAGCGCTGCAGCTCAATCCTGCAGATGCTCATGCGCATAACGACCTCGGCGTGGCGCTGCTTCAACTGGGGGAATATGAAAAAGCCGCCGAACAGTTTAACGACTCGATACGGATCGATCCGACCTATTCCGATGCAAGACGAAATTTGGAATATGCTCAATTCAAAATGAAAAACAAATAGGTTGAACAGGCAGAGAAATGAAAGGCGCCGGGTGACCAGGTCTCGAATCTGATACCTGGGATGCGGAGTCTTATTGCAACAGCGTCGGCTCTTCGTGGTTGCCGTTGATTTCATCGGGCGGAATGATCACCGCAGCGGCCACTTTGTCTTCCGGTTCCAGGTTCAAGAGGCGCACGCCTTGCGTTGCTCTTCCCGCCGCGCGGATGGTCTTGGTGTCGATGCGGATGATCTTGCCGAATTGGCTGATCACCATCAGCTCGGAGGTATCGTCCACAAGTTGAATGGTGTTCACGCGGCCGATGCGCGGCGTTACAGCCATATTCTTCACGCCCTTGCCGCCGCGGGTCTGCAAGCGGTACTCTTCCACGTCGGTGCGCTTGCCGAAGCCGTTCTCGGTGACGGATAGAATCCGGTAGGCGCCTGCCTCGTGCTCCTTGGGGGTTACAGCTACTCCCACAACGAAATCGCCTTTTTTCAGGGTGATGCCGCGCACGCCGTAGGCCGGCCGACCCATGGAGCGCACATCGCTCTCGTCGAATCGAATCGCCTGCCCCAAATGCGTGGCCAGAAAAATAATCTGGCTACCGTCGGTGATGCGCGCCTTTACCAGCTCATCGTCGCTGTCGATGCCGATGGCGATGATGCCGCGCGCCATTACGTTGGAGAAGTCCTTGAGCGGCGTTTTCTTGACTGTTCCCTTTTGCGTGGCGAAGAAGATGAACTTGCCCTCTTCTTCGAGGTCGCGCACGGGCAGAATGGCGCGCACGTTTTCGCCTTGCTGCAAATCGAGCAAACTCTGCATGGATTTGCCCTTGCCCGCCGCGCTCACGTCGGGAATCTCATATACCTTGAGCCAGTACACCCGCCCGGTGTTGGTAAAGCAAAGCAGAAACGAGTGCGTCGAGTTCACGATCAACTGCGCGACGAAATCCTCCTCGCGGGTCTTCATCCCCGTGCGCCCGGTGCCGCCGCGCCGCTGCTGACGATAGATCGAGATCGGCGTCCGCTTCAGGTAGCCCTGGTGGCTCACCGTCACCGCAACCTGCTCGTCGGCGATCAGGTCCTCAAGCTGCAACTCGGCGCTCTCGTCCACAATCTGCGTGCGCCGCGCATCGCCGTACTTGTCGCGAACCTCTTCCAGCTCCTTCACGATCACCTTGCGCAGCTTCTTCTCACTGGCCAAAATCGACTCGTACTCCGCGATCCTCTCGCGCACCTGCTTCAACTCGTTCATCAGCTCGTCGATGGAGAGCTGCGTCAGGCGGTAGAGCTGCAACTCGAGAATGGCATCGATCTGGCGCAGCGTCAGGCCCTTCTCTTCGTGCGGCAGCCGCTCCCGGTCCAGCGTGACCACGATCTCCGTTCCCTTGCCCCACGCATACAGATTCTCGCGCGCCTCGGCCCTCGAACCTGAAGCGCGAATGATCCTGATCACCGTATCCAGATTGTCGAGCGCAATCTTGTAGCCTTCCAGAATGTGTTCGCGCTCGCGTGCCTTGCGCAGCAGAAAGGCCGTCCGCCGCTGCACCACGTCGATGCGGTGATCGATAAAGCAGCGTATGGCCTGGTCGAGGCCGAGTTCCCGCGGCTGCCCATTCAGCACCGCCAGGAAGATCATGGAGAAGCTCTCCTGCATCTGGGTATGCTTGTAGAGCTGGTTGAGCACAATCTCAGGCTGCGCGCCGCGCTTCAGCTCGATCACAATCCGCATCCCGTCGCGATCGCTCTCGTCGCGCACGTCCCCGATATCGTCCACGATCTTGTCGTTCACCAGTTCGGCGATGCGCTCGATGAGCTTCGACTTGTTTACCTGGTAGGGAATCTCGGTGACGATGATGGCCTGTTTTTCCTTGGTCAGGTTCTCCGTAGCCACCCTGGCCCGCATCATGAACCGGCCGCGCCCGGTCTTGTAGGCAGCGGGAATGCCGGACTTGCCATACAGAAAGCCGCCGGTGGGGAAGTCCGGCCCCTGCACGTGCTTGAGCACCTCGGCTAGCCCCGCGTTCTCGTCCTTCACCAGGGCAATCGCCGCGTTCACCACCTCGGTGAGGTTGTGCGGCGGAATGTTGGTCGCCATTCCGACTGCAATGCCGCTTGAGCCATTCACAATCAGGTTCGGAATCCGCGTGGGCAGAACCGTGGGTTCGAACGTGGACTCGTCGTAATTCGGCACGAAGTCCACCGTCTCCATCTCGATGTCGGCCAGCAGTTCGCCGGCAATGCGCGCCATGCGGCACTCGGTATAGCGCATGGCCGCCGGCGGATCGCCGTCCACCGAGCCGAAGTTCCCTTGCCCGTCCACCAGCGGATAACGCAGCGTAAACGGCTGCGCCATGCGCACCAATGTGTCGTAGATGGCTGAGTCGCCGTGCGGATGGTAGACGCCCATCGCCTGGCCCACCACCTTGGCGCACTTGGCGTATTTCTTGTTGTACTCCAGCCCCATCTCGCTCAGCGTGTAGAGCACCCGCCGGTGCACCGGCTTCAATCCGTCCAGCGCGCTGGGAAGCGCCCGGCCGATGATCACCGACATCGAGTAGTCGAGATACGAGCGGCGCATCTCCTCTTCAATGTTGATGGGAATCAGGTTCGTGCCGCTGCTGGGCGGCGTACCGCCTTCAAGAGGGAGCTGGGGGTTCTGATCGTCTGGCATAAGGGTTTTTTCAGGCCCGCCGCAAAGCGGCAAAAAGGTTCCGGTGAAAGCGGGGCCGGACTGCGCGAGCTATGCTTCTATTTTACGCGTTCAAAGGCCGTTTCAGCAAGGCCTCCGCCTATAAATAAGTCCTTATTTTGCTTGATTTTATAAGCCATCGCCAATGTTAAATCAAGCGCATCGCAAGCTCATGCGGCGCGGCGCGTCCCAGCCTTCGATTTGGCCGAGGTTCCAGCCTTCTTTTTCGCCTTTTTTTCACCGTCATCCCTGCCCAACCCAGCCAAAATCACCGGTGGCCGGTCTGGGAACCTGACTTCCAGCCTCAGTTCGCCTCCTACGCCTTCTACATAGCTCCGTAGCGTCGAGAGATACAGGTCACTGCGCTTCTCGATGCGCGAGACCCCCTCCTGCCCAATCTTGAGCTTCTTCGACAGCCGGGCCTGGGTCAGCTTGCGCAGACGGCGAACCTCACGCAGGTTCATCTCTGCCCGCATCTCCTCCACCAACTGCTGAATCCGAGCCCTGCTTTCTTCGGATTCTTCGGCAAGCATTTCTTCCAATGAAACTGTCATCCGGACTACCTCTTCAAACGGAGATTTCGCAAATGCTGATCGAACCGCTCATCCGCAACGCGCAACAGATTGCGATAAAAGCGTACCTTTCCGGTTCCGCTCTTGTCTCCGCCCGCCAGCAAGATGGCCTTGCGCTCTGGATCGAAGGCGTAGGCTACACGCCATGCGCCTCCATCGGCATCAAATCGCAATTCCTTCATGTTCGCGTGGCGTGAGCCCTTGAGCGTATCAGCCAACGGTCTTCCGAGCAGCGGTCCATCCTCACTGAGAATAACTGCCGCTGCCTTCAACTTTTCCCGAACCGCTTGGGACAACTGCCGGACTTCAGCAGCGAATTCGTCGTGGGAGCTGACTTGCCAATCTTGCTGAGCCATGAGTACTCCTTCTCTTTCTGCCATTTACAAGGGCCAGAGATTTGCAACCCGGCTTTCGCCGCTTCACCAACCCAGAGGGTTCCGCCTATCGGCTTCCCTCTGAATCATCCCTATATCCCGTGTTGGCTCCGCAGAAGACTCATGCTTCCAAGAACGAGTACAGTTTGGAGTTTTTGAGGAACCCCTTAACCTTAACATCCAGGCTTAAATCATTACTTCAGACTGCAATTCCTTCGCCGCCAAAACCGAATGAGTTTTGATGATCGCTCCTACGCTAGTGGCTCAGCTGAACTCTGGCCGGACTAACAAGGATAATGTGATTATGCTTTCAAATGCCTAATGTCGTCAAGTGCATTTTTTGCTCCCCTACAGCAGCCCCGGCAAGCTGAGCACGCAGAACGCCGCCTGCAGCAGCAAAATCGCCCCCGCCGCGCCCATCGCCAGCCGTCCTCGTGGCCCCTCGTAGGCGTCGGCAAAGACCCCGCCCACAAACGTGAGCAGAAACGGCAGCGCCCACAGCCACGGGCTTCCCGGAGCGCCTGTCATAACCAGCAGGATCAACACCAAAAAGCAAATCAATGGAACCGTGTTGCCGAAGTACCATGACCTGCGCACGCCCAGATACAGCACCAGGGCGGCAGCAGCGGCCACCGTAATCCCGGCGTTTCCCATCGTGGAGAAGAACCGCCGGGCCGGGTCCAGCGAGACCCACAGGAACCCCGCCGATGACCGGAAAACATAGCTGAAGGCATCCGGTGAAAACCCGTAGCAGGCAAACACCAGTACCAGTGCCCCGGCCACGGCCGCCAGCACCACCGGCAGCGCCTGGGCTCGGCGTCCCTCGGCCACCCACAGCATGGCCGCCAGACCCAGCAGCGCCGCCACCGGCAGCGCCGCAATGTGCGCCGCCGCCGCCACACCAAGCATCGCCGTCAGCAACACTATCCTGGGCCGCCATTTGCGCCGCGGTCCCTGCATCGCATGAGCCACGCCGATGCACGTGTACACGCCCCCATACACTCCCAGGCCGGCGAGCACCTCGGCATTGGGCGCCACGCAGGCCCTCAGCACAAGCGGAGAAAAGCAGTAGAGCGCCAGCGCCGTATAGCCGCCCCGGTTGCCGTAGAGCCGCCGCGTCACCCACCACAGCCCCGCGCCCAGCACGCACCCGGCCAGCAAAAACGGCAGACGCTCCAGCAGCAGTACATGCGTAAGCTGGTGACGCAGCTCCCAGGTGCTCAAATCCGAGGCCCTCAACTCGCCCACGGTTTGCACCACCCGGTCCTCGGGCTTGCGGAAATGATCCAGGCCCCGCTCCACCAGCAGGTTCAGCGTCAGCGGCAGCCCCGCCAGCCGGTAGGCCAGAATGCCATCGTGGATGTTGCCGCAGGTGGTAAAGTACCCGGCCAGCGGCGAAGGCCGCTCCCACATCTCGCGCCCGCACCGCGCATATTGGTAATCGCGATCCGTCAGCGTCTGGCGGCCCGTAAGCCACAGCCCCTGTAGGAGAAACAACGCCAGCAACCCGGCCGCAATGCGCTGCGGCAGATTGAAACGAAAGCTGCGAAAGATTCCTATCCGAAGGGTCATCATGCTCGGGGCAACCCTACCAGTCTAAACGGTTGCTTACGGAGTTCCCTGTTTCTCACAACCGGACAACCGCTTCGGTGCTATCCTCCTCTGCAAGGGCTTGAGCATGAGCAGTTTCTTCACCCTCGGTCACTCCAACCACGACCTCGAAGCATGGCTCGCCCTCGTCCGCCAGCACGGGGTTGAGGTGGTGGTCGATACGCGCAGCTCTCCCTACTCGAAGTACGTCCCGCAGTTCGACAAGGAACTCATGCAGCGCTCGCTGGAGCAGGCGGGAATCCGTTACCTCTTCCTTGGCGAGGAGTTGGGTGGCCGCCCCTCCAATCCCGCTTATTACGATGCCAAAGGCCGTGTTCTTTACAGCCGGCTCCGCGACGACGCCCGCTTCCAGGCGGCCATCGGCCGCCTTGAGTCCGGCATGGAACGCTTCCGTGTAGCCCTGCTTTGCGGCGAGGAAGACCCAGCCCACTGCCATCGCCGCCTGCTCATCGGCCGCGTTCTCACCGAGCGCGGCCACACCATGCTCCACATTCGCGGCGACGGCCGTCTGGAATCCGACGAGACGGTTGCCGCCCAGGCCGGCAAGCCGCTGGTCGGCTCCCAGCCCGCACTCTTCGCGGAAATCGACGAGGACCAATGGAGATCTACAGCATCGGTTTTACCCAAAAGAGCGCCAGCGAGTTCTTCGGCACATTGAAGGCTCACGGCATCGAGCGCCTGCTCGATGTGCGGCTGAACAACACCTCCCAGCTTGCCGCATTCGCCAAGCAGGCCGACTTGGCCTACTTTCTCCGTGAAATCTGCGGCGCGGACTATGAACACGAGCCCCTGCTTGCCCCCACACAGGAGATGCTCGACGCTTATAAAAAACAAAAGGGCGGCTGGGATGCTTATGAAGAGGCCTTTCTTGCCCTCATACGCGCCAGAAACATCGAGACCACGATCGATAAAGAGAGCTTTGCGCGGAAAACAGTGCTCTTGTGCAGCGAGCCAACCGCGGAGCATTGCCACCGGCGGCTGGTTCTCGAGTATTTACAGGAACACTGGGAAGGTGTAGAATTTTACCATCTTTAATTCACATCCTGAAAGTGAGCCCAACTCCGTGGGTTTCGACCGTATCGTCTGCCTTGCAAACTCCTACAAGCATGACCATCGCTGTGTGGCCGGAATCAGCCTTGTCACAAAGCATTGGGTTCGCCTTGTTGGTCGAAGGGTGCCCGGCTGCCTAACCCTGAAAGAGACCTGCTATCCAGACGGGAGACAGGCCGCGCTGATGGATGTATTCGAGGTAGAACTTGGTGAAAAATGCGGTTCCAACTGCCACCCGGAAGATGTGTATGTGACAGGGAAGCCCTGGCAACCGGTTCGACGCTTTGACGAGCCTCGCGATGCCAAGTTTCTTGCTGCATACGTGAGCAAGGGACCGGCTATTTTGCAGGGATATGGCGATCGGGTTTATGGCCGCAAGATCGAAGGAACTCCCGTGGAGAAGTCCCTCGAACTTATCCATCCGGAAGACCTGTGGTGGTGGATTCGCGAAGAAGCCGGCAAGCGCAAGAATCGCGCCATCTTCCGAGCCGGCCACGTCGTCCGCACTCGCTACGATCTGGCTGTCACCGATCCCGTCTGGCTGGATCAGCTTAAACTCTTGCCCGCCGGAATCTACCCCCATGCTTTCTTCTTCAAAGCCAAGCCCCCCAGCACATTCCTCAGCGTGAGTCTCAGCGAACCTTTCGAGGGCTTCCACTACAAGCTGGTGGCTGGCGTAGTGACTTTGCCTGTGTAGACCCGGCGGCAACTCTCAACTTTACCGCCAAACGCAGGAAAGCCGCCCCGAAGAGCGGCTTTCTTTGCCATTTTCGCGGTTTAGTTGAAGATGGCGCCCACGGTTTCGTTAGATGTATAGTATGGAAAATTTGTTGAACTAAGTGGGTCATTTGGGTTGTAAAGTAGGTTTGGTTGTCCGAGCACAACCGTGCAATAGTTCGGCCCGGCTGCAGTATAGAAGACCGGACCGGGGAGCGGCACACCGGTGGCGGTACTTGGCGTGCAGTTGTAGGACCATCCACCGAAGTTGACTCCCGCCTGGGCTGGCGCAGTCACCAGCACGGTGGTGCCTAAGGTGCCTATGGTGTAGGGGTAGGTCGCCGTGCAGACCGAACCGCCAGTGTTGCCGTCACCGGCCCAGCCGGGACCGCAATGGATCACGTCCGGCGTGTTCGTGGCGGAAGGAGCCGTCACCAGCCAATTGGTGGTGTTCAATCCTTCGTTATAGACGGTCAGCGTTGACAGCAACCCTGGTGCCTCCGAACCCGGATAACATGAACCTGGGGTTGGCGGGTTGCCGTTGGGATTGGGGAGAACCAGGGGGCAGTTGAACGTTGCCGTGGCGGTTTGTATAGACCCCGTAGTTGGATCCGTTGCTTCAGCAATGATGACGGCGTTTCCAGACCCGTAGGCTGTGACAACCCCGCCGGAAGCCCCCGGATTTGCAGGGTCTGAGTTCGTGCTCACAGGGAAAACGCTGGGCATTGAGGAGAGCCAGGTGACCGAGTTTGTCAGATCCCTCACGTTTGGAGTGGTCGAAAACGTTCCGATGGCCAGGAAATTCCCTGTACCCTGCAAATTGAGGACGGTAAGACTGCTCGGAATAATGGAGAGCGAAAGCAGAGGCTCCGGCGCGGGTGTGGATGTGGTGGTGATGGTCGCAGGGGGTGCCGACACGACAGTGTTATCGGGGTTCGTGTATATCGCCGTGATGGTTGTAGAACCTACACTCAGGCCCGTAACAAGTCCTGTCGTGCTGACGGAGGCTATGGTTGGAATGCTGGAACCCCACGTGAGCTGCGGCGACCTGGTCACTTCGAGTTGAAGGCCGGAGGTTCCCGAAGTGCCAATGGCAATAAGCTGACTGGTCTGCCCCTCCGCTGACAGCGTCTCATCGCTGGGGATGATGGCGACTGAAACGATATCCGCGCTTACTCCGCTCGCGCCTGTAACAGTGAGGAGTGCGCTGGAGGAAAGAACGCCCGTGTACCCGGGAATGCTAGCCGTAATCGTTGCTGTGCCCGCGGACACTCCAGTGGCCATTCCGGAAGAATCGACGGTCGCCACGTTTGGAGCGCTGGAGATCCAGGTCGACTCGTCGGTTACATTCTGCGTGCTGGAGGGATGACTCCCGTGGTTGTAGGTCCCGGTCGCGGTAAACTGCGCTGTCTGGCTTACCGCAACAGATTGAGTGGCCGGGGTAACCGAGATGGCATCTACTAAAGAGGTACCGCAACCGGCAATGGGCACAACTAGACCAGCCAGTAGCAACACACTCAAACAGGAACGATCAAGCATGGGTAATCTCCTGGGTTTGAGACCGGCCTCGGCTCCGCCAATTCACGACCAAGCCTCAAGCCTCTTCCACCATCGATTGTTGGTCTCCCGATTGCCGAACCGCAGGGTCCGCAAGAGCCCTCTTTGTTCATGGTAAATCAAGTCGGATCATCGACTTCTTTTAAAAACGCACTCAGCATACACCCAGTTAGAAGCCCCGGTCAAGGCACTTTGGTGGTAGTCGGCCGAGAGAAAAACCGCAAAGAACCCAAACCGGCACGGTCTGGGGCCGCCTCGGCGTCCAAACGCGCTTTGCCCTCACGGCCAACACCCGTTACACTTCTCTGGAGCATGGCCATCGCCCGCGACAACTCCCCGGAACGTCTCGTAAGCGCCGCGCGCGCCGACGAAGAGCAGGGCTTTGAGCTCAAACTGCGTCCCCGCTGGCTGCGCGAGTTCATCGGCCAGTCCAAAGCCAAGGAACAGCTCGCCATCGCCCTTGAAGCCGCCAAATCCCGCGGTGAGGCCCTCGACCACGTCCTGCTCTTCGGCCCCCCTGGCCTCGGCAAAACCACCCTCGCCACCATCATTGCCAATGAGTTGGACGTGGGCTTCCAGCAAACCTCCGGCCCTGCCCTGCAGATCCAGGGCGACCTGACCGCCATCCTCACCAACCTGCGCGAGCGCCAGGTGCTCTTCCTCGACGAAATTCATCGCATGCAGCCGATCCTCGAAGAAAAGCTCTACACCGCCCTCGAAGACTACAAGCTCGACATCATCATCGGCCAGGGCCCCGCCGCGCGCACCCACGTGATGGAGATTCGCCCCTTCACCTTCATCGGAGCCACCACCCGCCCCGGCCTGCTCAGTTCGCCCCTGCGTTCCCGCTTCGGCATCCTGCTGCGCCTGGAGTTCTATACGGAAGAGGAACTGAGGGTCATCGTCTCCCGCTCCGCCGAAGTCATGCAGATCCCCATCGACCAGGACGGCGCGGCCGAAATCGCTCTTCGCTCCCGCGGCACCCCGCGCATCGCCAACCGCCTGCTGCGCCGCGTCCGCGACTACGCCCAGGTCCGCGGCACCGGCATCATCGACCGCCCCATCGCCAACGCCGCCCTCACCATGCTCGAAGTCGACGCCCACGGCTTCGACGAAATCGACCGCCGCCTCCTGCTCGCCATCATCCAGAAATATGACGGCGGCCCCGTAGGCCTCGGCACCCTGGCAGCAACCCTGGCCGAGGAGGAAGACGCGCTCGAAGAGGTCTACGAGCCGTTCCTCATCCAGATCGGCTTTCTCGATCGCACGCCGCGCGGCCGCGTCGCCACGCGCCTCGCCTATGAGCACTTCGGCCTGGCCATGCCGGGGAGACAGACCGGTCTATTTTGACGGCTCGACCACTGGCGCTAACTTTCTAACTCGCCAACTTGCCAACTTGCTAACTTGCCAACTAGCCAACTCGTTAACTCGTTAACTTGCTAATTATTACCGCCCCCGGAGGACTATCATGGCACTCACCGAATCCACCATGCTGGAACTTGGCACCACGGCCCCCGGCTTTGCGCTCGCCGACGTAGTTACCGGCAAGACCCTCCGCCGCGACGACTTTCGCGGACAGAAGGCGCTGCTGGTCATCTTCATCTGCGCCCACTGCCCTTATGTGAAGCACATCGAAAAGGGTCTGGCGGCGCTGGGCAAAGACTACGCCGGCCAGTCCGTCGGCATCGTCGCCATCAGCAGCAACGATGCAACTACCCACCCCGCCGACAGCCCCGCCGGCCTCAAGCGACAGGCTGAAACCTGCGGCTTCGTCTTTCCCTACTTATACGACGAATCGCAGGCCGTGGCCCATGCTTACAAAGCCGCCTGCACCCCGGATATCTTTCTCTTTGATGAAGGCTTCCGCCTCGTTTATCGCGGCCAGTTCGATTCCAGCCGCCCCGGCAACGGAGTTCCCGTCACCGGCCAGGATCTGCGCGCCGCCATCGGCCAGGTACTTGCAGGCAAACCCGTACCCACAGACCAGCGCCCCTCTATCGGCTGCAACATCAAGTGGAAGGCGTAAGGACCGCGAGTCAGCGAGTCAGCAGGCCGGCAAGTCAGCGAAGTATTAGGTCGGCGGATTAGCTTGGTGATTGGAACTAGCTGCTAAGGCAAAGTCCCCTGACTCCGCTAGCTCCTAAAACTCGCCGCGAAGCGGCGACTGACTTGCTGACTCGCTGACCTGCTGACTCGCTTCTTACAACTCCAGCCCCTTCAAATACTCGCGGAACTTCAGCCCAAGGTCGGTGCGCTTCAGCGCAAACTCCACCGTCGCCTGCAACATACCGAACTTATCGCCGGCATCGAACCGCTTGCCTTCAAATATGTAACCAAAAACCTTCTCTTCCTTGAGCAGCGCCTTAATGCCGTCGGTAAGCTGTATCTCGCCGCCCGCCCCGGGAGCCGTCTGCTCCAGCAATGCGAAGACCCGCGGCGTGAGGACATAGCGGCCAATGATCGCCTCCTTTGACGGCGCATCCTCGAACTTCGGCTTCTCCACCATGCCGGTGCAGTTGAAAATCCGCCAGTTGCCGGGGTCCCGCGAACCGGCCAGCACGCCGTACGAGCTGATCTCCGGCCCCTCGACGGTCTGCGTCGCCAGCACCGAACCGCCCTTCTCATCGAAGACGCCTATCATCTGCTTGAGGCACGGAACCTCGGAGTCAATCACATCGTCGGGCAGCATCACGGCAAACGGCTCATCGCCCACCAGGTCCCTGGCGCAGAGCACGGCGTGGCCCAGCCCCAGTGGCTCCTTTTGACGGACGTAACTGATCTGCGCCAGCGCAGACACTCCCCGCGACACCGCCAGCAGGTCGAGTTTGCCCCGCCGTTCGAGGGTCGCGTCCAGCTCAAAGCTATTGTCGAAGTGGTCTTCCATTGCGCTCTTGCCGCGGCCGGTCACGATGATGATGTGCTCAATCCCCGACGCGATCGCCTCTTCCACGCCGTACTGGATGATGGGCTTGTCCACCAGCGCCAGCACCTCCTTGGGGATCACCTTGGTGGCCGGCAAAAACCGTGTGCCCAACCCGCCCGCGGGAAAGACCGCCTTCCGTACACGTTTGCTCATTCCATCTCCCGTATCTCGTTCAATGTCTCGCAAAAATCCGCTAACTTGCTAACCCGCTATCCCCGCGAAGCGGGGGCTAACTTGCTGCCTCTTTCAATACCTGACAAACCATAACTTTACAGCGTAGGCGATTCATCCCCCAGCAGCGCCTCCCGCACAATCTTGATCGGCGGAAACCCTTGCCGCAGGAAGTTATTATGAAACTCCTCCAGCGAAAACGCCGCGCCCTGCTTCTTCTTCATATCTTCGCGCAGCTTCATGATCTCCAGCTTGCCCAGCGTGTAATACAGATAAGTCGGGTCGCCGGCGCCGCGCTTGGTCTCCACCGTAGCCGTCTCCTTCGACTGGTAGCCTTCTTTTTGAAAGAACGCAACTGCCTCGTCGAAGCTCATCTTGCCGGTATGCATCTCGATCCCCACGATGAAGCGGGCATTCCTGAGCAGCGCGTCCTGCAGTTGCCCAAGGCGCAGGAATTTTGCCTCGCGGTCATCCCTGGCTCCGGCTCCGGGCTGGCCATACCCTTCGTCCAGCATCATCTGCTCGCAGTAGTGCGCCCATCCCTCGACGTCCGTGTTCGCGCCCAACAGCTTGCGCACCCGGCTCGGAGCCTGTGGCAACCAGAGGAATTGAATATAGTGCCCCGGATAAGCCTCATGCACCGCCGTCGAAATCACCGTGCCCACGTTGAATGAATGCATATAGCCTTCCACCTCTTCCGGCTTCATCGATGGGTCGGGCAGCGTCACGTTGAAATACGCCTCTGTCGCATGCGTCTCAAACGGACCCGGCGTATCCATGCTGGCAAAGGTGGTGGCGCGCATGAACGGCGGCGTCTCCTCCACAATCGGCCGGACGTCCGACGGAATGGTCACAATATGATTCGACCGGATAAAGCTCACCAGCCCGTCGAATGTGGCACGGAAGGCATCCAGCAGATGATCGGGCGCGGGATGTTTCTCCCCCAACTCCTCCAGCACCTCGCCCGGCGTCTTGTCAGGCTCCAACTCCTTCGCAACCTCTTTGAAGTGCTCCTGGTTCTTGTGCAGATCGGCCCAGCCAATTACGAGCAGCTTGTCAAGCGGCAAATCCACCATCTCGTCATATTCGAGCTTCTTTTGGAACGCCTCCGCGCCAATGCGGAAGTCTCCGTTCGATCTCGCCAGCAAATCCGTCTTCAGCCAGTCGAGATAACTGTTCAACCCCGCAATCACCGTCGCATTCGTCCTGGCAAACTCGGCCTTCAGTGCCGGATCTTTGGCATCGGCAAAGGCAAGCGGCACATCGTGCTCAAAGAAACTCACAATCCCCGGCAATTGCTCGATGGCAATTTCGGTAAAAATACGCGGCGGATTTTTAAGGTTTACGCGCGCATCATCGAGCAGCGCGGGCATCTGTTTTTCCCGCGCAATCAGTGACCGCAGCCGCTCGTCCGGCGAAGCGTACTTGCGCTCCATCAGCACAAACGCCCCATTCGCGCAGGTGCTCGAATAGTTATCCGCATTCTTTTCCCAAGGACGAATCGTCTCCAGCGTCAGCAGCGCCGAGCGGATATTTGCGAGCACCATCTCCCGGTCGCTCCGTGAAACGAAATCGCCTGCGGCATCGTCTGGATGAATCGCCTTGATGCGCTTCTCGAAGAGTTTCAGCGCCGTAATCTCCGCATCGATATTCTTCCGCGAAAAATCCTCCAACTGCCCGTCATATTGGTGATATCCAACCAGCGTCCCGCTCGTGGGAGCGTAGGGAAAGTAAACCTGGTCGAAATACTCGTCAGAGACTCTATCGAATTTTTGCTTCCAGGTCTCTTTCGCCGCGTAAGCAGTCATCGCAGAACACATACAAACTCCAATCGCAAAGACCGTAACAAGTTTCTTCATCGTTCCTCTTTCTATCGAATCTCGCCTCTTACACACTGACCGGCGCCGGCGCCAGCTGGCCAAGCACTTCATGAATCTCCAACAGAACTTCGTCTGACCGCGTTGCAGCCAAAGGATACTTCAACAGCCCCTGCGGCGTGAACTGCGCCCCCCGCTTGGCGTTCCGCGCCACCAATCGCATCAGATGAGCCGGGTCGACCGCCGCATTCTCCATAAACCTTATCTGCAACTCGCCGCGCCTGCGATCGATCTGCGCAATGCCCATACGCTCGCATTCAAGGCGCACCATCGCGGCTTCCAGCAGATACACCGTCGCGTCCGGCGGCGCGCCATAGCGGTCTTCCATCTCCGCCCGCACCTCGGCCACCGCCGCCTCGCTGGCTGCTCCCGCAATCTTCTTATAGAGCCGCAGCCGCTGATTCTCTTCCGGCACATAGCTCTCGTCAATGCGCAGTGCAATTCCCAGGCTGAGCTGCGTCGCCGGCCGCTCCTCGCTGCTCTCACCCTTCATCTCCTTCACCGCGGCCTCCAGCATCGACGTGTACAGCTCGAATCCCACCGCCTCGATGTGCCCGCTCTGCTCTCCGCCCAGCATGTTCCCCGCCCCTCGCAACTCAAGGTCCAGCGCCGCAATCTTGAACCCCGCGCCCAGATCGCTGAACTCCTTCAGCGCTGCCAGCCTTCTGCGCGCAATCTCCGTCAACTCATTCTCCGGCGGAATAAGCAGATACGCATAAGCGCGCCGGTTCGAGCGGCCCACCCTCCCGCGCAACTGGTATAACTCACTCAACCCATGCCGGTCGGCGCGATTGATCAGAATCGTATTCGCCAACGGAATATCCAATCCATTCTCAATGATCGTCGTCGCCACCAGTACGTCATATTCGTGCCGCATGAAGGCCAGCATCACCCGTTCCAGCTCCGTCTCGTTCATCTGCCCGTGGCCCACCGCCACCCGCGCCGCGGGCACAAGCTCCTGAATCCTCGCCGCAATCTCGTAAATGGACTCCACGCGGTTGTGCACAAAGTACACCTGTCCGCCGCGTTCCAGTTCCACCTCGACAGCCGAGCGCACAATCTTCTCATCGAACTTCGCCACCACGGTCTGAATCGCCATCCGGTCCTTGGGCGGCGTCTCAATCACGCTCATATCCCTCAAACCCACCAGCGACATATGCAGCGTGCGCGGAATCGGCGTCGCGCTCATGGCCAGCACATCGATCTCCTTCCGCATCTGCTTCAGACGCTCCTTGTGCCGCACGCCGAATCGCTGTTCCTCATCCACAACCAGCAGCCCCAGGTCCTGAAACTTGATGTCCTTTGACAGCAGCCGGTGCGTCCCGATCAGAATGTCAACTTTGCCCGTCTCCACACGTTCAACTATGTTTTTTTGTTCCTTCGCCGTGCGGAACCGCGAAATCATCTCCACGTTGATCGGAAACTGCGCAAACCTCTTCTTGAAGGTCTCGAAATGCTGGAAGCTTAGCACCGTCGTCGGCGTCAGCACCGCCACCTGCTTACCGTCCTGCACGGCTTTGAACGCCGCGCGCATCGCGACCTCAGTTTTTCCATAACCTACGTCGCCGCACAGCAGGCGGTCCATCGGCGTCGTCGATTCCATGTCGTACTTTATGGCCCGGATTGCCGTGATCTGGTCGTCGGTCTCGCTGTAATCGAACGAGCCCTCAAACTCCCGCTGAAACTCGTTGTCCTTGGAGAAAGCCGTTCCCTGCACCGTGGTCCGCTCGGCATATAACTTCAATAACTCCCCGGCCATATCCTGCATGGCCTTGCGCACCCGCGCCTTGGTCCTGGTCCATTGTTGCGAGCCCAGCCGGTTCAGTGCCGGCGCAGGCCCCGCGTCCGTCGAACGGTACTTCTGGATAAGATCCAGCCGAGTTAGCGGCACATATAACTTGGCAGCTTCAGCAAACTCCAGAATCATGAACTCCACCGAGAGCCCGTCCTGCGCAATCTCCTTCAGTCCCTGGTACTGCGCAATCCCGTGCTCCATGTGAACCACGTAATCGCCTATGCCCAAATCGCGAAAGTCCGAAACAAATGCCGCCGTCTTCGATCGCTTCGGCTCAGGACGCGCCGCCACATCGGCGTCGTCGGATAGGTCATTGGCCCCGAAGACAATCAAATTTGAATCGGCGAAGCTGACTCCCGCCGAAATCTGCGTGCGCACAATTACCGGCACGCGCATGTCGCCGGCCAGATAACTCGCCTCATCCAGCATCGTCTCGCCCGGATGCGGATTGCGGCTGCCCAGCCGGTAAGGAATCTGATATTCCCGCAGAACAGTCGCCAGCCGCTCTACGTCGCCCTGGTGCGGCGCCACGAGCACAATCCGCGTCTCCGCCGCCATCAATGCCCGCAGTTGCTCAGTCAGCGCCGGAATCGACCCGTGAAACCTGAGCGTCGGCCGCGTATTCAGTTCAATTTCGCCCAGCGTCGTGTCCTCATCCAGTACGTCCACCACGCCCAGTTGATCCAGATCCAGCCCCATGTGCGCTTCCAGCGCCGCCTGCAACACCTCCGGCCGCAGATAGATGTCCTCAGGCCGAATCAGCGACCCGATCCCCGATCGTTCATGCCGCTGCTCCACCTTGTTCCACCAGCGATCGATCTGATTGCGCACCATAGCCGGCTCTTCGATGAACAGCGCATACTTCGGCACCAGCGTCAGCAGCGACTTTTGCGCCCCGGCCACCGCGGAGAAAAACTCCCACCCCGGAAAGACGCTCACCCCGCCGGCAGCCGCCAAATCGGCAGCCATCTCCTCGTCTTCTCCTTCCCCTGTAACTTCAAGCCGCTGCCTGCTCAGCCGCCCATGCACCGCGGCCAGCAGCCGCTCCGTAACCGGCGTTTCCGTCAGCGGCAGCAACTGCGCCTCGTCCAGCCCACTCTGTGACCGCTGCGTCTCCGGGTCAAATTTTCTTATGGTCTCAATCTCGTCGCCGAAGAACTCGATGCGTACCGGCCGGTCGGCCTCAGGCGAATATACGTCCAAAATTCCGCCCCGCCGCGTAAACTGTCCCGGCATCTCCACCAGGTCCATCTGCGTGTAGCCCACGCTGGCCAGGTGCGCGGTCAGCACCTCCACGTCCACCTCTTCGCCGCGCTTGAGCGTAACCGCCAGACCGGCGTAGTAGTCGCGGTCAAACAGCTTCAGCGCCGCCGACTCCACCGGCGCAATCAGAATCTCGACTGCCCCGGTGGCCAGTTTCCACAGCGCCGCCGCCCTTTGTTCCTGAACATCCGGATGAGGAGATAGATTTTCGAAAGGAAGCACATCGTGAGCCGGCAGCCGCACCACTGCCCCAGGGTCCACCGCGCCGGTCAGTTCGCAGCCGGCCTTGAGCATCGGCTCCAGCGCCTCAGCAGCCTTGTTGTCGGCCACCACCACAATCACTGGCTGTCGCGCCGCCCTCGCCATCAGCGGTAGAACCAGCGAACGCGCCGTACCCGTCAGTCCCGACACACGTCTCCGCCCCGCACCCAGGCTCAGATGCCTTCGTACGCGCTCAAATCCCGGAGAGTGCTCCAGCTCCGCAAAGATCTCGCGGACGAACGGGAGAATCATGTACTCCAAGTTTACCAGCGACGGCGCGAGGCGGTCAGTTTGTATGAATCTTGAAGACCGCGAGCCCGCCGCCGGCGATGCCATCTCGCTTGACTACACAGCTGAAGTCGCCCAACTCCGCCTCAGTCAAGTGCATCGGATCAGTCGTGGACCAGAGGTCGGTGACGACATAACTTCCGCGGCGGCCGAGTCCGATGCCGGCCAAATCGATCTTTAATTTCAGGGTTGCATCCTTATCCCGGTTCCGGTTAGCGGCTATTACAATTACGGTGCGATCTTTCCACCTTAAATAGGGAACCGGCACTTCAATATTCGCTTCATATTGCACTGCCTTCAGATTGGGCGCCTTGCCTCCCGGCCACATGGAGAGAATCTCTGCATATTGTTTGCGGATCGCCATCATCTTCTTCACATCGATGAACATCTCCCTGTGTTCAGGCTCCTTCAGTTCATTCCAGTCGAGCATGGCGCCATAGAGCCAGCGGCCCTTTCCCGCATCCATGCCGCCGTAGAGATCCGGAGACAGCTCGGGCAGAGCATGGAACGTCGCATCAAATTCCTCCCCGGAAAAGAAGATTGGGATCATGGGCGAAAACAAGAACGAGTATCCGAAGAGAGACCGGCTTCCCTGTGCAACGTAAGGATTCTTGTCCAGGGGGAACCCTGTCCAGCCGTTGTCATGACAACTCAACTGAATGGACGATCCCCAGGCAAGCGTGGCGATGTAAATATCCACGCTCGGCCCAACCACTAATGATCCGTGGACCTCGGGCGCGTCCACGAACAGTGGCCTGCTTTCCCATCCTTCCGCGCGAAGCTGCCACTCTTCCCCCATATCATTGCGCACGGTCATGTTCGCTATCGGCTTCCGTTGCACATTCTCCAGCTTGATTCGCACGTCGGGCAGTCCGTCCGGCTGCGGATCTCCTCTTCTTCGGCCTACCCGATCGGAGGACAAACCCGCCAAATGCACGCCGAGCGGGCCCTCGCCATTTTTGCTCCCTTTCAGGCTGGCGCCGTCTTCAAATTGAATCTGCACCTCATAGAAGCCGCTCTTGCCGAATTTGCGGTCATAATAGCCGGGAAGGTCATTGACCAAAACCTGATTCAAAACGCCTGCATCATGTGTGCTGAGGGCATTCTCTCCCTGTGTGAAATCTGTAACTCCAGGAATCACGGAGTTAGACTCCTCCCAGATAACGATCGGATGACCCGCGGCAGCGGCGTTTCTTCGCACGCGCTCCCACAGATCCGGGCGGTATATATTCACATCCAGGCGATAACCATCCACGCCGTAGACGGTTACGAACTTGGTGTAGATCCCTACCCACCAGTCGTCCAGGTCGGTGTGGCCGCCGCTCCAGTCGAAGTCCGTCATGCCCCAACTGCCTCCGCGAAACCATGCGGGATGCTCCTTGATTACCGGGCTGTCTTTCATTAACCCGTGGGTAATTACATCGAGAAATATTCGGATGCCGCGCCGGTGAGCTTCATGAATAAGTTGCTTGAACTCTTCTGCCGTGCCCAGCGTGGGGTCGAACTTATCCGGTTCGATTACCGCATATTGCGTCCAGATGTTATAGAAATGATGAGGGTCGCATAAGGAATAGCCGGTTAACCATATACCGGTGATGCCTAGCTCTTGAAGATAGGTCAGTTTCGATCGCAGACTGTTGAATGTTCCACTCTCCGCACCCTTCGGAGAGGTGAACCCTTTTGTGGCAACCTCATAAATGATGAGATCTTTCATCCATTCCGGCGAAGCTGGCTGAGTTGGATCCGCAGGCTGCCGGGATGCGTTTCCCTGGCGCGGCCGCGCGAGGGCCGCAGGAAGCGCTGCCAGAGGCATGACCGGTTTCAGGGCAATCAAGGTTCCTGCCTTCAAAAAGTTTCTCCGGGACCATGGAACAAAGCGATTGATTTTTTCAGTCATAAGCTCGTCTTTCTCCATCCAGCTTCATAGCAGTCACGAAACGATGTTCAATATATAAACGTTCTCCGGCGCCTGCGGCGGATCGCAGAAGGTTTCCGCCCCGCTCCTGGCCGTTGCATAATACTCGATTGTTCTATCTGTTCCAACGCCTGGCGCAAATGGCCCAAGTTGCACGGCATACACATCGCGCCCGTTGTGGCCGGCAGTGAAACTGTGCCATTGCCGCGCTCCCTGGCTGCTGGTGAACAGTTTCACTTCTCCGCCTTGCGCAAGCCCCGGAGCAACGATGAAGATACGCAGCGATTCCCCAGAGTTCAAAAGCGACGGACGTGTAGGAATAAAGACCCGAGGCGGATTCGCGCCTTCCGGCGAGATGGCCGCCGCATAGGCCTGATCCATCTGGGGCGGCAGCTCATCCACGAACTCCTTGATTGAAAGCCGCAGCCGCTCCAGAGCGATGCGGACAAACTTGTTTTGCATGGAGGCAAGCTGACCCAGGTCGTTGTGCGTGGCAATCACCCTCTGATAACCAACCATGACTTCCCGCACCAGCGGCGCCATCGTCAGCCACAGCGGAACGCCGTGTTCCACCACTGTCGCGCGCGCTTCGTCCTGCTTGCCCGCGGCTCTCAGCTCCACTGCCTGCTTCAGAACCGCATCGAGCTTGTGCGCTGCCTCAAACGCGTCGCAGTAAGGAACCATGAAGCCGACAAAGCCTGCAAAGTACCCAATTCGATTCCGCTCCAGGGGCGATGTGGCCTGGGACGCCAGTTGGCGGAACCGCTCTGCTGTAGCACGCTGGACCGGCAGAACGGCTAAGTCCGGTTCATTGGCCGCATAATTGAAGGCTTCAGAGTAGTCGCCGGTCAGCTCTACGCGATTGGCGAAGCCAGCTTTGTCATAGCTGCCCAGGAAGGTCGATGAGATGGCGTGATTGCGGTCGCAGTCGTCAAAAAGCGTTGCCAGCTTTTCCACTCGCTCCCCCGAGGCCTGTGCCGCGCAGAAACTGCGGTAATGGTTGGTCGCAGTCAGATCGCTGTCCCAACTTGCACGCGCCAGATAGGTCGCGGTCGGGTCGATGATGCGGTGCCTCCAGTGAATTCCCAACATGCCCTGGCAGCCGAACTCCTGGGCGCGCTTCATGTCTGTCTGAAAGCGGCTGGCGCGAAACTGCGGAAACCACATGGAGGGATCGTCCTCGATCCAGGGAATCGGCCAACGCTCACGGCTGCCCAGACGGCCAAAGGCCTCATTCACCGGGTCCCAGCCCAGCGTGTCGCTCAAGGCAGAGAAGATGATGTCTTCCGGAAGCCGCTGGTGCAGGGAGTCGAAGCTACGGGTCACTCCGCCCCATCCGGCCAGCACCAGCCGCTTTTGCGGCGCATGACGCCTGAGGAAGTCATGAGCCTGGGTAAAGGGCGTCGTCGAGAGCGGCACGTTCTTTGCGCGGCCCTCCCAGTTCGCGCCTTCGTCCTGCCACAGCCATACGTAGTCCACCATGGGATAACGTTCGAGCAGGTCGGCCAGCCGGCGTTCCAACAGGTCGCGAGCAGTCCTGGACTCAATGAAACCACCGGGGTAAGAAAGAGCCTCGGGAGGCAGGGCGCGCTCGATCTCCACCGGATTCTTATACGGTTCAAATCCTATTCCAGTGCGGATTCCGAGCTCCGCGGCAAAGTTGAAGGCATCGTGCAGCATCGCCGTCGTACGGCTCGCAATCTCCCATGTGTCTGCGCTCTGCCGCGTGGCATCGGCTCCGAATGTTTCCGTATCAAAAAACCGCGCGGCTCCCATCTTGTAGGTCGAAGTTCTCTGCGGCAAATATCCCCATGACTCCATGGTCGTATCTTCGAGCGCCGCGCGGTGGCCGCTGCCGGCAAATTCGAAGGAAAGATACGATTCGGCCAAAGGCCTGGGAGCATTTTCCGTGTACACATGCATGCCGAACATGTTGAAGCGCATGCGCAGCATGGCCGCGAAATAGGCCTTGAAATCCTCATCGTTATAGATGCTGATGCAATTCAGAAAGTCGGGCCAGGGCAGAAGACCGCGCACCGCAAAGCGCGGCGAAGCAGTCCACGGCTGCCCTTGCTCCGGCAGATGCAATCCGGGAGCACGGTCGATGGGCGCCATCGTGCCATCGATGCCGAAGACCATGCCTTGCCGCTCAAGGAACTCGAAAACCCCGTAAAGCAGCGCCTGTTCGCCGGCAGCGTGGATCGTCGCGCCTTCACCGCTCAGGGAGATTGCATACTCTTGCGCTCCTTTGAAGCGCGAGCCATCCACCGCAAGCGTCAGCACCATATCACCGGCAGGGCTGCCTTCAGTGGATTGTGTCACTTCGTCGGCGGAGTTCAATATGCGCAGCCCGCTCTCCAGCTCCCGTGCCGCAAGGCGCGTCTTCACGCTGTCTTCAGAGAGATTGCGAATCGCGATTCGCTTGCGGCCGGTCATTTGCGCCGGTACGTAACCCGGTTCGAGCAAACCTCTGGCTGCGACCAGCGCACTGGCCTTGAGAAAGTCTCTGCGATCGAACATTGTGAGCCTCATGGATGATGCCAGGTGAGAGAAGATTGCTCCCTTAGTGAAGTTGAAGAGGGTCTCGTCCGCCGCGGCGGAGAGATATGGGTAAACACAGACCTACGCCGCGTGGAAAGCTCCACTCAATGCGCCGCCTAAGGCTCAAAGGAGCTGCCCGCCGTTCTTACTCCGCCCCCGCATGATCCACAAACACCTGCTGCGGAGCAGCGATCTGGATCGCCGGCGCATTCACCTTCAATTTCATGGTTTCAACCGTGGGCTTGCTGTCCAGCCGGGCCGTAAAGTCGAGCTCGTACTGATTCGCCAGACGCCGTGACAGATCCTCGAAATACGGCTGGAACGAAACCGGATTGCCCATCCCCTGCCAGTAGCTTTTTCCGCCCGTCGCATCGGTCACTTCAAGCAGGAGGCTTTGGCTGGCATTGTTCTGGTATACGGAAAGGTCAACGCGGCCCTGATTCATCCAGTAGATCGAGTAAACGACCAGTCGCGCCTTCACTGAGTCGCTGATTGCGGCCTGGACATAAGGATCATCGGGATCGAATCGCATCTCGTAATAATCCACGCCGTCGGTCACCATCACCACTTCGCGCCGGGCCTCGCGATTCCCTGAAGGCCAGTGCTGGGCAAGGTCGGAGAGGCAGAAGTAGGGGCTCGCGCTAGTGCCGAACGAGCCCGCGGGCAGATGAAGCGCGCTCAGCACCTGAGCGTGATCCGCAGACAACGGACCGGCAAAAACAGCACGCCCGTTCATCATATACGCGATTCCGGCCTTCGCATTCGGCGGCAGGCTGTTGACGAAATGCCTGATGTCGTCGAGTTGGGTTCCCAGGCTGGTGCGGGCCGCACTATCGATCAGAATTACCAGTTCCAGGCTGTCGTTCGGTCCACTCAGCGGCACCCAACTGGTGACGATGGACGGCTTCCCGTTCACCTTGATACTCACGTTCTGCTGGGTGACGTTCGCGGGCGCCCCACCAGGCTGCTTGGCTAAAATCGTTACCACGGCCCTTCCCTGACCCGTGGCGTTATCCCCCTGCGCAAACGCCGGAGCCGCCATCGCCAGTGCTCCGGCAACCATCAACATCGCCATTCCAAGTTTATTCATGAGAATCTCCCTTCCCAACGCCCCTTCGAGGCTCAGCCGCAGGCAGTCTTTCGGTCACCATGCGGCCTTGAACCTCTACTGAGTTAGACGCGCGCCGCCGTCACTGGAGCGCAACCACGACAACCGAGCCCTGATAAACCTTGTACAAGGTGTTGATTCCATAAGAAAATCAACACTTTAGAGTCGTGGTCTTGGGTAAACCAATCGTAGCTTCACTCCTACCCCATGCGGTATCCGGCCTGCACCGCAGTCGTCCGAACAAGCGAGCCTCTAATGCCCCGGATGAAGCGTAAATCAATGCACCGCACCCTCCACCGCGGCGGAGAGGCCTGGAATTCAGGATACTCCCGCTCACCGCGAGCTGGCCTTAAATCTCAGCAACTCCTTGCCGTTCCCCGCGTTCCAAAGCCGCGCCGTTCCGTCCTCGCTTCCGGTCAGCACGGATTGGCCATCGGGCGAGAAGGCCACTGACTCGATATTCTCCGTGTGCCCTTCGAACTGCCGCACCTCGTTGCCGGTAGCCGCGTCCAACAGGTATGCGACCGGAGGGTCATGGCCTCCCACCAGCAGGTACCGCCCGTCGGGCGAGAAGACCGCCGTCTGGTAATGCCCTTCGATCACCCATAGTTGCTTGCCGCTGGCCGCGTCCCACAGTTGCGTCTCCAGGTAGTTGACGGCCACCACGCGCCGGCCATCGGGCGAAAAGGCAGCCGAGCGGATCTGGTACGGAATGTGACGGTAGTTGTTCGGGTGGGCTACGAACTGCCGCAATTCCTTGCCGGAGTTCGCATCCCACAGCCGCGCCGTCTCGTCCCGGCTGCCCGTCAACACAAAACGGCCATCGGGCGAGAAAGCCACGGAGTTGACATCCTGACGGTGGCCTGCAAACCGCCGCAGTTCCCTGCCGGTGGCCGCATCCCACAGCCGCGCCGTAGTATCCCAGCCCCCCGTCAGCACCTGGCGGCCATCGGGAGAAAAGGCGACGGAATTGACCGAGACCTCGTGACCCAGGAAACGCCGCAGCTCTTTGCCCGTGGCCGCGTCCCACAAACGGGCAGTCGAATCCCGGCTTCCCGTCAGCACTGAACGGCCATCGGGCGAGAAGGCTACAGAAGTCACTCCACCGGAATGCCCAACAAACTGCCGCAGCTTCTTTCCGCTCCTCGCGTCCCACAGCCGCGCCACTTTGTCCTCGCTGCCCGTCAGCACCGTGCGCCCATCGGGAGAAAAGGCCACGGAATTCACCATGGGGAGACTCAATGGCACAATCGGCTTCTTGCCTGAGGCCGTCTGCGCATCCGCCGGGCGAGCGCCAGGCCCGAGCAACACCAATATGCTAAATAGAAGCGTCTTTGCCGCAAACCGCATAGCGCACCCCTTTCGTCCGAAAAAAACTTCAAGCAAAACCGCTCACCAACAATACGACCGGATGCGGATCACGAAGATCCACTCGCACACGATTCCCGATCCCGGTAATCAATGAACGGACGGCAGCTTTTCGCCGCCGAGGATGCTCTTGAGCAGGCCCGGCGTGTAATGGCCGTCCTTGAAGGCCGCCAGCGGCAAGACGCGCACGGGATCGCCGTCAACCACCCAATGCAGCGCAGCGTTGCCTTCGAGCTTGTCGGTGTCGAAGCGGCCCTCGGGATCGACTACCGCCCAACTGCCGTCCTGGAAGCCGTACAGCCGGGCGAGTTCCTTGCCGGTCTCCACGTCCCATAGAATCGTGGCGCCGTCCCCGCTCCCGATCAACACCCGGCGCCCATCCGGAGAAAGAGTTGCATACGATTCACTACCCAATGGTTGCGCAAAGTGACGGAGTTCCTTGCCGGTCTCCACATCCCACACCGAGCCGCCCATCAGCACGCGGCGGCCGTCGGCTGAGAAGGATGGCTGTGACGCCTTGCCGAAGTGTTGCAACTCCCTTCCCCACTTCACATCCCGCAGGGTGGCTGACCCGTCCACATTCTCCGTGATCATCTTGCGCGAATCCGGAGAAAAGCCAACGGATAGGTACTCTAATGTATGCACCTTGAAAACCCGCACCTGGTTGCCCGTATCCATATTCCACAACCGGGTCGATCCCTCCGAGTCCGATGTGAGCGCCCTGTGACCATCGGGCGACAAGGCCAGGTGCTCTACGCCGTCGCGATAATCCCCCTCGGGATAAAGAAAGCGCGGGCGCCATCCCGGATTCACGGTGAAGTGCTGAATTTCCTTTCCTGTCTGAACATCCCACAGCGAGAAGTTTGGTCCGTTACTTGCGGTCAGCAGCTTGCTTCCATCCGGAGAGAAATCCGCGGCGGAGATAGACACGGCAGACTTCCGATCGAAATTCTGTATCTGTTTCCCCGTCTCCACATCCCATACCCCATCCACTCCCTGAATGCCTGCCAGCAAAACCCGGCGGCCGTCGGGAGAAAGGACAACAGGCCACGCATACCTCCCTTCGCCAGTCGCGGGCGGCCCAACTTGCTTTGCAGGCGCCATGGGGCGCTGCAGCGCCTTGCCGTTCGACGCATCCCACTGCCAGGCCATTCCGGTCCTGCTCACGGTCACGATTCCGCGCCCATCGGCAACAAAGGCCAGGGCGCCGACCTCATCGGCACGCCCCACCATGCGCCGGAGTTCCTGGCCCGATTCCACATCCCAGAGGCGGGCTGTTTTGTCGTCGGCCACGGTTAGCGCCTGACGCCCATCCGGAGAAAGAGCCGCGCAATTCACCGCCATGTTGACTTGATCAACGGAAGCCTTCAAGAGCATGAGTACTTTGCCTGTCTCAACGTCCCACACCCGAGCTTTACGGTCATCGGTTGCCACCAGCACGCTGCGCCCATCCGGAGAAATGACCACGGATTTTACCGGCCCTATGTAATCCATTACCCCAGTGCTGGCAAAGTGCTGAACCTCTGTCTTGGCCTCCAGGTCCCACAGCCGGACTCGACCGTTGAGCGTGCCCCAGGCCACTCTGCGCCCGTCGGCGGAAAACGCAGCGGCGCTCACTACCCCATCATTGAGCCCGAGCCCAAGCAACAGCTTGCCAGTCTCGACATCCCACACAGCGGGGCCGTAGGCATTTCCTGAAAAAAGTTTGCGCCCATCCGGAGACAGGACGGTATGCACCGCGGTAGAACCCGCCCCCGGCACCAGGAAGTGACGGAGTTCCTTGCCCGTCACCACATTCCACAGTTGGATCTTCGCCGCGCCAGCGGGCAGTTTGTTTCCCTGCCCGTCGGATTCAACCCAGTTCGCCGTGGCTATCGTGCTTCCGTCCGCGGAATCAAGCCCGTAAAGCAGATTGCCCGCCGGCGGCGAGATACGCCCCAGTTCCTTTCCACTTGCCGCATCCCATAGCTGCACAGTGGTCTTTTCATCGAGATTGCTGACCGTCAGCACACTGCGATTGTCCGCAGAAAAGGCCACATCTCTGATCCACGCTTCTCCCTGGTAGGACTGGATTTCCTCTCCGGTCGACGCATCCCAGAGCCGCGCCCTGCCTTCCCTGCCGCCCGTTAGCACCGTGTGGCCATCGGGAGACCAGGCGCAGGCAATCACCTCGCCTGAAGCCGCCTGGGCCATCAATCGTGGATGATCGCTCGTTTGCGCGCCCGCCGCAAACACACCAAACTCTGCCAATACGCAGAGCCACAAATACCTAGCCGGGAGTCGCATAGCGCACCCATCCTAAAAAACATCGCCGGAAACTTGCACACAAGTATACGGCGGAAGGCCCAGGTCAAGATTTTCTCGACCTGGGCCCGAATGATTGACCCGCTGACTCGCTGACTCGCTGACTCGCTGACTTGCTGACTCGCTGACTTGCTGACTCGCTGACTCGCTCCCCCGCTTACTCCCCACCCACCGCCTTGAAAAAACGAGTAGAAGAAATCCAGCAATTTCCAGAAGGTACAGCCTGGGTTTGCGCCCTGCCCTGAATCAATTTATGGTGGACCAACGACAACTATCGAGGTGCACAATGCGTTGCAGAGTCTTTGCCGCCGCTACTCTCGCCGCCATCACCGTCACGGCCATCGCTCAAATGCCCGACAAGCCCCTGGCGCGCCCCAGGATCACCGGCATCTCCCACATCGCTGTCTACACTACGAACCCCGACGCTACCGACCGCTTCTACCGCGAGGTCATCGGCGCCGTCAAACTGCCCGACCCGGAAAATCCGAAGGGCGTCCGCTATGCACTCAGCGCCACGCAATTCATTGAAGTGCTCCCGCTGCCTCCGGATGCGGGCATCAACCGCCTCGACCACATCGCCTGGAACACCGACGACGCCGAAACCCTCCGCCGCTATCTTGGCTCCAAGGCATGGAAGGTTCCGGGCCAGGTGGAAAAGGGCGACGACGGCAGCCTCTGGTTTGACGTCAAGGACCCCGAAGGCAACAAAGTGCAATTTGTGCAACTGTTTCCAGCCACAGCACAACTGACCGCACCCAGAGACCCGAATCAGCCTGTGGTCAAGGTTCCATCGAGCGAGATGGTAGAGAGGATATTACCGCCTCCAGGATTTGGCGCCATCGGCCGCCACATCATCCACGTCGGTACCCTGATCCACAGCCGCGCCGTCGAAAACACGCTTTACCGCGATCTTCTCGGCTTCCGCCCCTACTGGTTTGGCGGCATGGTCGAGGGCCGCATCGACTGGATAAGCCAGCAGGCCCCCGACGGCCACGACTGGCTGGAATACATGCTCACCGGCGACTCCTCCGGCTCCGGCATCTCCCAGCAACAGCTTGGCGTCCTCGACCATCTCTCCATCGGTGTCGTCTCGGTCGATGAAGCTTACAAAGTACTCGAATCCGGCAACCGCCTGACCGGACGCCACGACGACCACCCTCATATCGGCAGAGACGGCAAGGGCCAGTTCAACCTCTACGACCCCGACGGCACCCGCATCGAACTGATGGACTTCCACGCCTCCCAAAAACCCTGCTGCTCCCCTTTCACCGCCGACGACCCGGAAGAGTAACGCGCCTCAACGAATTGGTGTGAGCAGCAGGCCTTGATCCGGCTTAAGAGTCAACTGAATTCTGCCGTTCGATACGGGGATGGAACCGGAAGGCTGCAAACCGGTTAGTGTAATCTCGGCCGCCTTCACCTCGGTTACTCCTTGCCAATCGGGCGGCAGATCCCACCATCGGCCTGAGTATCCGCCGGCGCTGTAGGCAATCGCCGAGTCATCATCGCGCCACAGCGCCGGGATGAGAATATCGTCCCCATCGCGGAGAACGCGGCCCTGCTCGGTCATTGTGATCCGGCCGCCGCGGTCCTCCACATTGTGAAGGATCCGGCCATATGAGATCATTGAGGTCCGGCCGCTGTGGTCCATCCCATCGCGGTCGACACGTGTAATGACGCCTCCGGAAAAGTAAGCTGTGCTTGTATCCGCGGTCAACTCCACCTTCAGCCGCTCCATGCGGTTCAGGTAGTACCATGGGGCCACTTGCAGGCAGAACTCATGCAAAAAGTTCGTCAGCCGGTCCGGATCTTTCTCAACGAGATCCTCGCCATGCATGCTGATCCCGAAGAGTTTTCCTCCCAGGCCCTCGTCCACGCCTCCCACATACAACGATGCGGGCCATTGCAGGTATTCAGTCAGCGTGGGATCGAACCACCAGGCCATCGGCTGTAAACCTACAAATGAATCAATGCGCTGTTCGCCCGAGAATTCACTGGTCAGATCCACGCCACGGTCGCGAAGATAACGATATATTTTCCGTTGGGTCTCAGTTTGCTGCTCGCGCGAGATCCCCTGGCCTGGGCATTTCTCAGTGATGAAAGCATCAACGTGAATGGTCCCTGCCTCCTGGATCGGCAGTAACTGCAGTAGCTTGTCCAGGCGCTTCTGCGTGTAGCCTGCGTCCCACTCCCGCGTGTAGCAGACCTTGTAAGATTGCTCTCCGCCCCACTTTGCGCCTTTGAGTAGTGTGCCATCCGGTTCGCGCATCAGCAGATCGTGGTCCACATATTCCTGCCACAAAGGGCTGTTCTCATATGCGTCGAGCAAATTGATGTGTACGCTGACGATGGTGTGATATTGCTTTGCTTCTCGCATCAGCCATTTCAGGCTATCGAGCGCACTGGCATCCTGCGGCCGCTTCAATGCGGCATTTGCCTCAAAGAACGCCGGATATTTCGAATCGTGCCCGTCGTATTGCCACCCAACCAGGTAAATGATCTTCGGCATCCCCAACGTCAGAGAGTCGATCTTCTTAATCACCTCCAGGGTTTGGTCAAGATTTAGCAGTACGTTTGATCCGCCGGAAGGCTTTTTCAGCGCCAGCATCACTTTGAAGGTGAGGGTTTGATCATAGCGATGCATCCACGGCCGCTCGGGCGTTGTTGCGGGAGCCGGTGCAGCCGTCTGAGCCCAGGCTGCCGGAAGCAGTGCGCACAGGAGCATCACCGTCTCGAATCTTCCTCGAAATTGCATATCCATTCCTCGTTAAACTCAATTACCGGATAGTAAGTACTTCACTGGCGGAGTGAATCGTCTGCCGTCGCCATAAGCGACTGTACGAATTACACGAGCTTCTATCTTGGCGCCACCGGCAGCAGCAGCGCGCTGGGATGGGTGCTGTCGTGGACGATGGTGTTGGTGGCTTTCACTATTGTGGAGTCCGTGCTGTCATCCTTTCCGGTATTCAGGTTGCGGTCGAAGCGGGGGAAGTTGCTGCTGGAAACTTCGAGCCTAATGCTGTGCCCTTTCAAAAACACATTGCTGGTGGACCAGAGATCGATCTTGTATTCGTAGACTTTGCCGGGGACGATGGGTTTGGGGACGCCGGTGGTGGACTCGCGGAAGCTGGCTCTCAGAATGCCTTCCGTGAGGTTCTGGGCGAAACCGTTGGGCCAGACGTCGACGAGCTTGGCGGTGAAGTCCGTATCGACGGCCGAGGATTTGGCATAGAGGTCGAGAGTGACCGGGCCGGTGACTTCAAGGTCCTGGTCGAGCGGCAGCGTGGAGTAGACCAGCACATCCGGGCGGCTTTCCACCTGGCGCTGATCGCGTGGACCCGGCGCAAGGTGCGGGGCATCGCAGCACAAAGGGCCGCCGACGGTGGGAACGGGATTGACGGGATCGTAGACGAAGCTGTCGGCCGCTTCAGAGTGCGCGGCAGCGGTGGAGAGCGCTCCGTTGCCTGAAACGCTGTTCGCCTTGCCGTCCGAGTGAAGGAAGTAACTCGTGAGTACTGCCCGCTGCAAAGGCCAGGTGTCCTCCAGGCGCCACTGGTTCTCGCCCATCACGAAGATCCTGACCGGCTTATCGGTGGCATATCGATTCTGTTTGCCCTGTAGGAGGTAGTCGTACCAGTCGAACATGATCGTGTCTTCGTCGAATTCCTCGGCTGCCGGACCGAAATCCAACTCGCCTACCTTGCGCGCGCCTCCGGCATGGCCGCCGATGATGACCAGAAGTCTTTGCCCGTTGCGAGCCGCCTCGCTGCCGCCGTGGGCCTTGGTGCCCATGAAGTTGCGCAGCGAACCGGCCTGGAAGATGTCGTACCAGGCGGCGACGGTGAGCGCGGGGACCTGGATGGAGGCGTAGTTCTCCTCGATGGACCACTGCTTCCAGTAGCTGTCATAGGTGGGATGATCGAGCCAGTCAAGAAAATAGGGAGCCAGTTTGCGGGTCAGGCCCGCGCCGTCCTGAACGGCCCATCGATTGAAGACGGGGTACTTCTTCAAGGGGAGCACGGTCGAACCGATCAAGGCGTTCGTCTCTTGCTTGATAGCCCGGTTGAGAGTGTCCTGGGCGAGACCGGAGGTCCAGGACTCATTGAACCATTGCTCGAAGACGCCGCCCTGGTAGGTCCAGTTTTCGTGGTAGTTGCTGCCGGTGACGACCGGGCAGATGCCAGCCAGATGTAGCGGATGGCCGATGGCGGCGAGCATCTGCGTGGCGCCCACATAGGAACCGCCGAACATGCCCACCTTGCCATTGGAATGCGGCAGGCCGGCAGCCCATTCCACGGTGTCGAAGCCGTCCTCGGTCTCGTGCTTGAAGGGGTACCACTCACCCTCTGAGGTATAACGGCCGCGCACATCCTGCACGACGACCATGTAGCCGCGCGCAGCTGCCTTGCGGGCAAGCTCGGCGTCACCGTTCTTGTCGTAGGGCGTGCGCGTGAGCAGCACCGGGAAGTTTCCCTCTCCGGCGGGGCGGTAGATGTCCGCGCGCAGCTTGACTCCGTCGCGGGTGGTCATGACGACGCCGCGCTTGATGACGATTTCGGGAGCGGTTTGGCCCAGGGCAGAGATCGAGGGCAGCATCGTAACGGCGAAAGCAAGCAGGCAAAAAGTCTTTTTCGGCATAGGGCGGTCAATTCCTCAGCGGCGAAAGCCACGTCCATTCTACGGGTCCAAAGCGGCGCGGATGAACAGGATGCGTGGAAAATAGCACTTCAGACCTCTGCATCCAAATCGGTACAAATGGGTTTGCAATGCGGAGGATTGAGGGTGCTTTAACCCGCTGGACAGGTGTATGGTTACTGACGGGAAGAAAATTCAGAGCGAGAGGTGCTCAAGTGCAGGTGTTGAATCGCAGGGGATTTTTGAAAGCGGCGGGAGCGGCAACAACGGGAACGTTGCTGGGAACAAGGATGTACGCGCTGGGCGTGGACCAAACTGAAGCCGCCCAACCGGTGGCGGCGAACGATCATATTCAGATTGCGCTGATCGGCGCGGGCGGCCAGGGCCAGGGAGATACGAAGACGGCTGTGCGTGTTCCAGGGGTGAAACTGGTGGCTGTGGCGGATTGCTACGACGGCCGCCTGGCGCACAGCAAGGAACTGTGGGGCGACGACGTTTTTACCACGCGCGACTACGCCGAAATTCTGGCCCGCAAGGATATCGACGCCGTGATCATCGGCACGCCGGACCACTGGCACAAGCAGGTCGCAGTGGATGCCATGAAGGCCGGCAAGGACGTTTATTGCGAGAAGCCGATGATCCATGTGTATGCCGACGGGCCGGAGATGATCGAGACCGCGCGCGCCACCAAGCGGATCATCCAGGTGGGAAGCCAGCGGGTAAGCTCGCAGATCTATGCCAAGGCCAAGGAATTGCTGGCCGCGGGCGCCATCGGCCAGTTGAATATGGTAACCGCGCGCTGGGATCGCAATTCGTCGATCGGCGCCTGGAGCTATACGGTTCCGCCGGATGCTTCGCCGGAGACCTGCGACTGGCCGCGCTTTGAGGGCACGGCGCCGAAGATTCCTTTCAATGCCGAGCATTTTTTCCAGTGGCGCAAGTGGAAGGCCTACGGCAGCGGCGTGGCCGGCGACCTGTTTGTGCATCTCTTCAGCGGTACCAACTTCATTACCGGATCGCACGGGCCCACGCGCGGCATGGCTACCGGGGGGCTGCGCTTCTGGAAAGACGGCCGGGATGTGCCCGACGTGATGCTGGGCCTGTTCGATTATCGGGAGGGCTTCAACCTGAGCCTGCGCGTGAACTTCGTGGACGGAGGCGAAGAGAGCGAAGGGCTGGTCTTCACCGGCTCGGAAGGGACGATGGATATTGGCGGGGGCGGAGTGATCGTAAGCAAGACGCCCCGCGAGAAGGAACCGGGCCTGATGATCGACACGTTTACTGAAGCGATGCAAAAACAGATTCGCAAAGACTACCGGGAAAAGTATCCGCTGGTGAACCCCGAGGGAGCTCCGCCGCTGGAGTACGAGAAATACGTACCGCTGCCTGGATACAGCGACAGCTACGACCATTTCAAGAACTTCTTCAAGGCGGTTCGGACGCGGCAGCCTGTAGTGGAAGATGCGGTCTTCGGATTCCGCGCGGCCGGTGCGGCGCTGCTGAGCAACCTCAGCATCGAGCGCGGCGCTGTCGTCGGCTGGGATCCGGATGCGATGAAACTGCTGTAAGGCGAAACTTGCCGGAAATATGCTTTTGCGTGTAACACGTCCGTAGCGGGCTAGCCAGATACTGGCCCGCTACGCAATACAGTTGGGATGGCGGGAGTCACGGGAGCTAGCATAGGTAATCATTGAGTTTTACAATTAGTTATTAATAGGCCGGTTATATTCTTAGGTTACTTGCTAGAGCGTGTTTCAAAAATAGGTTCGGCCTCAAGTTAAGCACTTACTTGTGAGGCGGATGCAGTGTTGAGCTTCTGTCATGAAGAAGCGGCAGAAGGTGTTGACTGATGCGCAGTGGGAGCT